>Ga0209444_10000088_pt1 | contig 48749 bp, 48 predicted proteins | sample LauGreFaBDMM15DN_2_FD_188215 | JGI IMG/M metagenome (GOLD analysis project Ga0209444, IMG submission 188215) | Freshwater lake microbial communities from Lake Michigan, USA - Fa13.BD.MM15.DN (SPAdes) (version 2) | ecosystem: Environmental > Aquatic > Freshwater > Lake | place: Lake Michigan... | reverse complement strand
GACCCAGAGCGCGCATTGGCGTATTTCCATCAAGCGCGAGGAATTGCAGCAGAGAGTAAGCATACGGAACATCGCGCAGATGCAGCTGCATTGGTTTTGGAAATCGAGAAGTGCATCAAGTTTCTCGAAGGCGCCAATATCAAGCCAGCAGAGATCAATGAGTGATCACTTCACCTGATCCCAAAGCACAATTTCATCCGTCAGCTCCGCGAGGAACTGGCGGATTTTTTTGTCCGCGAGTTGCTGCTCTTTTTGGGTTTCTTCAGGATTTCTTTTGAGATTGTAAGGCAGTGATGCCATGATGAAGGACCATTGTTGATCGGTGCCGCTGAGGATGCGGTCTTTCATGTCCAGCATGGTGCGATTCAAGTGACTGTTCGTCAGTTGTTGATGCCCAACAAAAAAGTAGTAGCTTACAAAGCCGATCGTGTGTGGGATTTCCTCCGCTGACTTGGTTCTGAGCGGGTAGTTGGTCTCGATGCGTTGGACTTTGATTTTTTTCCCTGATGAGGTTGTGAGTTCGTTCGGGAGGCTGAGCAGACCAATGTGTCCTTGTGCTCGCAGGCAACGCTCGGGTCTATGAATCGAGTTGTTCATGTCATGACCAGAAATCACGATCGATAGATTCACTGCTGAGGTGAAACGGTGGCCATCGCGGTCAACAAGTGGCGGGAGATCGTAATCGGTGTAGGTACCCTTGATGAAAGTCGTGTCTTTGCTGAGGATTTCGAGCTCCTGCCTGCTGGCGACTTCGCGGTTGCCGAACCAGTTGTTGAGTGTGAGTGGTGGGGTTTTGGCATCCCAGTCGATGGTTTCTTGGGAGAGGGAGGTGCCTGCAACATCACCGCGCTCGGGGAGGACAAAGATCAATCCGAGAAGCGCTGCTATAGCAAACGGAGTGATGAAAAAGCGGAGTTTCATGCTGGGGTGGATTCGATGATCGTGCGCACGACTTTCTTTTTCTTGAAGGGATTCCATCCCTCTAAGATGGCATGGAAGGTCATCATAAGAACGAGGCTGATCGGGTAGAAAATAAGAAGGCCGCTGTTGTCATGCCATGTTCCAACGGCAAATTTTTCGTTGCCATATTCAGCCATGACAAAGATCGATGCAACGCGGAATCCATTGCCGATGATCGAGAGTGGAATGGCGGAGAGAAGCAACAGCCCGCGTTTCCACAAGCTCATGCGAGCAATGTAGGCCCAGGCGGATGAAATCATGAGCAGCGCCATTAAGGAACGAATGCCACTGCAAGATTCCGCCACTTCCACGCTTTTCCATTTGCTATCGGGAGAATAGATGTTTGAACCGACGGTGATGGTGTCGACGGAGCAAAAACTGCAGAGTGTTTGGGCGAGTTTTATGGAAATGTTTTGGAGTGGCACGGTGGCCTGTTGGATATCTGGCAGAGGAATGCTGAGCCATAGGTAAAAAATGGGAAAGGCTGCGAGCAGTGCGGTTTTTCTTCCGGCAAGATACCAGACAAGGCCGAAGACTACGAAGGGTAATGAGCCGACAGCGACGCGCCACTGAATGACGCGGTAGGCGATGACGTAGAGAAAGCAGCCAAGAAGGAGAAATAGCAGGCCTTGCCAATCGCCGAGTGTGGCGTTTATAACGTATTGTTTCCATTGGAAGAGGAGCAGGCCAACAATGATGAACGGGAACATGATGCCGTGCTCGTAGCGTGTTTCCTCGTTCCAGCTGTCCTTTAAAATGTCTAGGGGTGCCTGCCCTCTCTCGGCGCCGAAGCCTGGCATGAGAACATAGAAAAAAGTGATGACGGCGATGCAACCGATAATCCCAAACCAAAGGTCGAAGGGCGAGATTCGTGGACGATGCGATGGCGTAGATGCGGTGGACATGGGATGGATGTCGTTCACTAAGACGTCGGGATTGTAGCAGGGTTTTGCCGCAGGCAAAAGGGAATTATTTTCCCTTTTGTTTGCTGTTGGTGGGGCCTGGTGGGGAGATTTTTTGGTGCGCGCAGCTGCAATGGCTACCGCAGCTGTTATTGCGTGAGCGTTTGATCATCCAGACGAGGTAGCCGACGGCAAGAAAAACGATGCTGAGGGCGAGAAAGGTCTGGTAGTGGGAGTTCATGGTAAGCTTTTTAGGAGAGGAGTTGGAAGGCGAGGAATGCGGCGAACCACGCGAAGGCACTCATGAAGGCAAATTGACCGATGGCCCATTTCCATGATCCAGTCTCGCGGGCGACGACCGCGCTGGTGGGCAAGCATTGCAGAGCGTAGATGTAAAACAACAGCAGGCTGATAAGCGATGCGGTGGTAAACATCGGGCGTCCATCGGCCCAAGTGGTGGCTTGGAGTTGTGAACGGATGGTGCCTCGCGTTTCGACTTCGTCGTCGGCCTCTTCGACGTGGTGCATGATGGCGATGGAGGAAACGAATACCTCACGGGCGGCGAATGATGTGAGGATGGCGGCACCGGTTTTCCCATCATGGCCGATTGGCGCGAAGACAGGCTCAATGAAGGCGGAAATGCGACCCATGGCACTGTGGGAGAGTTTCTCTGCGGGATCTTCGCTCGAGGATTTGGGATACGTTTGTAGTGCCCAGAGAATGATCGAGATGGCGAGAATGATGGTGCCCGCGTTTTTTACAAAGGCCCAAGCGCGATCACGCACGTGACGGAGAATGTAACACCACTGGGGCGGGTGAAATGGCGGGAGCTCCATCATGAAGTGGTTGGATTGCTCATCGGGTCCGAGTTTTTTGCGGAGGATTTTTGCCACGGCGAATGCGGTGAAAATTCCCACAAGGTAGATGGCGGCCATGACGAGGCCTTGTTGCATGGAGTTTCCTTCCTCGCTCTGCAATAGCATGGGCACAAGGAGCAAGTAGACGGGGAGCCTTGCCGAGCAGGACATCCATGGAGCAACGAAGATGGTGACGAGGCGTTCTTTGGCGGAATCGATGGTGCGTGCGGCCATGATTGCGGGCAATGCGCAGGCGTGGGCGCTGAGCAGGGGAAGAAAAGATTTTCCTGATAGACCGACGCGCGACATGACGCCATCCATCAGAAATGCGGCACGTGACATATAGCCGGTGCTCTCCAGAAGTCCGATGAACAAAAACAAGATGACGATCTGCGGTAGGAAAACCAGCACGCTGCCAGCTCCGCCGATGATGCCTTGGGTGATGAGGTCGTTGAGGTCACCGGTTGCCATGCGCGTGGCGATGAAATCTTGGAGCGCTCCCTGGGCGGATTCGAGCCAACCGACCGGGATCGAGGAAATGCTGAAGATCGACCAAAAAAGCGCGAACATGATGAGCGCGAAGGCGATCCAGCCGAAAAACGGGTGCAACAAGAAATAATCCAGTCGATCGGAAAAAAGCTGCTGTGCGGCACCGGGGCGTCGGGCTGCCAGTTCGCAGGTTTGCTGGATGTAGCGGATGCGCGCTTGAGTTTTTTGCTCGGCGGTCATTCCTTCTTGGAGCCATGGTGTTTCCGCTGCTTGGGGCAGCGGATGGCGAATGGCCTGTTTGAGCTCGACGAGCCCTTTGCCTTTAGTCGCCATCAGCGAAACGACGGGGATTCCCAGCTGATCAGAAAGTGCCGCAGGATCGAGGCGGATGCCATTATTTTCCGCAACATCGACCATATTGAGAGCGAGGACTACGGGCAATCCAAGTTCGATGAGCTCAAGGGTGAGTTGCAGGTGCCGCTCGAGGGCTGAGGCATCGACGACATTGATGACGAGTGCGGGTGCGGGTTCCTCTGGATCTTGACCACAGAGCACCCGTGACGCGATGACTTGATCGGGCGAATCACCCTGGAGCGAGTAGCAGCCGGGGAGATCGAGTAGACGGATTTTACGACCGTGGGGGGTGAAAAATTCTCCGGATTTCTTCGCGACCGTAACGCCAGCGTAGTTCCCGACTTTTTGGTGAGAACCGGTCAGGGCATTGAAAATGGTCGTTTTCCCCGCATTCGGGTTTCCAGCCAAAGCAATGGTTTCGAGATCAGAGTCCATGATTTTGGGGGTAAATTATGAAGAGGCCTCGACGAGAACTTGGTGTGCAAGTTCGCGGGAAAGTGCCATTTTTGTGCCACAAACGGTGCAGATCATATTGCGGCCATCGGTGATTTTTTTGATGCGCATGCTTTCGCAAAAGCCCATTTGGCGGAGTTTTTCGCAAGCGGGCCCGTTGATGAAACGAATGTGAAATTCACAGCCCACCTTGGCTTGCTCAAGCGAGATCAAGGAGTCTTGTTCCAGTGCGCGGATGATATCGGTGGTGTGAGGCACGTGCAAAAAGTAGCTTATTGAGATTGAATTGCAATAGCAGAGGGATGGATTCGTGATTTTTTTTCGTTATTGCCTAGAAAAGACGCTATCGCGTAAAAATCGGGGCTTGCCGTTTCTCTTGGAGTGGGCTACCTCGGCTGTGGCGCAATGCTCTTCATCGAGGGACTTGCGCTGTTACACACTACTCTTATGGCCATCAAACGCGCGTTATTGTCGGTATCGGATAAATCTGGATTGATTGAGTTTGCTCAAGGGCTGCATGGATTCGGCGTCGAGCTGTTATCAACGGGGGGGACTGCTAAGTCGCTCCGTGAGGCCGGGCTGCCCGTCATCGATGTGGCTTACTACACTGGCGCGCCTGAGCTTTTTGAAGGTCGGGTCAAGACACTGCATCCGAAAGTACATGGAGGTTTATTGCAAAAACGCGACGACGCTGAGCATCAGGCCCAAGCTGCTGAGCATGCGATCCCTTGCATTGATCTGGTGGTGGTCAATCTCTACCCCTTTGAGCAAACCATCGCGCGTGAAGGTGTGACACTTGAGGAAGCCATCGAAAACATCGACATTGGCGGCCCATCGATGCTGCGCAGTGCTTCGAAAAACTACGCGAGTGTGACCGTTGTTGCTGACCCGAAAGACTATCCTCGCGTGCTCGAAGAGATGAATGAAAACGCCGGCGATACGACCTTGGCGCTACGTGAAGAATTAGCGGTGAAAGTTTTCCTTCGCACTTCTCAATATGACGCTGCTATCACCAATTATCTCGGAAAATGCAAAAACGGGACGCGATGCAGTTTGACGATCAGCCTACCACTGGATCAAGAGCTGCGTTACGGCGATAATCCGCATCAAAAGGCTACGCTTTATGGTGATTTCAGCTCCTGCTTTACGCAAATTCAGGGAAAGGAGCTGAGCTACACCAACATACTCGACATCGAGGCAGCTGCCGATCTGATCCTCGATTTCCGCCGTCCCTCTGTCGGAATTTTGAAACACACTAATCCTTGTGGCGTTGGCCAAGATGACGAGGATCTGCGCGTGGCGTGGCAAAAGGCATTTGAGACTGATCGCCAAGCTCCATTTGGTGGTGTGATCGTTGTCAATCGCCCACTCACCGAGGCTCTGGCTCGGGTAATTTCGGAAATTTTCACCGATGTGATTATCGCGCCTGACTTCGAGGCGGGAGCGCGCACCGTCTTGCAGAAAAAGAAAAACTTGCGGATCATGAAAATGAACGAGGCGTATCTAAAAGCGAAAACTGATCCGTTGATTCGTTCTTGCCCTGGTGGCATCATGGTCATGGACCGCGATCACACGGCCCTTGGCTTGGATCATTTGGAGGAAAAAGTCGTCACTAAACGTCCGCCCACGCAGGATGAACTTCGCGCGATGCGTTTTGCTTGGCGCATCGTGAAGCATGTGAAATCCAATGCTATCGTATACGCCACATCTGATCGCACCCTTGGCATCGGTGCAGGGCAAATGAGCCGCATCGATAGCTCACGCATCGCGGTGTGGAAGGCAAAAGAAGCGGGCTTGAATCTGGAAGGTTCCGTCATTGCGTCTGATGCGATGTTTCCTTTTGCCGATGGCTTGCAAACGGCGATTGATGCGGGTGTTACCGCTTGCATTCAGCCTGGCGGCTCGGTGCGTGACGAGGAGGTGATCGCCGCGGCCGACGCTGCTGGCATCGCGATGGTATTCACGGGGCATCGTCATTTCCGCCATTGATCTGCGCTTCTTGGGTTGGTCTGCTGTAGCCGGAGTCATCCTAGGAGTGATTTCGGGAGTTTTCTCGTAGCCCTCACGCCCAAGCTCTATGATGCGACAATTGAGCTGTCGCCTCGCTTTGATTTGGCTAGCCATCTAGCTCTTCTGGCATCTGATCATCTGAACGTGCAGTATATCGTAAAAATCCATCGAGAGCAATTGCGAGGAGAGGCTTGTCTTGCAACTTGGCAGGCCATCCGCAGTAAATGGATGACGCAATTGGAGACTTTCGAACCTTGCCACTATAAGCAGCGGAGCGCTGCGCGGAGTGTTGTGGTGCGTGGAACTCTGCTTGCTGTGCCTCGCCGCGTTGCCATCGGTGGTCTTGCCTGCCATAACAAGTGAGACAATTTTGGGCGATGAAACAATCAAAGGTTCTTGATGGCTAGATGGCGAAGTCCTTCGAGGGTGATTTGTGGATCGACAAGGTGAATTTCCTCCACGCCTTGTGCAATCAAGGCCGCATCACCTCCTGTGGCGATAATTGTGACGTCACCTTCGACTTCTTCGCGGAGCTTGAGCAAGATTTCTTTTACCAAACCACGGTAGCCATAGACGGCGCCCGCCATCATGGCTTCTTGCGTGGATTTCCCCACGGCATGCGCGGGCTCTGCCAATTCAATGAGCGGCAACAGTGCGGTTTTGCGATGCAGATATTCATTCATCGCGCCCAGTCCCGGTGCGATCACTCCCCCACAATAGGCTCGTTGAGCCGAAATGACATCAAAGGTCACGGCTGTTCCAAAGTCGATCACGATCGCGGGTACTTGGTACTTTTCCAATACTCCAATAGCATTCGCGAGACGGTCTGCACCGATCTGACGTGGGTTCGGGTAATCGATGGCTAGGTCCATCGCGCTATCGCAACTCACCACGTGTAGTGGATGGCTGCGCGTGAAAAATTCTTGCATAATTGCTGATTTCTCGGGCACCACCGAACAAATCAGCACGGCATCAAAGTGGATGGCCTTTGTGATTTTTCCTAACACATCAACGCTGACATCGGCAGTGGGAATCCATTTTGTCCAATCATGCAAATGCTCGGCATCAGCGAGTTGGAACTTGGTGCGGGTGTTCGAGTTGTCGATGAGAAGGTATTTCATATCAGTGCCAGCGTGGGGAAGAATAGGGCCGTTGTTGTTGATCGTTGAGGGAAATGGAACCGACATCCTTGAGGCGCAATCGCTCCTCATTTACTGAGAGCTCCCACGCGGCTTCGAGCTTTGATTGTTCCATCCAAAATCGCAGCATGATCGATCGCTGATCCTCTGTCACACGCAAATCGGAGTGCTCGATGCGCTCATCGCTTGCGCTGAGTAGGTAGGCGAAAGGTGGAGAACTGTTAGGGTGTGAGGGGCCTTCGAGTGTCACATCGACCCAGCAAAAAGAAGCATCGCGTCTGACCGTGACATCGCTGATCTGATAAGTGGCATCCTTCGCGTTGCGATCGTATGGCCGATTCCACAACGCCGTCAGCGCCAGACAGAGTGCGATCAGAAAAATCAGGCCGATGTGAAACCAAGATTGGAGCACAGGCGGATTGTGCGTGTAGCCCGAGAATAAATGCAATGATAAAAAAGCGGACCACCCAGTGAAGGGCGGCCCGCGGAACATATGCGATACCGAGTAGAATTAATGCTCGTAGCCTTGCTCGCCGTGGTCGGAGATATCAAGCCCGTCGCGCTCTTGCTCTGGTGTTGGGCGGAGACCGCACACGGCTTTGACAACGAATGTGATTACCACAGTGGCGATGATGGAGAGAACCAATGTGATACCAATTGCGGTCAGCTGGCCGGTCATCAGAGCACCTTTGTCGAGAGCAAATGTGCCGTCTTCCAGAGCCTTAGCGAGCCCGTTTTTGCCAGCGTAGTCGGCAAGAAGCAAGTTAGCGTTGGCGTCGCTAGTGGCAAGGAAGCCTGTGAGTAGAGCACCCAATGTGCCGCCAACCGCGTGCACGCCGAAGGTGTCCAATGCGTCGTCGTAGCCCAGTTTGGCTTTCACTACAGCTACGAAGATATAAGGAATGATGCCAGCAAGGAGGCCGATGATCATGGCTCCATTAGCTGTAACAAATCCGCAAGCAGGTGTGATCACAACCAGACCACCTACGATACCAGAGCAGAAGCCAAGAACACTTGGTTTGCCGCGATGAAGCCCCTCAATCATCGCCCATACAAAACCAGCGGTAGCAGCGGCGAGCGTCGTTGTCATGAATGCGTTACCAGCAACACCGTCAGCTGCAAGAGCGGAACCGGCGTTGAAACCATACCAGCCAACCCAGAGCATGCCGGTGCCGACCAAGCACAGCACCATGCTGTGCGGGGACATTTTCTCTTTGCCAAATCCAGCGCGTTTGCCCAGCAGGATGCAGAGAACCAAAGCAGACCAACCAGAGGTCATGTGAACCACAGTGCCACCTGCGAAGTCGATCGCAGTAACTTTAGCGTCACCATTCCATACACCGTTCATCAATCCCGTGCCGCCCCATACCATGTGAGCCATTGGGAAGTAGACAACGAGCATCCAGAGGAAAACAAACAGCATGATTGCTTTGAATTTCATGCGCTCAGCAACGGCACCAATGATGAGTGCTGGTGTGATGATGGCGAACATCAATTGATACATGGAGAAAACCGACTGGGAGATCCAACCAGCGTAAGTCGTATTGGGAGCAGCTCCCACGCCTTTCAGGAAGAAAAATTCAGTTCCGCCCAGGTAGGGAGAATTAAAGTTTGTACCGAAGACCAAGCTGTAACCTACTGCCCACCAGAGAATGGCGACAAGACCGGCGATACCGCAGCACTGCGCGCAAATTGAAAGCACGTTCTTACTGCGAACAAGTCCTCCGTAGAACAGAGCGAGACCAGGCAGCGTCATGAACAGCACCAGAGCGGCGCAAATCATGATGAAGCCATTGTGACCGGGGCCAGCAATGTCTTTCAACTGGTTGGCTGGTGCTACGTTGTTGAAGTAAGCTTCGAGATCGGCGACGCGGTCTTCAACGCTCGGTGCAGCGGGCGCAGTCGGCTCGGCTGCGGTGGTTTCAGTGACAGCAGCTGGTTCGGCTGCGGGTGGGGCTGTTTCTTCCTGTGCGGTAAGCACGGAGGCGAAGGCCAGTGAGGCCATCAGAAACAGCGATCGTATCGTAGTTGTCATGGTTCGTTTTCTCATAGATTCTGCATGTTGTTCGCCTAAGGCGGTCGTTCAATGCTCTGCATGAACCGTGCCAGAATTAAAATGAATATTGCGCGCTGCATGATCATTCGAAAAAATCAAGCAATTTTGCTGAAAAAATCCTTTAGATATCTGAATTTTTTTCTTGATACATGAATATTTTTCACACAAAGTTCGCCCATGGATCGCCCATTCGCAATGTTGAATAAAACTTACGCGGTCGGGTGAACCTTGAAAATACAATAAACTACGAAAAAAATATGCGCAATTACAACAAAACAATTGGTATCCTCGCAGCAGCTACAGCTCTCACCGCTGGTGTTGCTCAGGCAGAAATCGAAGGCGACGTTTACGCTGGCTATTCCACTGACTACATCTTCCGCGGCGTTAGCCTTGCAGAAGATATCGCAGAAGCTGGTGTGAATCTCTCCACCACATGCCCCCTGACTCAAGGCACGCTCTCCGCCGGCGTTTGGTACGGTTCTGGCAACGATCAAAGCGGCCTTTTCGAAAACCAGACGATTTCCTCCATTGGTCTCACCAAGGAAGTTGCTAACTACGATCTTAGCGTTGGCTTCATTAACTACGACAACAACGGTGGAACTCAAATTGGCACCCAAGAAATCTATGTTGGCGCAAGCACAGAAGTGATCGACGGCATCAATTTCGGCGTGACTGCTTTCTTCGACGTTGACGCAAACGAAAGCCTCTATGTTGAAGCAGCAGCTTCCAAGTCCTTCGAAGTCAACAGCAGTGTGAACCTTAACCTCTCTGCAGGTGTAGGCTTCTACGATGGTGACGACAACATCGACGACGGCTTCAACCATTGGTTCCTCGGCGCATCCTTGCCATGGGCTGCACGTGAAAACCTCACTGTGACTCCTTTCGTAAAGTATGTGCAAACCGATAGCGACTACAACTCTGGTATCTCCACAGACGGTGACGAAGTCATCGGTGGCGTGCGCCTCTCCGTTGGTTTCTAATCTTAGTTCCATAAGCACTTTTTGAGGTCATGGCAGTCGATTGCGGCTGCCATGATTTTTTTTCATGTGGCATGCTTTCTGCTTGTGAACTTACGATCCGGCACCTAATCGTTGATCGGTTTCAAAACCAACATACTACAACATGAAGATGACAACCAAAAAAATGATGGGCCTTTTGGCCGTAGCAGCGCCACTTATGGCGACACAAGCAGTTGCTGAAATCGAAGGCAGCATCACCGCTGGTTACTCCACGGATTATGAATTCCGCGGTGCAACTCTTGGCGAAGATCTTGCTGAAGCAAGCGTCGCTCTGAGCACCGAAGTCAATGGTTTTACCATTGCTGGTAACGTGTGGTATGCATCCACCAACGATAACGACGCATTCGTCGACAACGAGGCTGACTACACTCTTTCCGTGAGCAAGTCCTTCGGCGCCGTGAACGCATCGCTCGGCTATATTTACTACTCGTATCCAGAATTCGCTGAGTCCAACACTCAGGAAATCTTCCTTACCGTTAGCACAGAAATCTATGCCGGCATCACCGGAACCGTTACTGGTTACTATGACTTCGACCTGTTCGATGGCTGGTTCATGTATGCTGACCTTGGCAAATCTTTCACCGTTAACGACCAACTTGCACTCAACTTGAATGCAGGCATCGGCGCTTACGAGTCCTACACAGGCTTCGCTAACGCCATGAATCACTACTACATGAAGGCTGGTCTTGCTTGGACACCTAAGGAAAACCTTACCGTGACTCCTTTCCTCAAGTACACCGTTGCTGACTCCGATTTCCCATCCGAGTTCACCGCAGCTGATCCATTAGGCACTGGCGACGGCGGCGAAAACATCGTCGGTGGTGTTACCATCAGCGTTGCATTCTAATGCACTCGTGATCGCTCCTTTTTAGTGCGGTCACCAACACTTTGTAAAACCGGCGTTCCCTCGTGGATCGCCGGTTCTTTGTTTGAATCACCTAGCAGCTACCCTAACAACTCAGCCAAGAAATTCTCCAAATCTTGGTGATTTTGGTGGTCGTAGAGGTGACAATGAAACCCGATGTTTTTACCAGCATCAATGTTCGCGGTGAGATCATCGATGTAGATGGTCTCGCGCGGGTCTAACTGATAGAGCTCGATGGCTTTTGCATAAAACTCGTGCAGGGGCTTCATGCAGCCGATTTCGAAGGACATGACTGCACCATCGAAAAGAGAAAACACCGGATACGCCTCGTAGATCCATGGGCTGTGGATCGGGTTGATGTTTGAAAAGAGAATCAAGCGATGACCGTCCGCTTTGAGTTTTTCTGCGAGATCCCAGGTTTCTTGAATGGGCGTGAAAATGGATCGCCATGCCTGCACAAATTCTTCGGGCTGTGCTGTGGAGCCGAGAGTCTGGATCGACCATGTCACGAAGTCTTCCGCTCCGATGCGGCCGCTCTCCAAATCATTGCGTTTTTCATCAAGCAGCTTCAAGCGTGCTTGTGGGTCAGGTAAATGTGACGGAATTAGAGCTAAAAGTGCGTCTTTGTAGTCGAAGCGAAGCAAAACATTGCCGATATCGAAGAGAATTGTCATACGCCGATGTTGAATGCTCAAAAAATGAATGAAAAGAACAAATAATGCCAATGTTTAGGATTGAGTTCGGGCGATTTGCTTATACACTCAGCGCGTGGCAATCTCGAATTTGGCGAAACAACTACTCAGCCTCTGGATCATTTCTTTGATTTATTTACCTCTAGGCGCTCAAGAGTCCTTCATGGTGGTAGAAGCTCATTCGGGGAAAATTTTCGCCGCACAGAATTCCACGGTGAAACGTCCCGTCGCCAGTCTTACCAAAATTTGCACCGGGGTGATTGCGACGGATTGGGCCCTTGCCACCAAGCAGGATTTGAAAAAAGTCATGGCCACCGTGCCCGATTCAGTCACTCGTTTAGGTGGTGCCAATCCTCTCAACTTGCAGCCAGGACAGCAGATTTCTCTCTCGGATGCACTCTATGCCGCGCTTCTCGGTTCCGATAACATAGCAGCGATGACGGTGGCCGATCACATTGGTCGAGACATCAACAATCGTCGCGGCAAAAATGATGACCCGGTCTGGGCCTTCGTGAAGGAGATGCACGAGCTTTGCCGAGTGTTGGGCATGAGAAACACTCGCTTTCTCAATCCGCACGGTCTAGAATTGCCGAAGCAACAGGGCTTTTCTACGGCAGCCGATATGGCCAAGCTCTCGATCTACGCGATGCGCCGCCCAGCATTCGCGTTTTTTGTGCGTCAAAAATCCCGCACCATCAGCGTCGCAGGGAGATCCTACGTGATCAACAATACCAACCAACTCGTCGGCGAGCAGGGGATTCTCGGTATTAAGACGGGTCAAACTGCTCCAGCGGGGCCATGTCTTGCCACATCGATGGATAAAGATCCAGTCATACGCGCCAAGGTAGATGGAACAAAAGGTGCTACACCACGTCGTATGGTAGTGGTTTTGCTGAATAGTCCGGATCGCTTCGAACGTACGCGCTCCCTTTTGCAAACGGGTTGGAGTCAATATGACAACTGGCTAGACGCCGGTGCTCTTGTACAAGACCGCAACCGAGAAATTTTACCTGTGCCTAAATTTTAGTAATCCCCAAGTATAAACACAACAGACGAACAACGAATGAAAATTGGAATTTTAAATAGTGGTGGTGATTGTCCCGGATTGAACGCGGTGATTCACGGTGTCGTGGGCGCAGCTGCTGAATTGGGTTGGGAAGTGGTTGGTTTTCGCGATGGATTTGAAGGTCTGCTGCCACCGGGAGATTTTATGATGCTCAAGCCCGAGGATACGGTGGGCATTCTTAAAATGGGTGGCACGATTCTTGGCACGACGAACAAAGGGCATTTCGCAGCGAAAATCGGCGAAGGTGAGGTCAGTGGCGTGCCAAAGGAAATCGTCGCCAAAGCGAAAGCAACAATGGACCAAATGGGCATCGGCGCTCTCGTGGTTGTTGGTGGCGATGGCTCGCTGACCACCGGCATGCAGCTTTACAATGAAGGCTGGCCGATCATCGGCGTGCCGAAAACCATCGACAACGATCTGCAGGCGACGGCTATGACTTTCGGCTTCGACAGTGCCGTGAGCACGGTAGTAGATGGCCTCGATCGTCTTCATACGACGGCGGCCAGTCACAAGCGCGTTATGGTGCTGGAAGTGATGGGACGTCATGCCGGATGGATCGCCCTCTGGGGCGGTATGGCTGGCGGTGCTAACGTTGTGTTGCTTCCAGAAATTCCTTTCGATATGGAAAAAGTCGCCGCTCACATCCGTGCGCGCGAGGCTGCGGGAGCTCACAGCACTTTGGTCGTAGTGGCCGAGGGTGCACGTCTTCCTGATGGTCATGTGATGAGCATTGATGCTAACCAAGGTGGCGAAGTTCGCCTCGGCGGTATGGGCGAATACGTGGCTCGCGAAATTGAAAAACTCACAGGCAAAGAAACGCGTTCTTGCACACTCGGCCACTTGCAACGTGGTGGCGCTCCGACATCGCTCGACCGCATTCTCGGCGTTCGCTTTGGCGTGATGGCCGTGAAATTGGCAGCCGAAGGACGCTTTGGCCGTATGGTTAGCTACCAATCCTATCATGTGGATTCGGTGCCGATCGAAGAAGCGGTCAATCAACTTCGCCTCGTCGATCCGAAAGGGGAGATGGTGCAGGCCGGACGTGCCATTGGCATTTGTTTCGGAGATTGATCATTTCGGTGTTTTCATTGGCGCGGGAATCTGCTTGAATTCCGCGCCATGTCAACTGATCCCTTATTGGAACTCCTCCGCAGTAAAGCCCGCCACACGCATCAAGAGCTTGCAGAAATGCTCGCGCTCAGTGAAGCCGAAGTGCGAGCGCGCATCGCAGCTTGGGAAAATGATGGCACGATTCTCGGCTATCATGCCGTCGTCAATGCAGAGCTTGCAGGCGACGTAGATGTGCAGGCCTTCATCGAGGTAAAAGTAACACCCGAGCGCGGCGGCGGCTTTGACCGACTCGCCATGCGTATTGCCCGATTCGATCAAGTGGTGAGCTGCTATCTTGCTAGTGGCGGCTATGATTTGATGGTGGTCGTGCAAGGCGCAGACCTGCGCGAAGTCGCACGATTCGTCTCCGAGCGTCTCAGCACCTTGGACGGTGTGCTTTCCACCGCGACACACTTTTTGCTCAAAACCTACAAAGAAAACGGGTTCCTTTTTGAAGGGGAAACAGGCGTGCAGCGCCTCGCTGTGAGTCCTTGATACAATATCACATTTAGTTAGATTTTTTATGGATTATTCCTCGATTATTGCGAAGCACATTGCTTCCATCCCGCGTTCCGGGATTCGTGATTTTTTTGAACTCGTGCAAGGTCGTGACGATGTGATTTCGTTAGGCGTGGGCGAGCCTGATTTCGCTACCCCATGGCACATCCGTGAGGCGGCGATTTATTCGTTAGAAAAAGGTCAAACAAGCTACACCTCGAACCTCGGCTTGCTCTCCTTGCGCAAATCGATCGCCAAGTATGTGAGCCAGTTTTTCCATGTTGACTACGTTGCGGAAAAAGAAGTGCTGGTTACCGTGGGCGTCAGTGAGGCCATCGACCTCGCCTTGCGCGCGTTGTTGAATCCCGGTGATGAAGTCATTTATCATGAGCCTTGCTACGTTTCCTACAGCCCTAGCATCGTCATGGCGTATGGCAAACCTGTCACCGTGGTCACTAAGAAAGAAGATGGCTTCTCGCTCAAGCCCGAAGCCGTAGCTGCGGCGATCACGCCACGTACGCGAATGGTGATGCTGAACTTTCCGACGAATCCCACGGGCGCTTGTGCCACGCGCGAAGATCTCGAGGGCATTGCCAAGCTATGCATCGAGCACAATCTCATCGTCATGACCGATGAAATTTACAGCGAGCTGCGCTATGATGGCGAAGAGCATTTGAGCATTGCTGCTCTGCCAGGCATGCGCGAGCGCACGATCCTTCTGCATGGTTTCTCGAAGGCCTTTGCGATGACGGGATTCCGCCTCGGTTATGCCTGTGCGCCGCAACCGATCATTGAGGCGATGATGAAAATTCACCAATACGCCATGCTCTGCGCGCCGATCATGAGCCAGAACGCCGCGATCGAAGCTCTCGAAAACGGCACGCCATCGATGGAGAAAATGCGCGATAGCTACCACCAACGTCGCGACTACGTGGTGAAACGTCTCAACGACATGGGCATCGAGTGCCACACCCCAGGCGGAGCGTTTTATGTATTTCCTGACATCAGTAAATTTGGACTGACGAGTAAGGAATTTGCCATGAAACTGCTAGAGCAAGAAAGTGTTGCCGCGGTGCCAGGCAATGCCTTTGGTGAATGCGGAGAAGGCTTCCTGCGATGCTGTTATGCAACGGGCTTCGATGATCTGAAGCTAGCGATGGACAAGATCGAAAACTTCATTTCCAAACTCTAACAAAATGTCGCAGAGGGCCGATCAACTGCGCGTGCAAGAATCCAGTCTATGGGTTCGCGCGCAAGTGATGCCCTATGTGTTGTTCATGGGGTTCTTGCTGCTTTCTCAGTTTGGTGGAGAACTCATCGAGTGGAATCATCCTGCGGCACCGTGGTGGCGGCGTTGGCCCAACCAATGGATCTATCCATTGCAGACACTGGTTTGCCTCGGCTATCTCATCCGCCACTGGCGATTCTATGAATTTCATTGGAATCTGAAGTGGTCCTTGATTGCCGTGGCTTTTGGTGCCCTTGGCATTGGTCTGTGGCTCTTGCCGACGACTTTGTATGATCACTGGAAGCTTGAAGGTGAAACTACGGGCCTGATGAAATGGTTCGGCGTGGCAGAGCGAAAAGATGGCTTCAATCCGCACGAGTTAGAACATCCTGCGGCGTATATCTTTTCTCTGGTCATGCGCTTTTTGCGAGCGGCGGTCGTGGTGGCCTTGGTGGAGGAAATTTTTTGGCGCAGCTTTCTTTCGCGCTTTGTGCACAAAATGGACGGCAGCTATTGGAAGCTGGCCTTTGGTGTGCACAGCACCAAAATCATGCTGGTCACCACGCTGGCCTTCACCTTCGCCCACGCACCCGTCGATTATGCCGGAGCGATCTGCTACGGTCTTTTGACCTACCTCCTGTATGTGCGCAGCAAAAATCTCGGTGCATGTGTGATCATGCACGCCACCGCCAATTTTCTCATGGGCTGCTACATCATGGCCTATGGGAAATATGGCTTGTGGTAAGCTAGACTGCGGTCTTGATGGTTAGGGCATTATTCATGAATGGCAAGCGTGAGTTTTTTGGCAAAAGGGGCTTGTCGAGAATAGCACAAACTGACACATTCCTTGCGAAATCACTGGTCAAGTCGCGCGTCTGATTCTCTTTGACGCTTGCTTGTTTTGTTTTGCATGACATGTGGGTGTGGTTGGCGGAAAACAGTTCATGGAGTGGGTGGACCTTGAATTGATGCGTTTGGATGAATAGAATGGGAAGCCGATGCGCCTATGTTGCGCGCCGTTTATTAAAGAAGCTTCGACCAGCTTCGTTAATAAACCGATTGGCTTTGTCTCTGCGGTTGGCTGCCTCATTTGGAGGGCGATGTGCCGGAAGGCGGGAGCAATGTGTCCAGTAGCGGAGGGCGATGTGCCGCAGGGGGAATGGATTGTGAAATGGCGCGGTTGTGATGTGTGGCTCAAATTTTTCTCGCGAGCTAGAGTGGTTTCACCATCGGCAAGGCTAGCATTGGATTATACGTTTTCATCTTAGGCCCCCTGCTGTTGCCGCATCGAGTGACTTGAGAGCCGATTCGCTTCAAAAAATCGCAAAACATCAACGATCACTCGGGAATCGGGCTTTTGGGTGGAATGACCTTGCCTTCCCAGGTGGCTTGGTTTTTGGCTTTGTCGTAGGTGAGGATGCGATTGGTGCTACCTGGCGCTGGAGGTACATCGACTTTGGGGAGCCATTTTTTGTGCTCGGCGATGATGGTGGCATGTTCCGGCAATGAGGCGACGTTGTGCCATTCGTTCGGATCTTTGATCATGTCGTAGAGTTCTTCGCTGCCATCGGCGTAGCGAATGTAGCGCCACTTTTCGCTGCGGATGCCGTGATTGCCTTGGTTGTGGCTGGTGATGGCAGGGCGAGCGCGTTTGGTGCTGGCATCGCGGAGTTGTGGGGCGAGACTTATGCCTTCTAACAAATCACGTTTGGGCAAGCCCGTGAGTTCGATCAGAGTCGGATAGATGTCGAGCAATTCGGCAGGCTGCATACAGCGTTGGCCGCCTTTCACTCCAGGGCCAGCGATGATGAGTGGGACCTTGGTGCCGCGATCCCAGAGGGTGTTTTTGCCGCTGATGCCTTTTTCGCCGAGATGCCAACCATGATCACTCCAGAGCACGACGATGGTGTTATCGGCGACGCCTGTCTCATCGAGTGCGGTGAGCAGTCGGCCGACTTGGGCGTCGACAAAACTGGTGCATGCTAAGTAGCTGCGAACGAGGCTGCGCCACTGGTTGTTTTCTTTGATCCACTTGAGTCGTGGCTCGGGCAGACTCCAGTGGAGATACCACGAAAATCGTGGCGTATCTTCGCGATCGTTTTTGAGTATTTTGGGCAAAATGCTGTCGTCATCAGGGTAGAGATCGAACCATTTTTGCGTGGCGTAGCAGGGCACGTGAGGAAGGAAAAATCCGGCAGCAATGAAAAAAGGTCGGTCTTTGGGCACGCTCTTGATTTGCTCGATGGTCCACGAGGCAACCTTGTAGTCGCCTTTGCCGGTGTCGTCATTATCAAGCGGCCAAACTCCCCAATCCATGGCAGGATGATTGCCCATGGGGGTGGCGGGGATGAGCTTTTTGGGCGGAGCTGTGCCGACGCCGCCCAGTGGCGCGGTGACTTGGAATTCGGGCGTCTGATTTTTTGCCTCTCCTCCTGTTCCTTGGTGATAGATTTTTCCTGTGGCTGCGGTGAGGTAGCCTTGTTGGGCAAAATGTTGCGGTAGCGTGACGTGATCGCGGTAGGCAGGAAGCGTGCGAAACCACGGCGCGAGTCCGTAGATGCCCGTGGTGGTTGGTCGCAGGCCGAGCAGCAAGCTGGTGCGGGATGGATTGCACAGTGGGGATTGGCAATGCGCGTTGAGAAAGGAGGTGCCGCGTGCGGCGAGCTTGTCGATGTATGGCGTCTTTGCCATTGGGTGTCCCCCGAGGTGCCCGAGCCAGTCGTTTTGGTCATCGATGGCGATGAATAAAATGTTAGGTCGCTCTGCGGCAAGAGTCGGAGTGACAAGCAAGCAGGAGATGAGGAGTGTGTGGATCTTTTTCATGGTGCTGGGCGGCAGGATGCCGCCGCCAAAGTGTTACATATTTTCGCGGCACCATTTGAGGGCCATAAGGGCGTAGCCAGTGCCGTAGGGTTGGTGGTAATCGTAGAGCGGATAGTCCCACCAGGAGCCGTCTTTTTCTTGGCGGGTGAGGATGATGCGGGCTAGGCCTTTGGCGAGTTCGCGTTGTTTTTCCTTGGGCAAATTTTCAGCAGAGACGGTGAAATAATAGATGCCGTAGTAGTAGAAGTAGCCGGAAATTTTGAAGGTGGATTCGTGAGGCACGGGTTTTTTGCGTCCGTAGTCGAGCCATGGCTCAAACTCGATGAAATTGTCACCCCAGGTGGATAGCACGGCATCGGTCATCTTTGGGTCATCGAAGGCTCGGAGCGCGGCGTTGCAGGCCTGTGAGCGTGCTAGGGAACCATTGCGGCGGTTGATTTCGACTTGTGGGGCGAGGTAATGTCCGTGCGAATAGGCGTAGGTGAAATCAGGGAACTGCTGAAGGCGGATTGAGGCGAGAGTGGAGGTGATGACTTTTTGATCGAGCACGACGCCCATGGTCTCGCGGGCCTCGTGCATGGCGAGGATCACGGTGGCGGAGGTGAACGATGTGGTAATGCCGCTGGGTTTCTGGGTGCGAATGTCGTCATAGATATCGAGGTAGCCCCAGCCGCCGTTGAGATCTTCGTAGCGATTGGCGAGATCAATTTGTTGTTGGGCGAGATTTTTTAGCGATGAGCGGCGGGCCTCATCGCCCTCGGCGCTTTTGTAGAGGCGGGTGATGGCGCGCAGGCCGTAAGCGTGACCCCAGGCATTGTAGGTGGTGGTCATGTCGGCACGGCGCAGATTGGGCAGCGTTTGAAAGGCCCATTTTTCGCCCTTGGAGATACAGTCTTTGATGGCTGGGCGTGTGTCTTGGGCATCGACGAGGCCAGCAAGCGCGAGGCCGCTGGCACCGGCGAGGAAGGCATCGTGCGCGCCGGGCAAGGGTGCGTAGATGTTGAGTCCCTTGGTGCGAGTGGCTCCGCCAAAGGAACCATCGGGATTTTGCTTGGCGACGAGATAGTCCACGCCCTTGGTGATGGCGGCTTCGACAGCGGCACGGCTGACTTGATCCTCGGGAATGAGGATGCGGGTGTCAACGCCGGCTTTACCGGGAGCTGGCGCGGCAGGTTTTTCTTCAGGCGCGGACTTGTCTTGAGCGCTGGCAAAGGTGCCGCAGATCAGGGCGAGTGCGAGGCTGAGGGAGCGCTGCCGGTTCACAAGGTTGGCGGAAAAATGTTTCATGCGCCGGGCGTGATGATGACCTGATCTTTGGTGAGGCCGGAGAGGATTTCGACCTTGTCACCGGAGCTCTTGCCGCGGGTCACAGGAATGCGTTTGGTTTTCTTGGCATCGCCTTCGCCTTCGGGAATTTCTACTTCCCAACCGCCTTTGTGGTCGCTGTGCAGTGCTTTAGCGGGAATGGTCAGAGCGTTTTCTTTTTCGTAAGCGGTGATCTGTGCGGAGGCTCCCATGCCGGCAACGACAGGCAGGTCTGCGGGGAAAGTGCCGGTCAAAGTTACGCGGTAGCGGTTGTCAATGTTCGGAGTAGCGGAAACGGCGCTGATGGTGACGGGAAAGGATGTTTCTGCGGCACCGGTGAGGGTCGCAAAGCCTTTTTGCTCGGGCTTGAGTTGACGCATGACGGACTCTTCAACGGTGGTTTCGAGAGCGAGCTGGGCATTGCTAGGAACGAGCACGGCAAAGGTGCGTTTGGGGGCGATGGGAGCATTGATTTGAATCGCTTTGGCGGGGTCGCCGGTGCTCCAGCGACCGTCTTGGATATTGCCGTAGTAGAAGTAGCCATCGGCGGGTGCTTTGAGAGCGAATAGGCCTTTTTCGGCTTCGAGCTTGGCGAGGTCGTCAGCGGTGCGCTTAGCGGTGACGCGGGCGTCTTCGAGAGCGAGGCGTTTGATTTCGAGGTTGCGCGGGAGGTTTTGCTCATTTTCCTTGAGGGCAATGGCGGCGGCCTGGGCGGCGCGTTCGAGCTCGATGGCTTCGCGAGGAATGGTGAGCTCAAGGGTGCGCTTATGGGTCAAATTGGCATGCTCTACAGCGACTTCGGCGAATTTCACGCTTTCGCGTTGGCGTTTGAGGATGATTTCCTCGGTGTTTTCGGTGAGGTCGTCGGCTTTATACATCTTTTCAAGTTGATGCAGTTCTTCGCGCTCAGAATCGAGGCGGAGTTCAGTCTGGCGCAAGTTGAGATTAGCCTCGGTAATCACCACATCACGGCGGGTTTTTTGGAAATACTCCCAAGCTTCGGCGGCTTCCTCAGCTTTCATTGTGGTGCTTTGGAGTTGCATCGGATGGTATTTCTCGGCGGAAATGAAATCGGCTTCAGCATTGGCAAAATTGAGCTTGCCAGCTTCGGCCGCGGAACGGGCGTCGCGTAGTTTTTTCTGAAAGTCTTGGTCATCGAAGCGAGCGAGCTGTTGATCTTTTTTGACCAAGCTGCCGTGCGGGGCGATTTCGAGAACGGTAAATGTGGCCCATTGCTCGGCATCGATCTGCAATGGTGTGACCTCAATGGGAAGCAGTGCGGCGGAGAGAGTCGGGCGGATGGCGAAGGTCTCTTGCGTGACTTTGGCGGTGTCCGCGAAGGCGGAGCAGAGGCTGAGAAGCAGAATGGCGGATGATTTCATGATGTAGTGCAAAAAAATACAGCGGAGCTGATATAACGAGTTCCGCTGCGAGGTTTGTTCAAAAATTTTTGAATGGATTAGCTTTCTTCGTGTTGACCGGCGGGCTTGCGGGCAAGAAGAAGCGGGAATCGGCGCGGGCGTTTGGAGTTGGTCTGAGCCTCGATGAGATGCTCAGAGACATCAAATCCCGCTTTGCGCAGTCGCATGTAGAGGCCCGGGATTTTGCGAATGGAGGTGATACCGAGCATGCCGCCTGCTTGGAGGGCATCGCGTGCGGCACCAAGCCAGCGACGATCTTCAAAGAGTATTTTTCCTTTTTCGAGCGGGCAGGAATCAGCTTGGAGCAGGATGGCGTGGATGCTGCCACTCTCGCGGGCGAGTGAGGAGGGTGAGAGATCGTGGACGACGTTGACGCGGCTATCGAGCAGGGCGTTGTTGTCTTTAAAAAACGTTTTTTGCCAGGTTACGAGTTCGCGGATGGGTTCGAAAACGGTGAAATTGGCCTTTTTTTGTGGAAGTGCGGCGCAGACAGATTGGGTGAGGCCACCGAGGCCAAGGCCCATGATCCAGACTTTCGGCTGGCGGGCGGGGCGGAAGGGATGAGTGCCGAGCTTTGCGAGTTCATCCTCGGCGAAGCGCATGGCTGTGCCAGCGAGTTGTTGGCCGTGGCTGTGGAGGTAAAAGCGTTCGTCGTGCTCATGGAGTTCGAGGGTGCCGCCATCAGGCAGGGTGGTATGAGCGAGAATAATTCGTGGTTTCATGTATTTTCTGGTTGCCGCAGCGGGAAAAGTCTAGTAGCAAGAGCTTGCCATGTCCACTGAACAATCGCAAGAACCAGAAAACAATTCCGCAGTCACCCCTGATGACGAGCCGCCACCCGTGCCAAGCGCTCCTTTTGAAGCGCATACGCCACCAACCGTGCCGACTCCTGCGCCTGCGCCTGCAGCGCCGGTTGCGTCGAACAGCAATGCAAAAGACAAGAAGTTACTCGCTGGTATTTTGGGCATTCTGTTGGGGGCCTATGGCGTGCACAAGTTCATTTTGGGTTACCAAAAAGAGGGCATCATCATGGCCGTTACTGGCGTACTGGGGATATTCCTTTGTGGTATTCCTACAATCGTGACCGCCATTATTGGCCTGATCGAAGGCATCATGTACTTGACAAAGTCTGAGGAAGAGTTCGATCGCCTCTACATCCAAGGCAAAAAAGGCTGGTTCTAAGCCAATTGTCGTTGATGATTCATTCGTGGCACCTGTGAATTCACTTGGTGCTGCGAATGATGCAGTTTTTATTAATGTTGGGATTTCTCAGTTTGAGAGAATGATCTCGATTGCTCAAACCGGGTTGACAATTCATATCTCTTAAGTAAGTTCTTTCCATGCAATCACAGGTAAAAGAGCGGAAATTTGTGACCATCTGGCTCCGGCGTGCGCGCAAGGAGTTCGCTGTGAGTGGCCGATTGGAAGAAGTGGCACATTTGCTTTCGGCCCCCGATGTTGGCACGCGTGTCATGGCGATGCGTGATTGGCGCGATGATTTGCAACGTCTGCGGCTGGGTGAGTGGGAGCCAAGCATGGACGATTTGATGAAAATCGATGCCATCTTGAGCCGCCCGAAGCCGAATCGCGCTACTTCGAGATCGGCGATTGAAGAGCTGTTTCTGTTCGCGTAGTTGATGTGATTTCCCCTGTGGCGCGTTGTCGGTGCAAGGAGGAGACAACGAGTTCTTGCAGTATTTTTTCGATGTTTGCATAAACCTGGAAACCGAATTTAGAAAAAGCATCGCATCGTTTGGCTGCAGGGAATATGGTAGAGTGGTTGTGTCAAATAACTATACACCAACTTCCATCACCAAATGATGCGCACTTTTTGAAATCCCGTTTTCCTGCACGCAAGTCAATCGTGCTGATACTCCAAAGCCTATCAATCCCCTTGGTAGACAGGTTAGTATCATTGCTTTCTTCGAGAAGATCGATCGGATGGAGGCGTACATCGTGGCGCGGTATTGGGTCTCGCAGTCGCACGCCGTTGCGCTATAATGTAGTAAATTGAGGCGGCCTCGATAAGTATAAACCCTTGCTTGAAAACATTTTACTATGGCTTGGAGCAACTTCGCGAAGTTGCCACTAGAGCCACCCCGTAATGAACAAATAGGCGGCAAAACCAGCAAAAACCACTGCTCTATTTCATTCAAAATCGATTTAATTTCGGATTTCGGGCTTATATTCGGCCGAGTCACTTGGTTTTCAGCTCTCCACTTCAAATCTTATCTCTGAAAGTCTTGTGTTTCGTCCCGATTACTGGGGGCTAAAAGGCTTGAGTTGCTTGCGAATCGCCATTTTGGCGGCGGGGGAGAGGCGGTCGAGAAAGAGCACGCCGTCGAGGTGGTCGATTTCGTGCTGAAAGGCGCGAGCCAGCAGGCCGTCAGTTTCGATTTCGAGCGTCTCGCCATCGAGGGTAGTACATTTGACCTTTACGATGGATGGGCGACCGACGGGTGCACGAACGCCGCGGATGCTCAAGCAGCCTTCGGTTTCGACGGCGCGAGCTCCATCGAGTTCCAGTTCGGGATTGAGGAAAACGAGGGGCATGATGTCGAGGAGATCAGTGTCCTGGCCATTGACTTTGAGGAAGTTGACGCACTCAAGATCATGCGAAACATCGATGACGGCCATTCGGATGGCGCGGGCGATTTGTGGCGCGGCGAGACCGACGCCATTGGCGTGGTACATGGTCTCGAGCATGTTCTCGGCGAGGGTGATGATATCCTCGGTGACCTCGGTGACGGCGGCGCATTTTTCCCGCAGAACGGGGTCACCGAGTTGGACGATTTCTAGCAGCATGATGGAATGGTGATGTGGGCAATGGTTAGGGATTAGGGGTAGGAAGTGGCGTGGACGGAGCCTTGAGTACGCGGGTTGGCATAGTCTCGATGCCAAGGCGCGTCAATGCTCCCATGACTTCGATGAGTTTTCCGCTCGGTGCTTTTTGATCGAGTTCGATCTCGAGATTGCGCTCGGGATTGAGCTTACGCCAAGCTTCCAGATACGAAATGAGGAGATCATCGGGCACGATGGCGCCTTCGAGGGCGATGGTGCCACTGCCATCGATGGCGAGCACGGACATTTCAGCTGTGACCTTTTGGGTGGGCAGGTCTTTGGCGGTGGGCAGGGAGATTTGGAGTTGGTGGCGCGGGCGTTTGAAATTGGTGGAGACGATGAAAAAGATCAGCAAAATAAACAGGATGTCGATCATTGGGACGATCGGCACACCAGAACTTTTTTTAACAGGTCGGGCGAAAAGCATGATTGTGCAGGTTTATTTTTGCGGTGAGCGGGCTTTTTGGCAGACGTGGACGAGCTTGCTGAGGAGCATTTCCAGTTCGGTGGTGAAGCTTTCGATTTTACGATTAAAAAAGCTCTGGGCGATGACGCAGGGAACGGTAATGGCGAGCCCGAAGATGGTGGTGTTGAGGGCGACTGCGATGCCTTGAGCGATGATTTGAGTGTTGCTCATGTCGCCTGCTTTGGCCATTTCTTGGAACAAAAAGGCGAGGCCGCTGGCGGTGCCGAGAAGGCCGAGCAGGGGAGATACAGTGATGACGACATCGAGGGCCGTCATGCCGGCATTGAGGTGTAGAACTTCATGGCGGGCGGTGGTTTGTACGGCATCGCTGATGTCGGCTTGTGACTTGCCGCGATTGCGCACAGCTACGGAAGCGAGGCGCGCGAGTGCGGTTTTTCCTTTTTCAAATTCTTCTAACAATTGCTCGGCGGAGCCGGCCTCGACGCGTTGCTCAAAGCGATCGACCTCGTAGGCGAGGGCGGGCGGGATGATGATGGAACGGCGCAGCGTTAGGAGTTTGAAAATGATCACGGTGAAGCCAATGAGCAGACACCCGAGCAAAGGATACATGAAGTTTCCGCCGTTGGAAAAGTTTTCCCACACGGTGTGGAGAGCACCTTGAGAGGTTGCGAATGTGGCAGCGGCGAGGATGGACATGGGCATGTTAGAAGTAAAAGTTGTAGGTGATTTCGAGAGGTTCTCCATCGAGTTCTTTTTTCAAGTCGGCGGGGATCGTGGGGAGCTTGGCTTGGCGGATGGATTTGAGCGTGAAGCCTTTTTGCACTTCGCCGGCATTGACCATTTCGACGACCGAAACGGAGCGCACGGAGCCACTTGGGTCAATCACAAAGCGCATCGTGAGGATGCCGGGGGTGATGAAATCGCGATATTTGGTGCAATTGCGGTGCCACTCCGCCTCGATGGAGCGGCTGAGTGCAGCGTGGTAACGGCCGAGAGAGGTATTGGCGATATTCAGCGCTGATTTTCCTTGGCGTGTGATTGACCCGCTAATTTTGGTTTTTTGTTGGTTGCCGCGGAATCCGGGCGTGGTGGGATCGGCTTCGCGCGGTTGGTTTGGCTTGGGAAGCTGGTTCGCTTTTTCGCGAGAGTCCGCGGTTGCTACCATCGGTTTTGGTTTGATTTCTTCTTGCTTGACGGCGCGCTCTACGGGGATTTCACCGAGGATGGTTTCCTTAGGGATGATTTCCTTTTGCTCAGGCTTGTCTGGCATTTCCTGCTCGGTGCGATTTTCGGCAAGGCTCGATGCTTTGGTCGGCAACTCCTGCAGGAAATTCTCGTTCGAAGTGAGGGGAGAAGGTTGCGCCATCGGCTGAGGAGTGGGCGTCGATGGGGCATTGTGTGTGATTTCGCCATCCTGCGGTTTACTGACCGTTGTTTCGATTTCTTCGGGGCGTCGAGGCTCACGCCCTGCTTGACTGGGCATTGCGGGGGCGCCAGCGAGAGGAATGGCATCACTGGTGGCGATGGTATCGCGATCACCGATAAAATCGGCCTTTTCGGGCGGTGCGGACTCTTGATCAGCAGAGGTTCGAGCGAATTGAGGCCGATCTTTTTCCGCAACGGGAATGGTGGGTGCTGGTATTGCGACGGAGGCAACCTGAGGCAATGCGGGAGCGAGAATGACCACTACTTGTTCAGCGGGGCGAGGGAGTGGCCGTTTGGGTGAAAAAACCATCGATGTCAAAGTCAAAACGCCAAAGAGAAAAACGCCGATCAGTAAGAGGGCGAGAGAACACAAAAACGATATCAGCCAGAGCTTAGACTGGCTGGGCATCATCAAAGATGGCGCGTATGATGTCATGTGTGGTTGCAGTATGAAGAAGACGGCTCGGGTTTTCAAGAATTTAGGCAGGGAAATCGGAAATCTTTCTTTTCAAATGCCAGATTATGCGCTTCAGTGAGTTCATGCATCGGTATGCGCTAGCGTTAGGATTGTGTGTGGTGGTTTCTTCTTGTGCTAAGAAAGATCCAACTCCTGAGCCTGTTGCTGTGGTGGAGAAAAATCATCCGAAGCCACCTGCTGAAAACTTTTCCATGCCGAGCACGGATGCCGATTATGAGTTGGCGAATCAACTGCGCGATCCTGATTTACTCAATCAGCTTGATGCGCCAGAATCCGCTTCGACGGAGACGGCAAGAATGGTTAAGAGGCCATCGGCACTTGTGGTGATCAAGCCGAGCGATGAGCGGGTGGAAATGCCAAAAAGCCAAGGGCCGACTCCGGAGCCACCTGTGAAAAAGCCAGAGATCCCAGGGGTCAGCGATGCCACAGCCACACCACCCAAGGCGAACGGCCAGTAATGCCCTAATTACCTTGACGGGAATACCAGAGAAAAAATCGTGGGTGCGAGTGGTAGCTGCGATGAGTCGGGTAACACGAGTTGCCATAACTATGTCAGTATGCTCGCTGTTGGTCAAAATGTGTGCTCAAATGTCGGCTGTGATCGCCATCATCATCGAGCGGCGAATGCAGGAATTTCGCAAGCGCGGGCGCCGCGGCTCAGTCGCGTGGTTGGACTTGGTCACGAGATTTGGCGTTTTTTCTCGCCCTCGACTTTACCCTGCCAGTCATACCAAACTTCACGGTCTTGCGCTGCTGCGGGTTTAGCGGCAGTAAACGACATTTGCAGGGCGAAAATGACCGTTTTTACGGGGAGAGAGGGTATTTTTCATTCTCATCATTTTAGGATTTAGCGCTGAGAATTCGAAATAAATACACAAATTCGTGATTTTTTTCTAAGCTTCATGATCGACTCGGCGTTACTCCTGCTGACGCGAGAAAAATTCCATAGATTTATGCTGGCAAATTGCCGCTGGTTCTTCTAGAATTCTCCCCGCGAGTCCCAACGTCCGAATCCTTTGGTCTAACAGCTAAAAAACTAACAAAAACTACCCTATGAGTCTCCACGCACAACTCAGCCCCGAAGCTCAAGCACGTCTTGATGCGATGAAACGGAATTCCACCATTTCCTCCATCGTGATCGCGATACTTTCGATCGTATTGATCGGCCTGCTACTGGCTTTCATTTTGATCACTCCGCTGTTTAAGGAAACGCCTGTAATCGTTACCTATAGCGCTAACATTCCTGCGGAAGAAGTGATCGAAAGCAAAAAGGTCAGCACCAATTCCAAACAAAAGCCTTCGGCTCCCTCATCCAGCAGCGCCAAGGTGATCGCAGCACAGACCACTTCCAATGTTGCCATTCCTGTTCCTGAAGTTGATGTCCCACAACCATCCACCGACTTCGGCAACGGTGATGACTTTGGCGACGGCTGGGGCACCGGTGGTGACGGTGGTGGCGGTGGTGGTGGCTTCGGCGCTATCCCTGCGACGATGCGCAAACGTTGCTCCAAAGAAGATCGCTTGCAGCGCCTCGCGGAAACCGGCGGTGTACCACAGTGCGAGGATGCTGTAGTCAAAGCATTGCGTTGGATGAAGTCCACGCAAGCCGCTGACGGTTCATGGGGTGAGGGTGACAAAGCCGCGATGACAGGATTGGGGTTGTTAGCTTACCTTGGCCATTGCGAAACACCGATCTCGGAAGAATTTGGCGATTCTTGCCTCAAAGCCATGACGTTCCTCATCAATCTTGGCATGAAAGACGGCAAGCTGTCTCAAAAAGTTTCTGACAAGCATTGGCCGTATGAACATGCAATTGCTACTTATGCATTGGCAGAATCCGCGACTTTCTGCAAGCAACTCAGCATCAATGTGCCAAATCTTAATGAAGTGACTCAGAAGGCTGGTCAGTTCCTGATCGACAACCAGCATAAGTCGGGCGGTTGGGACTACAGCTACGATGAGTCTGGTGACCGTGGTGGTGACGTTTCCATCGCTGGTTGGCACATTCAGGCACTGAAAGCGATGAAGCACACGGGAATCGATTTCAAAAACCTGAGTCGCTGTGCTTCGAAAGCGATCAACTATCTTGCCGACAAACAAGATTCTGAAGGTGGATTTGGCTACTCAGGCCCAGGTCTGCATGGCGGTCTTGACTATCACACTCTTACCGGTGTTGGTGTTCTCTGCTACCAAATGTGGGGCAAAGAAAATCAATCTGCTGTTCGTAAAGGTGCCAAATACATAGCGAAAAATAGCAAATTAAAGTGGGGCACGGAGTTTGCGGACCTTTATGGGCATTATTATGAAGCCCAAGCCATGATGAATCGTGGCGGCCAAGAGTGGAAAGACTACAATGCGATGATGCGTGACGAAGTTCTTAAAAATCAAGATCCTGCTGGCACATGGAAAAGCCCTGATGGCAAATTGCGCGCTGTAGGAGCCTCCTTCCAAGGTGGCAGCGCCCAGTCGGTATTCTATCGCACCGCACTCTGCACGCTCATGATGGAAGTGTATTATCGCTTCCTGCCTGGTACTGGTGGTGGACACTAAGACTAATTCCCTGCAAGTCCTTCCAAAAGCGGCCTCTACCCGAGGTCGCTTTTTTTGTGTTGCAGCGCGGGTTCAGCTAAGTAGTGCGGGGTGAACGCAGTGGTATCCTGAAACTCAGTGGTTTGGGGATTGATTGCTTGGGGACTTGCGCCTCCGTACTCGATTCAAAGGAAAAAAACGGCATGAAAAAATGCCACTCAGTTCTTTGGAATGGCGTTGATCATATGGAGAAAAATCCTTCGAATGTCCTATGATTTATCGAGATTGGTTCAAACGGGAAACTACTCCGGCTTGGGAGGTAGGAGGCTAAACTCGGGATTGTCGAGCATGCCAGAAGGAAGCTCGGGTTCTTTGAAGTCGGCAGGATCGCCAAACCAAGTGCCAAAGTAGGAGCTGCGCGAATTTTGGTAGGCCATGGCCTTTTGTTTGCCGGTCTCGATTTCCTTGAGCTTTTGGGTATCAACCTCAACGATCGGAATGGAAGAGGGAAGGAGATCACGGAAGGAGAAGCGGGCTACGTCGCCGTGTTTCACCTCGGGTATTTTCATCTCGGGCATTTTGATGTCCGGTGTGATTTTTGCTTTGAAATTTGCCACCGTGGATTTTATGCCGCAGGAGCTGAGACCTAGGGCGAGAGATGTGATGGCAAGTGGGACGATGGATTTCATTACCATGAGTCAATAGGAGCTAAGGGTAATGATAGCAGAAAATTTCAGCAAACCAATCGCAAAGTTGCCAAAACCTGTGCGAAACTTGCGAAATCCTGTGTCGATTTTGACATGGATCATGCAGATGCCGTTAATTTTTTGAATTTTTTCGAATCTTGGTGCCGTGGATTACTCGCTGCGGAAAACGCAAAATTCGCAAAAGGAAGAGTGGGAGATTAGGGCTTTCGTTGGCAAGGCGGTTGCAATAACCCGAAGTCCGAAGTTCCATTCAGAGCAAACACGAAAATCTGTGGTTCAAATTCGGTTTTTAGGTTAATAGAAACGACGAATTTTACGGATTTGGAAAACTTGAAATTTTTTCACGAAACTTGATCGAGTTGTGTCTGCTTCGGTCCTGCTTTGGTGGGTTGCAATTTCTCGTCGAATGATTCAGCACGCTTGTTGCGTTCGGATTTGAGCTGTCCACAACCGGCGGCCACGTCGATGCCGCGGCGTTGGCGGAAGGTGACAGGGTAGCCAGCGTTGCGGAGGAGTTTCTGGAATTGCAGACCGGCTTGGGTCGCCGTCGCAGTGCCGGCATAGCCTTCGGTCGGGTTCAGCGGGATCAGGTTGATGTGGACATCGATGCCGCGCAAGAGTTCGGCAAGTTCCGCTGCGATTTCTGGGCTATCGTTGGTGCCTGCGATGAGTGTCCACTCGATGAAAATGCCTTTGCCGACTTCGCGATTGTAGATGCGGCAGGCTTCCATGAGTTCTTCCATCTGCCATTTTTTCCCCACGGGGATCAACGCGCTGCGTTGGGCTTGGTTGGCCCCGTGCAGGCTCAGCGCGAGGTTGTAGGGGATTTTCTCTTCGGCCATGCGGCGGATGGCTGGTGCGACACCGACGGTGCTGATGGTGATGCGCTGTGCTGACAGACTTGGGCCGCGGACATCGGACATGACGGTCATGGCACGCATCACGGCATCGTAGTTGTGCAGCGGTTCGCCCATGCCCATGAGCACGAGATTGCGCAGTCGCTTTCCGCAGTCGCGGCGCAGCACGCGTTGCACGTGGAGTACCTGGGCGATGATCTCGCCGGGGCGAAGGTGGCGCGTGAAGCCCATTTGGCCCGTCGCGCAAAACACGCAGCCCATGGCGCAGCCGACTTGGGTGCTGACGCATGCGGTGAAGCGTCCGTCGTAGCTCATGAGCACAGTCTCGATGGTTTGTCCATCGCGCAATTTCAGCAGGAACTTGCGGGTCATGCCATCGCTGCTGCGGATGTCAGCAACTTGCTCGGGATGATCGAGGAAAAATGTCTTATCCTCACCCACATATTCGTCGATCCAGCGGCGTAGTGGACCGAGTAGATGTTGGCAAGATTCCCTTTCGAGTAAGGAGGCATCCCAGTGCAGCAAGCGCCAAAGGCTGTGTGCATGGACGGCTTTAATTCCATCAACCTTCATGAACTGCTCGAGTTCTTCGTAACTCAGGTCATGCAGGGATTGCGCAATGTTCATGGGAAAAGGATAGCCGCAAGTTGGCTGTCGGGATACTTACTTGATGGGACTCATCGAGAAGCCTTGCTCACCGCCGGGGGCGGAAGATTGCGGGAAGAAGAAACCGTCACCCGTAGAAGGGTTGGTGACAATGAAATTTTGCACCTTGCTTACCACGCGACCGTGCAAGTTATTTTTGACTTTTTTATCGAAACCAAGGTGGAGGTTCATGATCTTGAAGTTTTGCATTTGAAACTGGAATATTGCGTGATGAGGTGAGGCACTGTAGTAAATGCTGCTTGCTACGATGACGCCCGTGACTTCAGGCTTAGTGGTATCGGCAGGTTTGAAAAAGTAGCCAAAGGTGCCCGATTTAGGGAATGAAAAGATGAATGATCCCTCGGCATTGACCATGGTCAGTGCGTAGCCGTCGTGAGCGTTGGGCGTGATAGCGTCAGTGTTGTATTTCGCGATGATCGTGCGGAAATCATAGATGGTATCAGTGCCGTAGGTGACATCGTTATAACGATAGCTGAAGGGCGAAGGTCCGAGCCAGCGAGGGCTAAGGGGAATCCACGAACTCTTATCGGCTACGATGGTCGCAAAACTGAGCATTTCACTGCGCTGACCTTGGCTAAAAAAGTAGCGATTGGTGTTGGCTGGGCTGGGTGCTGGTTGCACTTTCACCTTGGGATTCGAAAGAGTGGGGAGTTTTTGGCTGCTGGCCTTGAACTTCGCCGCCGCAGAACCGACACGGCGGACAATGACGCTTTGAATGACTACATCATCGGTCGGGCGTTCGGGTTGGACATTTGGTGGGGGCGGAACGATTGACCCACGAAGAGGAGTGTTGAGAATCGCATCGATGGTGCTTTGGCCACTGATCACACGACCGAATACAGTGTGTTTGCCCTCGAGGCCTGGAATCGCATTTCCGGTGATGAAGAACTGGCTGCCGTTGGTGTTAGGTCCGGAGTTCGCCATGGCGAGGTAGTAGGGCTGATCAAGGCGGTAGCTCAGCGGCACGACTGCGTTTATTTCATCGGGAAATTCATAACCGGGTCCATCGGATCCATCGCTGCGCTTTGAGCCGCCTTGGATGATCTTAAAATCATTGGCATTGACTACGCGGTGAAATACGGTGCCGGAGTAGAATGGCTGTGGAGGCTTGACGGTGGAGAGTTGGCCGTTCCGTGAATCGACCCAAGCACGAGTACCCTCGGCGAGCGAGATGAAATTCCCCACGGTGCGTGGAGTTTCTTTGTAATGCAGTTCGCAGGTGAAATTCCCGAGTGAAGTCGTAAAATCAGCGTATAGCTGTGCCATGCTTGTTGCGGCGGATGCAAGCAGAAACAAGAGAGTTGGCAACATGTGGCGCATGATTAATATTGTGCCATATTTCAGATGTATGCACAAATGAAATTTTCGGAAAAAGTGTAGCAAGAACTTGGCGAAAAAAGGGCGGCAAACAGCGCGTCCCGCCTGTTTCATCAACATTACTACTTGTGTATTCTCTACATCCATTTTTCACAGAAGCAAACAGAGAAAACAAAACCAAAAACCCGAGCATTTATAAGAATTTTGCGTTTTTTCGCGGCTAAAAAAATCCTCCGCCCCTTTCATGCTCACCTGCAAGGATTCACCATAGAAGTTAGTATAGGCGCGTGGGGGAAATGATGACCTTTCTCAGGAAATTCATGTGCCTAGTTCCTGACACTGCTTTTTTCCTCACGGGGAAAGTTTTTTGTGCTGTGCGGGGGGATTGCGTATTACCCTTTGATTTCAAGCAACATTTGCGCGTTTGAGGGGAATTTTTTCAGGAAATACGTCAGTCGCTCCATCGCCTCCAGAGGCTTGTGGCCAGAGAGTCCGCGGCGGATTAAGAAAATCTTGTGCAGCATGTGTTCGGGCAGCAAAAGCTCCTCGCGGCGGGTGCCAGATTTGAAGATATCAACGGCGGGGTAGATGTAGTTTTCGGCGATCTTGCGATCGAGCACGATTTCCATGTTACCGGTGCCTTTGAATTCTTGGAAAATGGCCTCATCGGCGCGCGAATTGGTTTGGATCAGCGCGGTGGCGAGAATGGTCAAGGAGCCGGCCTCGCGGGTATTGCGCGCGGCGGCGAACAGGCGGCGGGGGATTTCCAGTGCACCTACGGTGACACCGCCCGTACCGATGCCACGACCTTGGGTGGAGCCAGTGTTGTTGTAGGCGCGGGCGAGTCGAGTGATGGAATCCATCAGCAAAAAGACGTGTTTGCCGGCCTCGACAAGGCGTTTGGCGCGCTCGATGGTGAGCTCGGCAATGCGGCAGTGATTGCGTGGCTGCTCGTCATTGGAGCTGGCGAAAATTTCCGCTTGAGGCAGGGCGCGGCGGAATTCCGTAACCTCCTCGGGGCGTTCATCGACGAGCAAAATGATCAAGTGCAAGCTGTCGTCCTCGCGTTGCATGACGGACTCGGCGATGTGGAGCATGAGAGTCGTCTTGCCTGAGCGGGGGGGCGAAACGATCAGCCCGCGTTGGCCACGACCGACGGGCGCGACGATGTCGAGCACGCGGGTGGTGAAGCGATTTTGGTCGTTTTCAAAAGGAATGCGTTTGCAGGGATTGACGGCGGTGAGTTCCTCGAAGTGCGGCATGCGGCGTGCGTCATCGGGGGAGGCGCCATTGACATCGACGATTTCCACGACTTGTGGTCCACGCGGCCCCATCTGGGTCATGGTTTTGAGAATGACACCGGGGCGAAGTCCGAGCTTGTTGATCAGCGCGGTGCTAACAAATGGGTCGTCTTTGCCTAGTTCGAAGCTTTTCTTCAAGTTGCGCAAAAATCCGCTGCCCTTGGGTCCGATTTCGAGAAGTCCCTGAGCCTCGGTTTTCGGTCCACTGAGCACGGCGTTGTTGCGGTCGGCATCGGGATCAAATTTCGCAGGTGGCTGATTTTTCTGGAACGGTTTGTTCTTTTGCTTGTTGTTGCGATCGAACTTATTGTTCTGAAATTTGTTTTTCTTGAAATCGTTCTGTTGCCCTTGTTGGGGGCGTTGATTGTTGTTTTGTTGGCCATTTTGTTGAGGGTGTTGTGGGCGCTGCTGTTGATTTTTGTTTTGGGAAAACTGCTGCTTTTGTGGATGCTGCTGCTTGTTCTGCTGCTGCGGTTGTTGATCGCGGACTGGCCGATCTTGAGGTGGTTGCGGGGCAGGTTGTTGATTTTGTGGCGAAGAGCTCGATGGCGCATTAATTTGCGCAACAACTGGTGTGGCGGAGCTGGCTGGTTTTATCGCGGCTGGTTTTTGTGGAGTCTCGGCCATGGCGGCACTGGCCTCCGTGGCAGGTGCTGGTGCTTTAGCGGTTTTACGAGCAGCTTTCTTTGCAGTGGGTGCTGCGGCAGGAACAGGGGGCTCGGCAACTGTGATTTTTTTCGCGACTTTCGAGGCTGCCTTCTTGGCTGCTTTTTTGGCGGAGACCTTGGTTGCAGGCGTGACGCTTACGCCTTCAACAGGAGATTTGGCCGCTTTGGTAGCCGCTTTTTTCGCGGTTTTTTTCGCCGCTTTTTTGGCGGGTGTAGCGTCGTTGGATTGGGGTAGGGAATCGCTCATGCGTTTTATTCAGGGAAAATGGTTTTAAAAATCGAGCTCGCCAAGGATGGCGTCTGAGACGGCGAAGTTGGTAAATACATTGAGTGTGTCATCGTAGGTATCAAGGATGTCGTAGAGTTTGAGGACCTGTCGCGCGATGTCGACATCATCGATGGTGACGGTGGTTTGGGGGAGTGAGGTGAATTTTTCGGACTGAATCGGCAGGCCTTGAGCACGGAGTTCTTGGGCGATGTTGCCGAGCAGGTTCGGTTGGGTGAGGATGGTGTGCTCGTCTTCGTCCGACTGCACGTCATCAGCGCCAGCGAGGATGGCGGCTTCGAGAATTGATTCTTCGGAGCCGGCGCTGGCGCGTAGGATAATTTCTCCCTTGCGGTCGAACTGGTAGGCAACAGCGCCGGGGGTAGCTGTTGCGCCGGAGTTTTTAGAAAAAATCGTGCGGATATCCTGAGCGGAGCGATTGAGGTTATCGGTGGCGATTTCGATGAGGAATGCGATTCCGGATGGGCCATAGCCCTCGTAGGTGACTTCGTGAATGGTGACGCCGCTGAGTTCACCAGTGCCTTTTTTGATGGCTCGATCAATGTTCTCGCGCGGCATCGAGACGGCCTTGGCGTTATCGATGGCGGTGCGCAGGCGAGCATTGAGCATGGGGTCTCCGCCGCCAGTGCGTGCGGCTATAGCGATCTCGTGGGCGCACTTCGAGAACGCACGACCCTTGATTGCATCGACGCGTGCTTTAATGTGCTTGACCTTGGACCATTTGTTATGACCAGCCATGAAGTTTTAGTAAATGATTAAGGGGTGTTTGTGTTACGTCGGGACGGGATGCGCGTTCATTAAGATAAAGCCCAAACAGGAGAGAAGATGTGAGGATGAGCACGCCTGCGGAACAATCAAGGGGTAGCTGGATGAGCTGCCGATAATCCTATCGTGTGGGCGATCCGTGAACTCAGGGACACTTGGCGCGCTTGGATTGCGATTCCGTGATGGGAATGTGCCTTTCTGGATTCGCAATGGCGCAGAAGCGCGCTGACGGGAGAACTATGGCTTAGGATGCGCTTGCTGGCAATGATTTTTTTGTGATCGAGGAGAAAGGGAGCGCGGTGGTGAGGGAGGGACGGAAATGCGACCGGCAAATGAGTGCGATTTCTGGGTGAAAAAGACGGAAAATGGTCAAATTGGAGAGAAAAATCCAAAATAATCCCAATTCAGGAAACAAAATTTTGACAAGTGGCCTCGAATCCGCTAAATCCCGCGCCCCGCAAGAGGGGTTGGAACCTCTCATAAACTAACAACACGCTCGCGTATCATGTCCCAGAAAACGAATCTCAAAGCCGCTATCCGCAACCGTACAGGTTCCGGCCGTCTCAACCAAATGCGCAAAGAAGGCTGGCTGCCTTCCGTCATGTACGGATTGGGTAAGGAAAACAAAAACCTGAAAGTGGATCTGCGCACTTTCGTTGATGTGCTCGCACACAGCACATCGGAAAATATTCTTGTCAACTTGGACATTGAGGGCGCAGGCCAATCTCTGGCATTCTTGCAAGCTGTGCAACATCACAGCATCACAGGAGCGCCGATCCACGCTGACTTCCGCGCCATCGATGAAAACACGGAGATCGTAGCTCACGTGCCACTTCGCCTCGAAGGTGAGCCTGTGGGTGTGAAAAACGGTGGTGGTGTTTTGGAGCACAACGTGCACTCCATGGAAATCCGCTGCTTGCCAAACGATCTTCCTAGCTTGCTGCACGCCGATGTAACGAGTCTGGAAATCGGTGATTCTCTTCACATTGGTGATCTAAAACTCCCTTCTGGTGTTGTTGCTACGCACGCTGCTTCGGTAGTAGTTGCTCACCTCGGCAAACCACGTGTTGTCGAAATCGTAGCCGTTGAAGAAAAAGCTGCTCCAGCCAAAGGTAAGAAGAAGTAATCTTCGCATCTAACACGATCATAGAAAAAGCCGGGAAGTTTATTCTCGGCTTTTTTGCGCCCTTGAATGAATGAGGAAAATCTCAATCATCGATCCACACGATGCGCGTCGGCTCTAGGTCGATTTTTTTCTGTTTGTAGAGTTGCCCTACGACTTGCTTGAAGGATTTTTTGCTCATGCCGAGATGCTTTTGGATCGCGGCAGGCGTGCTATCATCCGTCAGTGGAAGTTCACCCGTCTCCTTGAGTTTTTCGAGAAACTGCTGCGCCATCGGGGTGATTTTTTTTCGTCCCACCTGCGTGAGTCCGAGTGTGAGTTTGCCATCGCTGCGGGTTTCTAACACATACGCTGTGACGGTCTGGCCGTATTCGAGTTTTTGAAAAACCTGGTTGGCGAAAAACAAGCCGTTGTATTTGCCCTCGACCACCGCCTTGTAGCCAAGATCCGTTTTCCCCCATAGCAATGCTTGTACGCGGTCGCCGTCTTGGTAGCGAGCCGCGGCGGAGATGAGGTGACGGGAGATGCGCTGGCTGCCGACAAATCGACCGCTTTTTTCATCGATCATGACTTTGACGACATAATGTCGGCCTGGGATCATCGGCTTGGCTTGCTCGCGGTAAGGAACGAGGAGCTCCTTGGGCAGGCCCCAGTCAAAAAAGGCTCCCATGTCGTTGGCGGCGGTGCAGGTGAGCAAGGCGATTTCGCCGGGCATGGCGAGAGGTATTTTGCGTGTGGCGATCGGGCGATCCGAGGAATCAAGGTAAAGAAATACGCTGACGTCCACGCCAACATGGAGTTCGGGTGTGTATTCGGTGCCAGGCAGCAAAATTTCACCGAGATCACCGGCATCGAGATAGAAACCGGAGTTGCGGGATTTGATGATGCGTAGGGAGCAGCGTTCGCCGAGTTGAGCCATGGCCGTGATCATGCGCCCGATGTTGCGGCACCGCAATACATTTCCCGCAGCAATTTCACAAGTCTGCTAACATTTCCTTGGTCCTGCATACGGCTGCGGCGCTGTCTTTTTTTGTCGAATGATGGTCGAGACGATTGCGACTCGCTGCGCGCCTGCCACTATGACTGTTGGCAATGTCTCAAAGGTAATCCCGCCAATACAAAAAACGGGGATTGCGGTGGCTATTTCTTTTTTGCACGGAGAGTAAGTTTTCCAGACTAATGCGTGGCCATCCTTGTTTTGTTGGCCTGGGAAAAAGTGGGCGGAAGCCGAAGTGGTCAAAGCCCTCCTTCTCGTGCGATGTATCTGAGGACAATGATTGCGTGGGAGTTGAGCCTGAGAAAGTTGATGGAGCATCGGCAGATCAAGCAATTTCGGGCCTGTTTCGTCAATCACGATCTAATACTTTTGCGTGTGGAGTGACGACTCATTCGGCGGCGTGCACGCGGCACCAACCTTCATGCCACGAGACACGAAGTGGCAAGGCGTAGAGTTGTTCGAGTAATGCTTTTGTGAGAATTTTCCGCTTGGATCCATCTGCGAGAATATTACCATTTTGTAGTAAGACCACCCGCTCGATTTCTGGTGGGATTTCCTCGGGGTGATGGGTGACGAGTATCACCGTGCAGCCCTCGCGCATGGTGCGACGCAAGCATCTTGTCAGTGCCTGGGAACCTCCAAAGTCAAGAGCTGTAGATGGCTCGTCCATGACTAGCACTTGTGGTTTGTGAGCGAGTGCACGGGCGATTAAAAATCTTCTGCGCTCCCCAGATGATAGTGTGCCAAAGGAGCGCGGCGCTAGCTCTGCGACACCTGCCCAATCCATCGCCTCGCGCGTCGCCTCTTGTTCACGAGTGTTGAAGCGCATTTCGCGTGTGCGACCATAAGCGCCGCGCAGGCCTGATAAAACAACGTCTGCAGCGATTTCATCGGCGGCGAAACGTTCGACTTGTTCCGGCGTGACCACACCGATTCGGTGGCGCAGTTCTTCTAACGACCAGCACGATTCGCCAAACAATTCGCACGTTGAGGAATGATCAAATTCGACCGCGAGTTCACCCGCTAGCACTTGCAATAAGGTGCTTTTTCCTGAGCCGTTTGGTCCTAACAGGGCGACACTTTCGCCATGTCGGAATTCTAACGAAAAATTTTGCAGCACGCAGCGATCACCCCGCCAGACGCGAACGTTTTTCAGTTGGAAAAAAACTTTACTCATGGTTTGGTGGCTTGCTGTTTTTGCAAGGTAGCGAACACCGAACGGATTTGTTCCAAGCTGCCGATTGCCAGAACGGTCTCGTATTCAAAAACCAATTTCGGTTTTAGCGAGAAAGTTTGTAGCGGCGAGAGATAAGAAACATCGCCGATCCCTGAATCGCGCACACGGTAGGCGGTGAGGAATTTTGCATGAGGAAAAAATACGCCAACACCTTGCTGCGAGGCATCCACCCAAGCGGCCCAAGGCTCTTTGGTGTGAAAGTATTCGTTCTTTTTGCCAGGTTGCTTTTTCACGAGCTGCTCGGAATCTTTTTCGACAAAGATCAAGGTATCAAAGCGAGGGTTGACAAAAACGGCGGGCAATTCTTGATGGCGTGGTTTGTGTTCCAAGGTGCCGCTGTATGTCATGCGATACCTCAATCGCGCGAGTCCACTGTCTAACGTAATCCACTGCTCCATCACCATTTCATCGACCCATTCACCACTGGCCCATTGGCGTGGGCGAGTTTTCGTATAGAGCGATTGGGGCTTTTCCTCTTGAGCTTTGATCTCCGATGGCACGCCCTTCCAACTTCCTCCCTGTACGGGATTGTAGCGCCATGCTTGGCCATTCCAGTCAGAGCCATCAGCATCCCCGTAGTACGATTGCTGCACATAGCGGCCATGGTCGAAGGAGTTGAGAAGATTTTCGCCACTGCGTGATTTAGAAAACCAACCCACGCTGCCTCCTGCGTCTTTGTTGATGCCGATCCTCACGTGGCCGTTGTCGAGAAACACCCAGTGCTCCTGCGCATGCAGCAGTGAGCAAAAAATGATGGAGCAGAGGAAAATGCGCGTGGTCGAAATCATGGTGAGATTTTCTCACGTGAAAAAAAATGCACAAGGGAGAATCGCGCACGCAAATATGGGATGTGAGTGTGTTGATGATAGACTCGCGCGGCGATCAAGCAAGGAAAAGAAGCGAAAATAGTTTGGAATTTATGATATGTAGGGCCTAAGCACCACATCTCGTGGTGCAAACTGCTCGAATGCCTAGCAATCCTAACGAGGCTAACTGGTCATGCGGCCTCGCCGCTTGCATCGACTCCTTCTGTGTCATCGAAGACCCGCGCACCGGCGGCAATAAACTTCATCACTTCGGAGAAGTGCTCTTCATGGCCGTCAGCCCCATGCTAGACTTCACTAACCGCAACTCTTTGCTCTCCCAAGCTTGATCGCCGTTTTTTCCTGCGGAACAAAGATTCCTTAAAACTTAGTTGGCTTTATTTGATGTGCGGCAATCAACGCCGCAGTTTGTTGGTGAATGCCATTTTGGGTTCCGGCTGCAGCCTCAAGAAAACGAGGATAGAGTGTTGGATGGCCTTCAACGCATTTGCAATAATGTAGCTTGAATTCCATCTGCAGCGGAAGGTGGCTCTTACTTATGATGTTGCAGGTATTTCCTATCGTGAATGCAGATACAACTGTAACGGTACAGATCGCAATTTGTTTCTTCATTTTCTATTACATGATGGTTTCGTTATAACGTTGAAATACCTGCTGGCCTTCGATGCAAAAAACGCCCGACCTTTGAGGTGGGGCGTTTTTGGCGAGATCGCGAACTGGGCTCAGAAGTGGATCGCGTGGCCTTCGGCGGCGAGTGTGGCTTCGTGAATGACCTCGGACATGGTTGGATGCGCGTGGATCGTGGCGTGGATGTCTTCGGCGGTGAGTTCTTGATCGAGTGCCAGGCCCATTTCGGCTATGAGTTCAGTGGCGTTCTCACCGATGATGTGTGCGCCGAGTAACTCACCGTGTTCTTTGCCGTAGAGGAGTTTGGCAAATCCTTCGGGTTCGCCTGAGGCGATGGCTTTACCGATGGCAGCGAAAGGAATCTTGCCGACGGTATATTCGATGCCAGCTTCCTTGAGGGCGCGCTCGGTTTTGCCGACGGAGGCCACTTGTGGGTGGCAGTAAGTACAACCGGGAAAATTGTTTACTTTGCGTGGTGTGTGACCTTCGAGGTAGAGGCCTTCGACGGCTTGTACGGCTTCGAAAGAAGCAGTGTGAGCGAGCCATGGTGGGCCGGTGATGTCGCCCGCAGCGTAAACGCCGGGGATGGAGGTTTGGTAGCGTGCATCAACGTTGATGTAGCCGCGCTCGCTGAGGGCGGGCTGGATGCCGCCGGGCAATACGGGCTGCACGCCAATGGCGACGAGGCAGACATCGGCGATTATGGTCTCGGTGGCCTTGGGACCCTCGACGGAAATTTCGATGTGGGTGCCGCAATCTTTGGTTGCGGTGATTTTTGTGTTGGTGAGGCAACGAACTCCTTGTTTGATGAAGGATTTTTCGAGTGCATCGCCGACTTCGTCGTCTTCTACGGGAAGCATGCGCGGCAGCATTTCGACGACGGTGACTTTGGTGCCGAAGGCATTGTAGATGTAAGCAAATTCTACGCCGATGGCGCCAGCGCCGATGATCACCATCGACTTCGGTTGCTGCGGCAGTACCATGGCTTCTTTCGATCCAATGACGGTGGTGCCGTTGTAGGGAAGGGGAGGAAGGGGACGGGATTTGCAGCCAGTGGCGATGAGGATGTGCGCGGTAGCAAGCACTTGTTTGCTGCCATCGACGGCGGTGACTTCCACTATTCCAGAAGCGGTTATCGCGCCGAAACCACGAACGTAGTCAACTTTATTTTTCTTGAGTAAATACTCGATGCCGCTCGCGAGACGATCGGATACCTTGCGTGAGCGACCAATTACGGAGCTCCAGTCATAGGAAAATCCTTCGATTTTGAAGCCGAATTCGGCGGCGCGATGTGCGAGAGTGTGGTAGAGCTCAGCATTTTTCAGCAAAGCTTTGGTCGGGATGCAGCCCCAGTTGAGGCAGGTGCCGCCAGCGCGGTCCGCTTCGACGACTGCGACTTTTTTTCCGAGTTGAGCTGCGCGGATTGCAGCAACGTAGCCCGCAGGGCCTCCGCCAATGACGATGAGATCGTATGCCATGATGAGATGATTTGTATGGTTCGGCGGGTAAAATGCAGTGCTCGGCGGCGAATGTCAAAACTTCGAAGCAATAAAATGCATAAATCTGGTGATTCTCGTATTGGCAAGCGGCCCGTGGCCGATTTAGAATCGCTCATGATGCAGCAAGGCGACCAGTTTGACGCAACCCGATGCGTGAGTTTTTCTGATACTGATGCGAGTAGTCGGGTGCATTTCACTGCGATTTTGCGCTATGTGGAAGATGCTGAACACTTGTTTTTTGCATCGCTAGGCATTGCGGTGATCGGAGGAAATCACGGTTGGCCACGTGTGCACATCGATTGCGATTATCGCGCGCCTCTAACCTTCGGCGATGAAGTGCAGATCCGCTTGGTGGTGCAAGTGGTCGGAAAAAGTTCGGTGAAATATACCTTCGCGGTGAAAAAGTTCGATCAACTCTGCGCCGAGGGCAGCATGGTGATCGTGCGGGTTGATGGCTAGATTTTTTAACCGAATCCTTCCTAAACAAGACTGGCCCCGGCGGGGAAGATCAGGTTGAGTAACAAGGTGAGGAAAAAATTTGCGATCAGAATTAACAGCGAGGAATAGACCATCGCGCGGGTGGTGCCGCGCCCGACTCCGGCGGCTCCTTGTGTCGCAGTGAGGCCTTGATGGCAAGCGACGATGATGATGATCATGCCAAAAACAATGCCTTTAATCAGCGCGATTGAGATATCGGTTAGATCGGTGAAATTGCCCATCTGATACTTCCAATACGCTTCACCCACGCCGAACGCATGGATGCCAACGGCATTTGAGGTGATGATCCCGAGAGCTGCCGATTCACCAATTAACAGTGGGATGGCAATCAGCATGGCTATGAAACGCGGGGTGACGAGGTAGTCGATGGGATGCACATTCATCACGCGCAAGGCATCGATTTGTTCGCTGACTTTCATTGTGCCGATTTCTGCGGCCACAGATGCGCCGACGCGTCCCGCTAACATCAACCCTGTCACGACCGGTCCAAGCTCGCGCAGCATCGATACACTTACTAAGGCACCGCCCATGGTTTCCATGCCGAATTTTGAAAATTGAAATAACGACTGCGCCGTGAGCACAGCTCCGGTGAAGGCCCCCGTCACCATCACCACGGGTTGTGATCGGTAGCCAATCTCGGCGAGTTGTTGCAAAATTAAACGCGGACGCTTGTGGCCTCGAAATAGCGATTCGACCGTGTCTCCAGCCAGCACGGTCAATTCCCCGAGATAACCGACGAAGGACAAGAGCAAGCGACCCATGAATGCGAGAATGAACACAGCCGAATCCTAGATGATTCCTCGTGAAAAGAAAAGCAGGGAATTTCCTGAGCACATTTCGCTTGTGGTGATGGTTCATTTTTTTATTAACAAGCAATTTTATGCTCATTATTTTGATTTTGCATAAACTTTGAGCGGAATTATGCTCATTATATTTGGCGCGATGAAAAATGTAAAATTGACAAAGTGCACAATTATGCTCATATTTGGTCAGGAGGTAATGTAATGAGCATAAATCTACTCAATTTTGAAATCATGAGCAACCAGCAAATCGAAGTGGAAATGGGGGATCGCATCCGCCGTCGTCGATTGGATATGAACATGAGCCAGGCAGAATTAGCGCTTCGGGCTGGGGTGGCGCGGCGCACGATCACTTCGGTGGAGCATGGGGAAGGTTGCTCGTTGCAAACATTGATCTCGCTGGTGCGAGCTCTGCGGGCGTTGGCGTGGATCGATCAATTTTTGCCTGAGCCAGAAATCAGCCCGATGGCATTGTTGTTGCAGGAAGAAGAGACTCCGTATCGTGTCAAGCGGCTGCGCAAGCATGCGGGACGTCCGCTGAAAAAGGCGACGGATTGGAAATGGGGGGATGAGGTATGAAAACGGCATCCGTGCATCTTTATGGCACGCGCATCGCCGCCGTCACATGGGAGGTCAAGCGGCAGTGTGCTGTGTTTGAGTATGATGCCAATTTTTTGCGCAGCGGCATGGAAGTGGCACCGTTGATGATGCCGGCGATGTCTCAACGCTATGTGTTTCCGGATTTAAGACGTGAGACCTTCAAGGGCTTGCCAGGTTTGTTGGCGGATTGTTTGCCTGATCGTTTTGGCAATAAATTGATCGATCAGTGGTTGGCTTTGCAGGGGCGCGATGCTGCTTCGTTTCATCCGGTGGAACGCTTGTGTTATTTGGGATCGCGGGCGATGGGAGCACTGGAATTTGTGCCGTCGGAAGGAGTGGCGGAGCGCGATGAGGCGATCGAGTTGCAGCTTTTGATCGCGCTGGCGAATGAGGTGTTGGCAGACCGCGAGCGCATCAAGGTCTCGCGGCACAAGGCCGATGCCATGGCGCGGATTTTACGCGTCGGCACCTCGGCTGGCGGGGCGCGTGCGAAGGCGGTGGTCGCATGGAATTGTGAGACCGGAGAAATGCGCTCGGGTCAAATCGAATTGCCGCCTGGATTCTCTGCATGGTTGTTGAAGTTCGATGGCGTGAGCGCCAATCGTGATAAAGAACTCGCAGATCCGTTAGGCTATGGTCGTGTCGAATACGCGTATCATTTGATGGCGCTTGCGGCGGGGATCGAGATGAGCGAATGCGATTTGTTAGAGGAAAATGGCCGTGCTCATTTTCTCACCAAACGTTTTGATCGACCAGATGACGGTGGCAAGTTGCACATGCAAAGTCTCTGTGCGCTGGCGCACTATGATTTCAATCAAGCGGGCGCCTATTCGTATGAGCAAGCCTTTCAGGTGGGGCGTAGGTTGCAGTTATCGCAACAGGAATTGGAGCAAATGTATCGCCGCGCGGTCTTCAATATCATCGCGCGCAATCAGGACGATCACACGAAAAATATCGCTTTTCTGATGGATCGGAGCGGCACGTGGCGACTAGCTCCGGCCTTTGACGTGACTTATTCATACAATCCGAATGGCATGTGGACATCGCAACACCAGATGGCGCTTCATGGCAAGCGCGATGGTTTTACGCGCGATGATTTGCTCGCTGTTGCGACTGCAGCAGATATTAAAAAACGCCGTGCTCACGATCTCGTGGAGGAGGTCATCAGCTCTATCAAACGCTGGAAATCTTATGCCCAACAAGCGGGTGTGGACACTGCGATGACGCAGTTGATCCGCAAGGCGTTGCGGGTGGGGATTAAGTGATCGCTTGCGCTCAAGGGGATTGAATCTTCAATAATCTGCCACGGGTGAGTGGGCTTTGACTTCTGTGGCGGAGGGCACTTCGGCGCGGAGTTTTTCGATGTCAGCACAGGTTTTTTGCCAGGTCTCGGTGGACCATTTTAGCGGGGCAAAAAGTTTTTTGCGAAACGCTTCAATCCGTGCCAGGGAATCATCAACGATGCTGATGGGCAATGTTTTGAGCGCGTTCACAGCCACTTCAGCACTGACGATTTCATGGCAGATCAGAGCGATGTCGTTGCCTGCGGTGATGGCTTGTACGACATCTGGTCCGCGTCCGTAAGCCTTGCCGATGGCTGCCATGTCGAGGTCATCAGTGAGGACTAGGTGTTTGTCGAAACCGAGCTGACCACGTAGGAAACCGTTGATGATTTTTGGAGAGAGCGATGCAGGATGCACGTCATCGAGAAGGGGAAAGCGCACGTGACTGGTCATGATGGCATCTAGTTCAGGCATCAACGCGGTGTAGGGTAAAATGTCGTTGCGCAGGAGTTCATCGATACCGAGTTGCGCGATGGGTAAATGGTGATGCGGGTCACTGGTGGCGAGACCACAGGAGGGGAAATGTTTAGCACACGAGCGCATCGAACGTTTGCGCAGCCAGCGATTCCACATCCCGGCATTATTGATGATCGATTGGGATTCTACACCCCAACAGCGCTCGCGCAGAGCGTTTTGGAGGCTGGGAAAATGATCGATGTCGAGCACCGGCGCGAAGTTTAAATTGCAGCCTAACAAACGCAATATATCCGCCGTCAGAGAACCTGCCTCAGCGATGAGATGCGGTGTGTTTTTTGCCGCGAGATCCACCGCCGATGGGCAAACGGGAGCGATGTCCTTAGTTCGGGTTACGCGACCGCCTTCTTGATCGATGGCGATGATGGGCTCGTAGGAAAACAGTCCGCGTAAGTCATCGGTAAGCTTGCGTGTTTGTGGGGCGTCAACAATGTTGCGTGAGAAAAGAATGAAGCCCGAAGGTTGAATGCGCTGGTAAAAAGAAGCTTCTTCAGCGCTTAAGGAAGGACCAGCAACACCGAGGATGAGAAGATGACCGTGCATGGCGAAAGTAAAAATAGTTAGGCGCAGGCAGGGCAGATACCGAAAAATTCCAGTTCGTGGTAGAGGTTTTTGTAACCGGTTTTTTCGCGAATTTCTTCTTCCAAATGATGCACAGGGCAGGGGGCTTTGATCGGCTCGATGCTGCCACATTCGGTGCAAATCAAGTAATCTTGATGACGGCCTGGCAACAGCAAAGTGAAATACGCAGCACGCTCATGCAGTCCGAGTCTACGGGTGATGCCGATCGTCGTAAGGCGCTGCAATAGGCGAAAAACCGTGGCTTTGTCGCATTGATCGGTGAGGCGCTCGGACTGCGCGAGCTCGTTGAGCGTCATCGGGCGCGCATGTTCTAACAAGGTGACGAGTAGTTGTTCGAGAGCTTTCGTCCGGCGCAATCCAGTAGCGCGGCAGCGATCGATCAATTCGGTGATGGTTTTCTCAGGCATGGTAGATTTTTTTGTTAGAACAAGGAGATTTGTGGATCGTTGGCTGATGGTTTCGGCAAGGGTGCGCCGATTTTCTGATAGGCGGAACCCATGGCGACACGACCGCGCGGGGTGCGTTGGAGAAATCCTTGCATCACCAGGAATGGCTCGTGCACTTCTTCGAGCGTCGAGGCATCTTCACCGACGGCGACGGCGAGCGAATTCAGCCCCACGGGGCCGCCATTGAATTTGTAAATGATCGCTTCCAAAATGCGCTTGTCCATTTCATCAAGACCGTCGTTGTCGATCTCGATCATCGCCAGTGCGGCATCGGCTACGGGGCCATTGATCACGGCATTGGCCTTGACTTGTGCGTAGTCGCGCACCCAACGCAGCAACGCATTGGCGACGCGTGGAGTGCCGCGTGATCGCGAGGCGATTTCGAGGGCTCCCGCTTGATCGATTTCCACATCGAGCAGTCCCGCTGAACGTTTGATGATCTCGGTGAGTTCTTCTTTGGTGTAATAATCGAGTCGATTGAGAATGCCAAACCTTGAGCGCAGCGGTGCCGTCAACATTCCCGAACGTGTGGTCGCGCCGACCAGAGTGAAACGTGGCAGATTGAGCTGGATCGAGCGCGCAGAAGGGCCGGAATCAATGATGATATCAAGGCGGAAATCCTCCATCGCAGGGTAAAGATACTCTTCGATTGCAGGATGCAGGCGGTGGATTTCATCGATGAAAAGAATGTCACCTTTTTGCAAATTCGTCAGAATACCAGCAAGGTCGCCGGCCTTTTCAATCTGCGGTCCAGAGGTGGTGTGCAAGGTCGATCCCACTGCTTGAGAGACGATGTTCGCCAGGGTAGTTTTGCCTAATCCTGGCGGGCCCGAGAGTAGCACGTGTGTGAGCACATCGCCGCGAAGTTTGGCGGCATCCACCATCAAGATCAGCCGCTCTTTGACTTTTTCCTGGCCGATGAATTCCGAAAATGCGGGAGGCCGCAGCGAGACATCGAAGGTCGTTTGCGGTGCGGTTGCGTTTTGTTGGTAATAGTTTTCCGGCATGGGAACAATGGGCGGGTAGGCAGATTGCACTCTATTTTTGAGGGAAATGGCAGGCAAATTTTCCGAGGATGTGATTTTTTCGCGAAATACTTCGGCCTTTACGCTAAAAATCCGCCATCATCCTCAAAATACGTGGAGATAAAGAAAAATAGGGGGGTGTAATTACGGCTTTATTCATATTTGTCAGGACTCATTTCAGGCTGGCAGCCGCTTCCTGATCTAGTTGTTCAATCACGCGTATGACATCTGGAAATTTGCCTCCATCAGGATCATATAGATGGCATATCTTTGCCCAGTGTGTCTGGATTTCCTGCTCTATAGAGATTACAACGGCACACTCGCCTTCTCCTTTGACCACCTGCTGATTGTCGACAAGGTCCAATGTTGACTCAAATGGAACGACAAGAAGTGAAGGGGAGCGCGATGATGCATTATAGTCTCGTGCGCTCGTATGCAGTGAGCCTGGGTGATCGCAAAGCATGCGGTGGATCAATAGGCCCGACTTTTGATGAAAAAATGTGACGCTGCTGTAATTCTTCGTGCCATGCTTGACCTCGCTGAATAAGCGCTCGTCTTGAAAAGCGCTCTTTGTTTTGGTTATTAGGGTTTCCCCTTGGTCAGGCAGCCGGCGAATAACGTAACGGGCTTGTTCTATCCAACTACCCTCTTGTGAGCTTTGTAAACTGGCATACAATTGATCAATGTCGCCTTCTAACAAGATCCTGAGGTTGTGATCGCATGCAATGATCTGAAGATCTTCCGATAGGCTCTCACGATAGTTAGGGAGGGATGTTTCATGATTAGCACGATCCTCGTTTTGCTTGCATCCTATGATAGCAAAGTAGCTGCATAAGTAGATTGTGGAGAGACGGAAGTTGTGGAGTTGAAAATGCATAGCGGAAAATACGCAATAAAATTTCTACTAGAATCATAGTAATTGGAGTTTTATCGGATGAATTTGAGGCGGGGAGATTGCAAATTGATGCTGGGAAAGTGGTTTTTAAATAAAATAAAAAATTATTTTTTTGTGAAAAAACATTGATAATCCGTGGCTTTTGTCGATTAATTTGGAATTAATCAAAAAAAGGTGACGAAAATCATTGACGTTTTTTCAAAAATAGATAGTCTTGCTCCGCCGCGGTGAACTGCCCGGCACGTGAGAGACTCTCCAGTTGATC
>Ga0209444_10000087_pt1 | contig 49752 bp, 38 predicted proteins | sample LauGreFaBDMM15DN_2_FD_188215 | JGI IMG/M metagenome (GOLD analysis project Ga0209444, IMG submission 188215) | Freshwater lake microbial communities from Lake Michigan, USA - Fa13.BD.MM15.DN (SPAdes) (version 2) | ecosystem: Environmental > Aquatic > Freshwater > Lake | place: Lake Michigan... | reverse complement strand
CAGTGATCGTAGAGCGGAACTGTGCCGCCGATGCAAAGGGGCAGGTCCATTTGCGTGGTTTGGTAGTTTTTCGGCATGTCCGGGTAGAAGTAGTTTTTGCGATCCCACTTTGAGACGGGTGGCGTGGTGCAACCTAGAAGCATCCCAGAGAGGATCGTTTTCTCGATGGCGATGCGATTGAGCACAGGCAGAGCGCCGGGGAGCCCGAGGCAGGTGGGGCAGACGTTGACGTTGGGTTCGTCGCCAAAGGAGGTGGCGCAGGCGCAGAACATTTTGGTCTGGGTGTTGACTTGGCAGTGGACTTCGAGGCCGATGGTGACGAGATACATTGTGAAGTTTTAAGTGGGAAGTTTTAAGTGGGAAGTTTTAAGTGCTGATTTAGCGGGATTGTTTTTGGAATTCTTCGATGGCTTTGCGGATGCGTGGGTCTTGGAGAGCGGACTCGATGGCGGGATCACGGAGGATTTCGCTAAAGCGTTGGTCTTTGGTGAGTTGCTGGAGCTTGGGGTCATCGAGCACGCTGCTGCGGATGAGATGCTCCTCGGCTACGGGGATGGCGCGGGGAATGTGTTCTTCTTGAGCCATGGCGAGCAATTGGGCGAGGGTGATGCGCGAGGGATCGGTGAGAGGGTCGATGCGCTGGAGCCAAGCGGGTGGCACGTATTGATCGATGGTTTTTTTGAGCAAGGTGCTGGTGGCATTGCCTGCGGGGTTTTTGATTTCCTCTAGGGTGCCGACATGGCGGATGGCGGTGGCTCCGGTGAGGCAAAGTAAGGTGGTGGGAATCAGGCTGAGGCTGAGTGAGGTGATTTTTCCAAAAAACGACGAGGGCGTGCCGCCAATGGTGCCGAAGGGCTTGAGGACGAGGCGAAGGGCTTTGCGGAGGAAAATAAAGCAGGCGATGCCGGCAATGGTGGGGAGTAGGAAGGGGAACCATGCGGGGGGATTGCGCAGGATTTTATCGCCGAGGCCGGGTGTCTCTAACCAGACGTAGTAGGCGACGAAAAGTGAGGCAGCGAGAAGAGTGGTGCTCAGGAGTAGGCGAAAGGCGCCGCGCAGCATCGCAAAGCAAGCACAGGCGGATCCGATGACGAGCACGATGATGCCAAGGCTCATTTGGGAGAGCGCCGGTGTTTCAGCCAGGGATGGAAGAGCGGAAATCATCATTCAGCGGCGGGGGCGTGGAGCGTGCGTTGGCGCAAAAGGTGATCGACAAGGACGAGGGTAGCCATGGCCTCGACGATGGGCACGGCACGTGGCAGCACGCAGGCATCGTGGCGACCTTTGCCTTGGAGCTCAGTGTTTTCACCCTCGCTGGTGACGGTTTGCTGGTTGGTCATGATCGTGGCGGTGGGCTTGAAGGCGATGCGGAAAAAGATGTCTTCGCCATTTGAGATGCCTCCTTGGATGCCGCCGGAGCGGTTGCTGGCGGTGCGGACGCGTCCATTTTCCATGACAAAGGGGTCGTTGTGCTCGCGACCGGTGAGTTGGGTGCCGGCAAAGCCTGAACCGATCTCGAAGCCCTTGGTGGCCGGGATCGAGAGCATGGCCTTGGCGAGATCGGCTTCGAGTTTGTCAAAAATTGGCTCGCCGAGACCGGCGGGGCAATTGCGGATGACACATTCGATCACGCCGCCGACGGAGTTGCCCTCGCTGCGGATGGCTTTGATATGATCGATCATCGCAGGGGCCATCACGGGATCGCCAGTGCGCACGATGTTGCCCTCGATGTCAGCAGCGGTGACGGTGGCGGGATCGACATCGGCGACGAGGTGCTGGATCGATTTGACCCAAGCGAGGATTTCGAGCGCGGGGTATTGTTGTTTGAGGACTTGGAGCGCGATGGCGGCGGCGGCGACGCGGCCGATGGTCTCGCGGGCGGAGGCACGACCACCACCGGAGAGCGCGCGGATGCCGTATTTGGCATCGTAGGTGTAGTCGGCATGGCTGGGACGATACTTGGCGGCCATTTCATCGTAGGCACCGGGGCGCTGATCGGTATTTTTTACCGAAATGGCGATGGGTGTGCCGAGAGTGACGCCATCTTGGATACCGGAGAGGATCTCTGCTTCGTCGGCCTCTTTGCGTGGTGTGACGATATCGGACTGGCCGGGGCGGCGGCGGTCGAGGGCGGCCTGAATGATTTCGCGGGTGATCGGAATGCGAGGTGGGCAGCCGTCGATGATCACTCCTACGGCTCCGCCGTGGGATTCTCCGTAGGTGTGAATGCGAAATGCGTGGCCAAAAGTGGATGACATGCCGGATTCTACGCTGGAAAAGTGACTAAGCCAAGAGCAGAGATTGTCTGCGAGGGACTTACGGTGATTTTTTCTGGATATGACAGGGGAAATGTGATAGATATGATGTGAAAATGTGTATGAAATAAGTCTCAAAATATGAAATCATGATCAAATTTCCTACTTGTTTGTTGATGTGCGGCATCGCTTTGAGCGTTGTAAGCTGTGTGCACCCTAGCGCTCCTGCGAAAACTCAGGCGGCAATACCTACCGAGGACCCGTTTATGATTCATGGGAAATCGCAAGCGTATTCTGGAAGTGTGGGCGCGCGTGCTGCCATTTTCACCCTGACCTGGGCGGAAGATGGCAATGTAGCGGGACGCTATTATCACCTTGGTGATGGTGTGGTCTTTCAGCTCAAGGGCAAAAATACCACTGATGGTCAATTGGTGCTGACAGAGTTCGCAAATGGAACACAATCGGCGATTTTAACTCTCAGCAAGTCGGTGAGTCAGCGATTCATCACCTGGACTGGGGAAATGCACAACACGGACGGTCGAGTGCTCGCCGTGACTTTTTCGCGCACGCTGTGAGGGCGATGTGTTGATTTTTTCGCGATGGCCTACTCGATGGACCATCGCCTATTTTGCTAGCTGATTTTTGAGATGAAACGTTTGTGGTCTTTGGTATTGATGGTGGTGGCTGTGCATGCGGTGGAGCCAGTGGTCGCGCCTGCGGGCGGTGGGGAATTGAGTGTGAATGCATCACTCACTGCGTATGTTTTTCCCGAGCATGGTAAGGCGCTCAAGCGGCAGCAAGTCATGCAAGTGGAGGTGAGTAAAGAAGATCCATCAAAGCCGTATTGTGCCCAGATTGCATTTACTTGTGCTGGATTACAAAAATTGCCAGCGAAGTCTCCTTTGCTTGCCGTTGTCCGGGCGCGCGTGGTGGATGGTCAGGAGGGAAGCTTGATTGCGAAAGTGCAGCATGGGGCAAATCCCTATCAGGCGTTTACCTCAAGCACGGTATTTTCAGTGTATGCAGAGTGGCGTGAGTATCCGATTTTGTTGATGACAGATCAGGACGTCAGTAGCGAGAGATTACAGTTGGTGTTGTTTTGTGGACAGAAAAAGCAAAAGGTCGAGATCGCGGGCATGCGTTTACTGAGTTATCCTGTTGGCGCGGATGTGTCGAATTTCCCACGCATTCGTCGAAGCTATGTTGGTCGTGAGGCCGACGCTCCTTGGCGCAAGGAAGCGCTGGATCGGATTGAGAAAATTCGCAAAGGTGATTTTCGTCAGGTGATTCGCGATGCGGCAGGGAATCCTCTCGCGAATCAAGAAGTAACGATCGAGTTGAAACGCCACGCCTTCGGATTTGGTTCTGCGATTCGGGTATCGAGCATGGTCGATCCATCTGCGGATGGTGAGCAGATTCGCAAGATCGTGGATGATTTATTCAGCATGGTAGTGTTAGAAAATGACCTCAAAGATTTTGAGTGGTCTCAAGACAAGACTGCTGAGCAGAAGCAAAAGCGCAACCAGCGACTGGAGCAGACGATGGCATGGTTAAACGAGCGCGACATCGCCATACGAGGGCATTATTTGATGCAAACCGCTACGCCGCAAAATCTTCATGGAAAGTCCGCCGATGAAGTGCGAAAGCACTACCTGGAAAGCGCGCAGGAACGGCTCGATTTTGTCGGCGACCGCGTAATTGAATGGGATGTGATCAATCATCCTGTGGCATGGAGTGGGGCAGATTTACTTACGAAAAACCCCGGCCTGATGCGAATCGACCGTGAAGTTTTTTCGTTAGCATTGAAGAAAACGAAACTACCGATGTTCATCAATGAAGATCAAATTTTTCGTCCCGGACGGCAACAAGACGAAACCTATAATTACATCGTTGGCTTACAGGCAGAAAAATTTCCCGTAGCAGGATTGGGCAATCAGGCACACTTCGACGAAAGCTTTTTGCCATCACCACAAGAAATGTTAGATGTGACAGATCGCTTCGCGAAAATCGTGCCGACTCAAGTGATTACGGAGTTCGATGTGACAACAACGGCCGATGAGGAATTGGCTGCGGATTTCACGCGCGATACGATGATCGCCTGCTTTAGTCATCCTGCCTATCATGGCTTCATTTTGTGGGGATTTTGGGAAGGAATCCACTGGAAACCTGAAGCTGCATCTTGGAACAAGGACTGGAGTATTCGTAAAAGGGGCGAGGTTTTGCGTGATTTGATCCAGAGTGAATGGCATACCAAAGTCACGGTCAAGACTGATGCCGAGGGCTACGCAACATGGCGTGGATTTCCGGGATATTACACCGTGCAGTCAGGTAATACTAGCTTGCACAAACTACGTGTAGGCCTCGAAAAGAATCGCTAGTATTCTTCAGGGCACAAAGCTCACACGATACATGGCTTTTCCGATCGGTGGATTGGTGTCTGTGTAGGTGCCGTTGCCAGTGACGGTTGTGATTGTTGCCCATTGATTGAGATTTGTGCTTCGCTGCACTGTGAAGATCACGCCCTCAGCGGAGGGCCATGTGATGGTGTAGCTGTTAGGATTGCGAACAATGCTCGCGCGGAAAAACTGTGATCCATTGTTTGGCAAAAGATTCAGTCGGTATTCGGCAAGATTGCTGGTGCCATCGCCATCGCTGTCTTGCATGGCTGTTTTGCTGAGATTGCCGAAATGCGCGTTTTCCCATGTGTCGGGTAAGCCGTCTTCATCGCTGTCATTGATGACGAGATCAACGGCATTAGCAGTTGTGGAAAGTTGAGCAGTTGTGCCCGCATGGATGCCGCTGAGTGCGAGTGATCCGCTGATGCTGCCCGAACACGAAATCACTCGATAGCGGCCAAAGGTTGTGCCTGGGGCAAGATTGATTTGCATGGTGCCATCAAGATTTAAATCGCCGCTGACGTTGATGAGGTCAGAGGTGGTGCCAGCGCGAATCCGTGTCACCGATGTGGAGCCGAGAAACACGCTGCCTTGAATGTTCATCGTGCCCGCAGTGCCCGATGCGAATCCTCTGCCTTCGATGACACCCTCTGCATTCAGATCGGCGCTGAGGTTGCCCCATCCTGCAAGTGTGCTGCCGTTGACGAGGTTGACCGATTCGGTGGTAAATGAGCCGGCCTCGATGCGCAAAATCCCGCCGCTCGATAGTTGCGTGGAGCCTGCACAAGCAGATGCGCCTGTGATTTTTAAGGTGCCTTGCTCGATGCTCGTGCCGCCGTTCCAATTTCCCGAGCCGCTTAATGTCCACGCTCCTGTTCCGGTTTTGATGTAGTTGGTAGCGGTGCCGGTGTTGCGTTCAGAAATGGTGCCGGCAAAAAGAGCATCGGTGTTTTTTCCTCCAATACGATACGTGAGAGCTCGGCCACCAGTGGCCCCGCCTTGCAGATTTGAGAGCGCCGTTCCACTCAATGCGCCGATGGGAATCGTCGTACCAGCACCCTCTGCCAACGTGCCGTCGTAATAAGCCCAGACGCGATCGCTCAGGATCACGAGAGCTTGTGGGAATCCAGGGTAGTTGTAAGAGCTGCCTATGCGAAAGTCGCCACCATTGGCATCTGTGAGGACGTTTATGGTGCCAGCATATACCGACCAGTTTGCAAACAAGGTGGAGCGCACATTGGGCACATAAAACTGGAGCGTGCCGCCACCTGCAAGAGAACCGTAGATGTCCACGCGCGAGTCGGCATTGAGCCGAGCGGTTACGCCGTTGGGCACAATCAACTGCGCGGTAAAATTGTTGTAACTGGTCATGTTGTCGAACATGGAAATCACGCCACCGTTCATGGTCACGGGTCCAGTGCCCAGTCCGTTGGCATTCATCGTATCATTGGTGAGATTGATGTTCCCAGCGTTCAGCGTGATTCCACCGCTGAATGTGTTCGCTGTGTTGTTGGAAAGTGTTAGGGTTCCCGTGCCGTTTTTCGTGAGGTTTGCGTTTCCACCGATGGATCCTGTTCCAGAAAAAGTGTAGCCAAGCGATGTATTGATTTCGGCAGTGCGTGGAGCGAGAGTGCCTGTGAGGGCGACGGTGCGAGTGAGTGCTGTGTCGTTCAGTAAAACGTCATCATTGTTATGAAATGTGTTAGGCGAAGATCCACTCCAATTGTTCGTTGTTGTGGTATCCCATGAACTGTTTGTGGTTCCCGTCCAGGTGAGAGTTGCGGGGTTTCCGGTGACGGTGAGCCACATTTTAGAGGGATTCGATCCCGCTGCACTGCGGGCAAGGGCAAAAGTTTGGCGTGAATCGTTAGGGAGATTGTGAGTCAGTGTGACTCCACTTGCTGTGCTATTGCCGGCAGTGATGAGATCATAGGTGCCAGCGGCTAAGGGGCCGTTGAGTAATAGAAATTGAAAATGCTGAGATCCTGTTAGGCCTAGTGTGCCACCGACGACGATTTTGTCATTGGCTCCTGTGGGTGAATTGGAAAGATCACAATAGATCGTGTTGCCTTGCAGGGTGAGTCCTCCTCCGATGGTCAGAGTCGATCCTGTAAAGGGGATTGTGCCGGGTGATAAAATGGCTAAGGCATTGGCCGTGACAGTACCACTGATGTTGCCATCACCACCTAACATCGCGCCGCTTGACACGGTGACGGCCGTCGCCCCGAGCGAGCCATCGACTAGAAGACTGCCCGCTGTAATCGCAGTAGAGCCAGTATAGGTGCTGGCACCTGATAATGTCCACGTGCCTGAACCTACTTTGCTGATGCTTGTCGCGTCGCTGCCGTTCGAAATAACACCTGCAAAGGTCGCATTGGTATTTTTTCCTCCGACTTGATAGGTGCTCGCGATTGTGCCCGTCTGAGTGCCGCTGAGAACAGTGGAACTTCCTGATGAGGAGAGTTCTCCAATGGCAATCGTTGCTCCATTGCGATTCATCAATTGTGCGCTGCCGCTGCCTAAATCGATAGACACTGCCGCACTGCCGAAGTTGGTGTTCGTGCTGCCATTGATGCGTAATTTTGGATTTCCGATGCCAGCCTTGATATGCCCCGTGAATCCTGTCCACGTGCCAGCAATTGTCCAAAGTTGCGATGATGTGGCGTTGATGGTTACAACTTGATCACCGGTCCAATTGCCTGTTTGCGTGTGTTGGGAGCCGACAGTGATCTCCGATGGTTGACTGAATTCGAATGGATTGGCGATAATGTTGTTACTCGCTGGAGCGATTGTGAGAGCTCCGCCCTGGAACGAAATTTTTCCAAATCCTCCAGATGTCGCGTTATTGAGTGCGAGTGTTCCTGCATCCAGCGAGATCGATGAAAAACTGTTAGCTCCAGAATTTGCTAGGGCCAGTGTGCCAGCGCCGCGTTTGGTAAGAGCTCCTGTGCATAAAATCGAACCCGTGCCACTGAATGTATAATTGCCCGAAGCATTTACCTCGATTGTCGAAGGCAAGATCGAAGCAGGAATGCTCACATTCGCTTGTGCGATGCCTGATTGATCAAATGTCACGCGGTCGCCATCGGAGTATGCGACGGTAGTGTTATTCGATGTTCGCAGCCAATTGGTGGCTGTGCTGTTATCCCAGGTGTTTCCCACGCCCTTCCAAGAAACATCGCGCGGCAAGCCTGTGGATGTGATGGCTAAGGCGCAAGTCTGCGTGAAGCTATGCGCTGAGCTGTCGGTCACGGTAAAGTCAAATCGCGCTCTTCCTGTTAGATTGAGTGTAGGGGTGAAAGTCACGTTTCGATTGCCTACACCGCTTTGTACGATGGTGCCGCCGATGATGTTTGAGATGGTGAACACAGGAGCATCGGTGAAGCCTGCGGTGAATTTGGATAGGTCAATTTGTACGCTAGTCGTTGAGCCCGCGATATTGCGCGGCACGGTGCCGTGAGGTAGGGAGAGAAAGTGTAAGTATTCTTCGAGTCGCGTGTAGCCGGCTGGAGTGGCGGAAGGAAAAAAGGTAGTGCCTGTGACGAGTCCACCGCTATTGGCGAGCGCCGTATTGTGATCTTGTGTGGCGGGGTTCCATCCGAGGGATGTTTCGTAAAAGTCAGGCATGCCATCTTTGTCCGAATCTACGGGAGCGGCGGATGCGTTGAATGTGCCGAAGCCAGCGTTGCTGATGCCTGCCAGCTCGCTCTCGCGAGTGATGTGGTTGCGTGTTTGCGTGGTGAGATTTTGTATCAATCGAGTATCGACTTCATCACGATAGGTTCCGCTGTAGCCAATGTCCGTGCGCAATGCTCCGCCATGTGAAACGATTTTTTTATGAGCTAAATGCGGTGACTCGACGGCGAGCGTCGTTGAACCGCTTACGGGTGTATCAAGGCGCAAGTAATTTCCCGTAGGATTGGTTGTTGCTTGATAGGCGCTGCCATTGACGATGTTCCATCCACGATCTGTGCCATTGAGAATCCCATCGCCGTTGTTGTCGTGAAGGTTGTTAGCAACGTGAACCGAAAAATTTGGATAGCCATTGCGGTCGAGATTTGCGCCGATAAGTGGCTTGCTAATGATGTTTCCCGGTGGACAAACAAAGTAATTACCGATGACGTTTGCTTTCCAATTGGCGGGCGTTGCGGAGTCGCCCATGATGAAGCCGATGTCCCAGTCAAAAGTGACGTTGTTTGTCCACTCAAGCAATCCGTTAGGGCGAGCCTTCGGGTTCCGCGTGTGATTGTGCGCCCAAAGCGAGTGATGGCATGTGGCGTGGTTTTGATCCCAGAGTCCTCCCGCAGAGTGGGATTCGAGACCCCAGGCGTTGAACGACCACTGCATCGTCAAGTTTTCTGGAGGGCTGCCGAACGAGGAAATGTTTTCATCGGTGCTAAATGCCATCGAAATGTGATCAAGGATCGCGTTTTGGCAGCCGGAATCGAGATCAATGCAGTCACCGCCGCTACCATTTTTGCCATGGCGAAATCGCAGATGGCGAATGATGATATGATCGGCTGAGATTCGCAAGGTGCCATTCCTTAGCGAGATCCCATCACCTGGTGCGGTCTGTCCAGCGATGGTCAATTTGTTTTGTGTGATACGCGTCGCAATGCCACCTGCCAAATTAATTTGACCACTCACGGCAAAAACAATCGTGCGGCCATCGGTGGGAATGGTCGTGAGGCCATTGTAAAGTGAACCCGCGCCAGTGGAGTTGAGGTTGGTAACGGTGTAGACATCGCCACCGCGTCCACCCGTCGCGAAGGCTCCATACCCTTGTGCTCCTGGAAAAGCAGGAATCTGCGCGAGCAGATTGCTAATCGAAAACACGAGTAGTAGGAGCAATAAGAGACGCTTCATTGAATTTATAAGCAAATTATACTACAAGATTTCCGTTGCGGGTAAACTAGTCTGTCATTCACGCATCAAGTTTTTCAGAATCCGAGCACGAATTTTATGCGCAGCAAAAAACGGTGTATTTTATTCTTCCATGGACGAGGAAGACGAATGATTTCCCAGCCCTTGTCTTCGGCAATGGCTAACAGTTTTTTGCTTGGGTTGACCACAGTCGCAGTTTGACAAAGGGAGAGTATTGGCAAATCAGCTCGACTATCGGTGTAGCCATGGGCTTGTTGTAATGTGCCATCATTGGCGAAATGACTTTGATCAAGCTCCTCTCGCAGGCGCAGAACTTTGTTGTGGCCCTTGTTGTTAATGAGATCGGGAAAAATAGGAAGCCCCCCTTTGTCAGGAAAATCAATGACGGTTCCGTAGCTCAGATCGAAGCCGAGAATTTTGCCGATTTCTCGCACATAGGCTTCAGGGCTTGCCGAGACGAGCACTGTAAGATCGCCATTTTTTTTGTGTTGATTGATGCGCGCCCGCATCTCGGGCCAAGCACTTTTGGCGACCCATTCAGCCGCAAAGGCGCGAGCATATTCTTCGATTTCATGTCGCTCCATTTTCCATAAAAAACTCAGGAACACGCGCTTCAATCCCTCGGAGCCGAGAGTGCTAGCGAATGGTGTGAGTGGCACATAGGCTAACAAAAACAAGCGACGTAGCGGATGGCGCGTGATGACGTAATGGCAGAAAAGTTTCTGCGTATCCCAAGGAAGAATGGTGCCATCAAGGTCGAAGAGTGCAATCATTGGATAGAAGCGGTGAGAAAAGAATCAGGTGCCGCGAGTGTTTCCGTAGAGGTCAATGTGAAGGCGCGGCGTGTAGCGAAAGCCGTAGCGCTTACAAAGCTCGGATACGGCGAATGCGGATTGCTTGAGAATATTTGCATCGATGCCCTCCGGCATGAGAAGGATTTTGTGCGCGGCAACTTGGATGTTACTGCTATCTAACAATTCCATCAGCTCGATCACATCCTGGTCGTTGCGGACGACAAATTTCAGCTGGTAGTCGCAGTGATTGATCCATGCACGGATGACATCAGGTTGCCATCTTGTGGCCTCATGGCGGGCCGCCCATGGCCCTGCCTGTTCCTCGGAAGGAGTTGAGTGTGCGAGCTTTGGGCTCAGTGACGCGAGATCGCAGGCAATTCCTTGTGGGGCGATTGTTCCAGCCGTCTCGATGGTGAGGTGCTTGCCATTCGCGCGCAGTTCGGCCGCGAGAAATTCGATACCCTTGGCAATCATTGGCTCTCCGCCAGTGAGCACTACGTGCTGAGCGGGGTAGGCAATAATTTTCCCTAACAAATCAGCGATTTCGTATTTTGTTCCTGTCGGGTTCCACGAAGCGTAAGGCGTATCGCACCACACACAGCGCAAATTGCAACCGGAGGTGCGCACGAACACACTGGGCACACCCGCAAGTGAACCTTCTCCTTGGATCGAGTGAAACAATTCGGAGATTAGCATGAGGGAGTAGCGGGTAGAGGCGGTGTGGCGAGATACTCGGTAGGATCGATAATATTGGCTAACAGAAATGCCTCGCGTCGTTCCACGCAAGTGCCACAAGTGCCGCAATGAATGTCACCTCCTTTGTAGCAAGACCAGGTTTGTCGGAAGTCGATGCCGAGTTCTGTTCCGCGCGCGGCGATGGCGGCTTTGTCGAGGTGAATGAAGGGCCGATCAATTCGTACGCGGGCATAGGTTCCTTCTTCAACGGCGGTCGCCATCCCTTGCATGAAGCTTTCGCGGCAATCAGGATAGATCGCGTGATCACCTGAGTGCGCAGCGATGACCAAGCGCCCCGCACCATGATTTTCGGCAATGCCGGCCGCGATGGCGAGCATGATGCCATTGCGAAATGGTACTACGGTTTGTTTCATGTTCGCTTCGGCGTAGTGGCCATCGGGAATGGGAGCTCCACCATCAAGCAGGCTGCTGGTGAAGAGTTGGGTAAAAAAATCGAGCGCTACGACTTGATGCTTGATGCCGAGCTCATCGCAATGCCATTTGGCAAAGGAAATTTCACGAGCATTGTGCTTCGATCCGTAGTCAAAACTCACCGCCGTTAGAACGGGGCCAGCGGCGTGTGCGTGGTGGATCGCCGTCACGGAATCCATGCCGCCGCTGAGAAGGACGATAGCTTCGTTGTCTTGGGGATGGTTCATGTTTTTGCGACGATTGTGTGCTTTAGGTTGACAGGCAAGATGCCCGTCTGCTGAGTCAGGCAAGATGCCTGACCTCCCGTATGTTAGAGAATGGCGCCGGGAGCGTAGCTCACAGCATTCGGATACTTTGCCTCAAGCTCTTTGATGGTTGCTGAAAAATAATCGACTTGAGGATCGGCGGCACCGGTCTCACGTTCGCCATTTTTCATGATCAAATCGAGTGCTTCTCGGCTCAGGCCAATGCGCGAGTCAGTAGCTAGGCGCTCGATGAGATTGTTGCGATCAATCACTCCATTGCGCAGATCTTTGACCGTGGCGACGGCATGCTCCTTGATTGCTTTGTGTGCGGTTTCGCGACCGACACCGGCTTTCACAGCTTCCATCATCACGGTGGTGGTCATCAGGAAGGGGAGATAATGTTGTGTTTCAGCTGCGATCATCTCCGGATAGTTTTCCATTTGATCGAGAATCGTGAGAAACGTTTCGAGTAAGCCATCGAGTGCGAAAAATGCATCGGGCAGCATGACACGGCGCACAACCGAGCATGAGACATCGCCTTCATTCCATTGATCTCCAGCGAGGCCTGCCGCCATCGCGAGATAGCCTTTGAGGATTACGTGAAAACCATTCACGCGTTCGCAGGAGCGTGAATTCATCTTGTGCGGCATCGCGCTAGAGCCCGTTTGCCCGGGTGCGAATCCTTCGCTGGCGGTTTCATGACCAGCCATCAGACGCAGAGTTTTGCAGAAAGAGGATGGTGCCGATGCGAGATCAGTTAGGCAGGAGACGACTCGAAAATCTAACGAACGGGGGTAGACTTGACCAACGTTGCTCCATACGCCGTGCATGCCGAGATGGCTGGTGATGCGTTGCTCTAGCGCACTGACTTTCGATGAGTCGCCATCGAACAATGAGAGCTGATCCATCTGTGTGCCTACCGCGCCTTTCAGGCCGCGAACCCGATACTGGGTGATTGTCGATTCCAGCAATTGCAGGCTTTGGTAAAATTCCTCGCCAAACATCGCGATGCGTTTACCCATGGTCGTAGGCTGCGCGGCGACATTGTGCGTGCGCGCGGTCAAGATGATGTGCTTGTTGTTTTCGGCATGCAGACGAAAACGATGCAAGGTGGCGACGCATTTGTCGCGCAGCACGAACAGCGATTTGTAGACCTGGAGTTGCTCGACGTTTTCGGTGAGGTCACGCGATGTCATGCCCTTGTGAACATGCTCTTGACCGGCAAGATCATTGAATTCCTCGATGCGTGCTTTTACATCATGTCGAGTGGTGCGCTCGCGTTGCATGATCGATGCCACATCGATTTGATGTTTTACTTTTTGATAGGCACTGATCGCTTCATCAGGGATTTGTAGGCCCAGATCTTTCTGAGCCTTCATCACGGCAATCCAAAATTCACGCTCTAGCAGAATTCTGCCTTCTGCCGACCAAATCGCTTGCATGCCCTCGGAGGCATATCGTTCTGCTAATACATTCGCAATCACGCGTTTTGTTAACGCATCCCCAGCGGATGCGCAATGCCTTTTTGCGTCGCAAAATCAGCTGAATTACCACTGCCTGAGCTGCTGGAAGGTGTTCAGACGGGTGTTGATGTCTTCTTGGCGGGTGTAACTCAACCTAGTGGGCAATCGGAAGGCTCGCAAAGGCATTCGTACAGATCCGGAATATACGATGGTCATTTGTAGTGGCGGCCAATCGAGACAGCATTATTAAGATTACAGGATGAGATGGAAGAAGCAAGACTTGAAGGACTTGGTTGTTCATTTGTTTTTGGTGATTTGAAAAAATCTCTGCATGATTCATTTCTTTCCTCGAAAAAATCCGTGAAAACAATTTAATTTATAGGGGTAATTGGACATTCAGTTAGTCCCGCTACTTTCGTCACAAATCGAGCTCCAATGGTTTTTGATCAATGGCTGATTGGTGTGGAAATCTTTACAGGGCACCTCTGGATAGGGGCTAATAGATTTGTGAATGCTTTATAGTTGGCTGACTGCGAGTTCAAGCTACTCGCGAAGTTGATTGAGCTGGTTGGGGGAGTGTTTTTTCTGCATGCGGCTTATGGTTTTGTTGGTTTTGATTTCTGCTTCTCTGAGCGGGTGGTTTCGAGTTGCTTTGCTCAGCGTCCTTCGCAATCTTTCTGTCTACCCACGGATGGACTGGCGTCGAATTCTTCGGGGCGTTTGCCATCTTTGATCTGTTGGCTTTGTTTGCGGGTGTTGCACTGGCGTGGCGCATCCGTGAAGCTTGCGTCAACGATGCGTCCCTCGCGGGTAATGAGTCCTTTGCGTTCTAACATGTGAGTGAATGCTGCGAAGAGGCGAGCGGATCCATCGCGGCCTTCGGCTTCGATTCGCTACTTAAAGTCCCAGATGCTTCTTCGATGATGAAAATTGAGCTGTAGATGCGAAACCGTTCGCGCTCATTACTCCACCAATTATGAGTGGTCTCTTGATCGGCGGCAATCAGCGATAGGCTTGCGATTTTAGATTCATCAATTGCAAGATTTCGCGTTGGAGCAGCAGCCATTGATTTTGTTCCATGGCATTTTGGAGAGCAAAATCGCCAGGCCACACCAGCCGGTCGAGCCGGCGAGGGTGAGACCACAGCCGAGGAAGGCGGGGAGAAGCGCAAAGTTTTTGTGCATGGTCATGGCCAGGATCGAGCCGGTCAGGGCTAGCAGTCCGATGGTTAATTGCACTTGTCGCATCAATGGCAATACCACGCGCTCCGTGCGTTGGAGTGGCAGTCCTTTCGCTTCCCAGGCTAGCACGCCGCCATCGAGGATGGCGAGGTTGCTGCAACCTGCGGCTTGCAATTTCTGATAGGCTTGTTCCGCGCGTTTTCCGCCGCGGCAGATCAGCACGCATTGCTCGGCAGAGGACGAGGCTGACTTGACAGCAGCGGGATCTAGCTGATCGAGCGGCATCAATTGTGATCTCTCAATGTGCATTTCCTCATGCTCGATGGGTGTGCGGACATCGATGAGGCTGATGTTTTTTCCGGATTGAAGGCTGTTTTGGAGTTCTGTGGCATTAATTTTCATAGTCGGTGCGGTTTGTATATATATGAACATATTTCTATATGGTTATTCTCGCAAGTGTGATTTTTTCCCTCATAATGGGTGGATGATAAAACTGGATGCGATACAGCTTGAACGCGTGGCAAACCTGTTCCGTGCGTTTTCGGAGGTAAGCCGATTAGCGATCGTGCAGGAGCTGAAATCCGGCGAACGCAGTGTCTCGGACATCGTCGATGTCTTGCCGACGAGCCAGGAAAATGTCTCGAAGCAACTCACAATGCTGCACGATGCCGGAGTGGTGAGTCGCCGCAAAGAGGGCACGCAGGTGCTCTATCAGATCGCTGATCCGATGGTCTTCGAGCTGTGCCGTATGGTGTGCGATAAGTCGAATCGGGATGTGACGAAAACTTCGCGTTTGAAATTTTAGGCCGAGCTATACCGCCGCGCATCAAGATTTATGATGACGGAAAGTGGGGGAAGAGCTTACCGAGCAAAGATTTTACTGATTAAAACTGATTTCTTGAATCTTTGAAGCTCTTGAAATCCTGCAAAAAAATTGCTAAGAATTCTCAGATGATTCACTTTTCGCATGAGTTATCGTGGATGCATGGTGAAATATATCAAATTTGCGGGAAACTATGATTTTCAAGGGGCGCGGAAGTTTTTACGAGCGATGGCGTAGATTAGGTCAAATCTTTTGCCGCAACTCCGTTTTGGGCTTGCCTTGCGTCGGGGGAATGGGCAAAACGGTCGTCCGCACCGCAGGCGACGCGCGATTCCATAGTTCCGTTGCCCGTCTGAGGGGCTACTAATCACTACACCGCGCAGCCATGGAAAGCATCTCATCACGAATTCAAAAAGTTTCCCCGTCACTTACCCTGTCGATCACCAATCAAGCCAAGGCCATGAAGGCACGCGGCGAAGAAGTCTACGGTTTGGCCGGTGGCGAACCCGACATGGACACTCCAGAACATGTCAAACAAGCTGGTGCTGCCGCTTTGATGGCAGGCTTCACCAAATACACCGCCGCTTCGGGCATTCCTGAGCTCCGCGAAGCTCTCTCTGCCAAGCTGAAAGCTGACAACAATCTCTCCTACGATGCCAAAGACATCTGCGTCACCGGTGGTGCCAAAATGGCCTGCTACATGGCGATTCTCGCGATGGTGGAGGAAGGCGACGAAGTCATCATTCCTGCTCCGTATTGGGTCAGCTATCCTGAAATGGTCTTACTCGCTGGCGGCGTGCCCGTCGTGATCGAAACCACCGAGGCCACAGGCTGGAAAATGACTCCCGAACAATTCGAGGATGCCATGACTCCACGCACCAAGATCGTCATCATCAACTCTCCCGGCAACCCCACCGGCGCCATTTACACGGAAGAAGAATTGCTCGCACTTGGCGAAGTGGCTCTTTCCGAGGACATCACGATTCTCTCTGATGAAATCTACGAGAAACTCGTATACGGCGACGCCAAGCATGTTTCCATCGCCTCCTTGAGCGACGAACTTTACAACTGCACCATCACCGTGAACGGCTTCTCCAAAGGCTATTCGATGACCGGTTGGCGCCTCGGCTACACCGCTGCTCCGCGCGCTTTGGCCGAAGCGATTGAAAAAATCCAGAACCATACGGTATCGAACGCATGCTCGTTTGCACAATATGGTGCCTTGGCCGCACTCACTGGCGACCAATCATTCGTTAGCGATATGGTGGGTGAATACGATGTGCGCCGCCAGTTTATGCTCGGTCGCCTGCGCCAGATTCCGAATATCCGCGTGGTAGAGCCACAAGGTGCCTTCTATTTCTTCGTTTACACTGGTAAACTCGGCCTGAAATCGATGAACCTCTGCGATAAATTGCTTTCGCGCTACAAAGTCGCCGCCATCCCTGGCATCGCTTTCGGCTACGACGACGGCATCCGTCTCAGCTATTGCACCACGCTCGATGTCCTCGCCGAGGGCCTTGATCGCTTCGAAGCATTCTGCCGCGAGCATTGATTTTTGCTGAAAAAAAGCTCACGAAGAAAGCGCGCTCATCCACTGTGATGGGCGCGTTTTTTTAGGGTTGCGCATTTGCCATATTCCTCCTTGCCAAAACGCCTACTTTCCTCCACGTTCCGCCCGTCATGTCCGAACTTCCAACTGCCGACCTCCTGTCGCTCGATACCGATGGCCTCCGTGGTCGTCTCTCGAAGCTCAGGAGGTATCTTTGACATCCCTAGCCTCGAAAACAAAATTGCCGAGCTAGAGACCTCCATGTCTCAACCAGAATTCTGGAATAATGCGGATCGTGCCCGCGAGATCAACGGCCACGCTAGCGCGATGAAGAAAAAAGTCAGCACTTTCTTGGAATTGGAAACGCGCGTGGACAACATCGATGCTGCCGTCTCTCTTGCCAAGGAATTCGATGACCTCGATACCGCCCGCGAGGCATTGCATGAGTTCGCGAAATTGGACCAAGACATCATTTCCTTTGAGTTGCTCACCTTGCTCAATCAGCCCAACGATTCCGGCAACTGCTACCTTGTGATTTCTGCTGGGGCTGGCGGCACGGAGGCCTGTGACTGGGCGCAAATGCTGCACCGCATGTACACCCGCTGGGCCGAGCGCAAGGGCTTCGAAGTGGAAACGCTCGACTGGCAAGACGGCGACGAAGCCGGACTGCGTTCTGCGACCATCAAGATCACCGGCGAATATGCCTATGGCTATTTGAAAAACGAACGCGGCGTGCACCGTTTGGTGCGCATTTCGCCATTCGATGCCGCAGGAAAGCGCCACACATCGTTCTCCTCGATCGATGCCACACCGGAAATCTCCAAGGAAATTAAGATTGAGATTAACGAAAAAGACATCGAGATCCAGACCACGCGCTCGGGCGGTAAAGGCGGCCAGAACGTGAACAAAGTGGAAACCTGCGTGATCCTGCGCCACCTTCCCACCGGCATTCTCATTCGTTCCTCCGCGTCGCGGACGCAAGGCGCGAACAAGGAGCAAGCTTATCAAATTCTCAAAGCCAAACTTTTCACCATCGAGGAAGACAAGCAAAAAGCCGAATCCGAACGCGCCTACGGCGAAAAGGGCGACGTCTCTTGGGGTAACCAAATCCGTTCCTACGTGTTCCAGCCCTATCAGAAAATTCTCGACCTCCGCACTGGCCAAGAAACAGGCAACATCCAACCCGTCATGGACGGCGATCTCGATGCCTTCATCGAGGCCAAACTCCGCGGAAAAGTCCGTGTCAAGGGCTCGAAAGACGACGAAGATTGACGGAGCGCGGACTTCAGTCCGCTTCTAACAATCCCATGTCAAATCTAGTTTCTTCATCCATGAGCATTTTCCTGAAAAATTCTCAAGCGCTCTTGCGTAACTAACCTGTTATGACAACTATCACACGCAGAAATGCTTTAAAAACCCTCGCGGCGTATGCCTCGATCCAGATTGTGCCGGGGCATGTTCTCGGCCTCAATGGTCAGACAGCCCCCTCCAATCAACTGACCCGTGGCATCATCGGCTGCGGCGGCATCAGTGCCTCGCACCTCGATATGCCTGGAAAGTTGTTAGCCTTGTGCGATGTCGATAAAAATCATTTGGCCCAGCGCATGAACGATGCCAAAGCCGAGCAAAACGGTATCAAGGGCTACGAGGATTTCCGTGAAATGCTCACTCGCAAGGACATCGATATCATCCATGTCGCCACTCCGCCACATTGGCACGCGCTGATGTCCATCGAGGCTGCCAAGGCTGGTAAGGACGTTTGGTGTGAAAAACCTATGAGCCGCACTATTAGTGAGGGCATTGCCATGGTCAAGGCCGTTGAAAAACACGACCGGATCTTTCGACTCAACACCTGGTTCCGCTTCAAAGATGGCTTCTACGGCATGGGCGTGCCCGTGAAACAGATCAAAAAAGCTGTCATGAACGATCTGCTCGGCTGGCCACTCAAGGTCACCGTGTCGGGTGTCACCGGCTTCGACTGGAAATTTTTCTGGGTCGGCAAAACCAATCTTCCGAAGCAAGACGTACCACCGCAACTCAACTACGACATGTGGCTTGGCCCTGCGCCGATGAAACCCTACAATGCTCACCGCACCCACGGCACCTTCCGTGGTTACTGGGACTATGATGGCGGTGGTCTCGGCGACATGGGGCAACATTACCTCGATCCCGTGCAATACATTCTCAACAAAGACGACCAAGCACCGATCTCCGTGGAAATCGATGCCGATCCCCAAGACGGTGATGCCATCGGCACTTGGCGCCGCATCGAGTTCACCTATGCTGATGGTTGCAAGATCATCCTCGATGGCGAAAACAAAGACAAAGACGCCGCTTACATCGAAGGACCAAAAGGGAAAATCTTCAAAAATTTCCGCTCCGACATCCCCGATCTCGACAAAAAACTCGCCGCCCTGCCCGATCCTCCGGAGCAAATCGTCGACTTCCACGAGAGCGTGCGCACGCGCAAAAAATTCGCACTCAACGAGCAAAACGGCTTCTGGTCCTGCACCATGGTCAACATGGGCGTCATGGCACACCGCCTCAACAAGAACCTCAAGTTCGATCAAAAAACTATGACCTTCGATCTACCGGAGGCCAACGCACTGATGAATCAACCCATGCGCGCGCCCTGGAAAATCGAGGCCTAACAAAAAGTTGGGTTTATCATTTCTTACATTCACGCTTTTCTCTAACAAAAGCGTGGATTTTTTACTTGCAGAAATGCTGCCAAGTCTCGAACCCGAAGGGGCGGAGGCGGTAGCGGGCGATTTTGCCGATGTATAGGATGCACAGCTCGGTTTCCACCAAATGAATCAAAATGCGTTGCACGGTTTTCGAATTTTCGCGCAAATAACATGAATCGCGCCATATCGGCGAGCATCGCGCTGCAGAAAAAATTACGCCCGAAACCAGTGGGGGGAAGTCAGGTTCCGGGCGATAGGGGCATGAGAAAAAAAGGGGGGAAGTAGCTTGTTGTTAAAGAGACAACCAGGTTCCACTTGGCCAACGTCGTGAAAGTTGAGACGGTTGCAAAAAAGAAAAACTTTGTGAAATAGGTTTTAGCTGAGCGCGAGTGCTCCATCGCCGCAAAGATCTTTGTGACCGAAAGTTGGAATATGATGCCCGAATGAATGAGCAAGCGACAGCCATAAACGATTGTGTGGGATTTGTGGAAACTGGTGAGCAAGACCCGTTTTGAAGCCTAGTCCACCACCGATGAGCACAAAGGGAATATCATCGAGGGTGTGGCTATTGCCTTTTCCGAGTTCGTTCGTCCAAATGATCGTTGTATGATCGAGCATGCTACCAACGCCGCCAGGTTCGGGAGTGCTTTGTAATTTGCGGGCGAGGTAGGCGACTTGTTCGGCGAGCCAGGTGTTGATTTTTACGAGTTTTTCATGCGCTTCTTGATTGTTGTCGGGCTCGTGAGACAAGTGATGGTGATCCTCGTGAATGTCGAGCCATCGCATCCGCGCTTGGCCAACGCTATTGGTGTACTGCAAGGTGGCGATGCGCGCCATGCCATTGGCGAAGGCATTGACGAGTAGGTCGGATTGCATGTGGCTGATTTTGGGAATGCCATCGTTGTCGAGCGATACACCTGGTTCGAGATCCGGTGGTGGCATGATCAACTTGGCTGTGCCTGCATGCTGGAGATCCTTTTCCATTTCGCGGACAAATGTGGTGTGCTGATCGAGTAACGCTCGCTCTGCGGGATCTACTTGCGCTGAGATTTTTTTCAGATCGGAAGTTACGTCGTCGAGAATGCTGCCGAGATTTTCGCGGTCTTTGACTTGTCCGTAGAGTTTTTCGAAAAGAGCATAGGGGTCGTTGTTGGGAGCCACGGGTTGGTTAGGGCCGCTGTAGTTAGCGCGGGTCCACGGATCGGCACGATTGGGTACTGCTACGCCCATTTCCAGTGAGCCGAAGCGAGTTGCGGTCTCGGGTCGTGCCTGGAGAAAGCTGGCGATTTCTTGGTCGATCGAAATATTGCGCGCCCACCCAGCGGGCATGCCGCCACCACCTTGGATGTTGCCGGGTAGTAGTTCGTCAGCAGTTAGCAGGCAGCTCATGCCGCGCATGTGGCTATCGCCATCACCTCCGAGTTTGTTGCACAGACCTTTGAGCGTGATCATTTGATTTTTGAAATCAGCCAGTGGAGCAAGGATCCGCTTGAGTTGAAAATCGGTACCCGTTTGATCGGGCCAAAACTCAGACGGCACCGTTCCGTTAGGCGTGAACAAAAAGATCAGGCGCTGCATTTTTGCTGGATTCCGCGCCTCGGCAGCGAGTGATGGCAGATGCGGCAGGAAGGGTAATGCTGCGGCGGTGAGTCCGAGTTTGCGAAGGAACTGACGACGGCTTTGCGTGTTCATGGTTGGGCTGATGGAATGCCGTGTACGGCGGTGAGTAGGTTGATTTCGAGGAAAAGTTTCCGCATGTTATAGGCGGAAGTGATGAAAGTTTGATCGAGTTTATGCAGCACATCGCTGCCGTAGACGGGTGCATTTTGTTTCACGACCGTTTGCAGCATTTGGCGAATGAAACCGCGGCGTGCGCTCGCGGAATCTATGGCATGCTGAGCGACATCGCGCGCGCCGCGCAGGTGGATGCTATCGCCTTCGAGGCTGTTGTATTCAGCTTCGGCATTCACGGGTTTCTGGCCATCGGTGGTGCGGAAGCGGCCAATGGCATCAAAATGTTCGAGCGAAAAACCGAGGGGGTTGATGGTCTCGTGGCACGACATGCAATCAGTGCTTCGGGTGAGTTGGACGATTTTTTCGCGGATCGTAAGATTGGGATCGAACTTTTGGTTCTCAAATGCAATGGCCTTTGGAGGCGGCTTGAGAATGCCACCGAGAACATTGCGTGTGAGAAATACACCACGGTGGATCGGCGAAGTAGTATCGGCATGGGCCAGCTTGGCCATCAGGTATGGATGGGTGATCACGCCGGTGCGTTGTGCAGGGTCGACTTTGACGAGTTGAAACCCGGGCTGTGGATTGGCGGTAATCTGATAGAACTGTGACAAGCGATCATTGATGAACAAATAATCAGCAAGCATCAATTGGCGGTAATCGGAGGCCTCATTCCAGACGACGTGCTCAATGAATCTCTCCAAAGAAACGCGAAGGTCGGCGACGATGTTGTCATCGAAGCCCGGAAACTCTTTCTGGTTTTTCTGCATGTCTCCTTCGTCATCAAGCTTGAGCCAACGATGGAAAAATTCTTGCATCTTCGAGCGTGCGCGTGGGTCATTCATCATACGCTGGGCCTGTTGGCGCTGGACATCAGGTTGGCGGAGTCGCCCTTCACGCGCGGCTTTGAGGAGTTCTTCGTCAGGTAGCGAATCCCATATCCCAAGAGCGAGGCGTGTGGCGATCGTGTAGTCATCCTTCTCACGACGGATTTCAGGATAGAGAAAACGCGGCGATTTCAAGATCAAAATGACGGCGCGTTTGATCGATTGCTCTAACGAAACGCCTTCGGCAAACATGCGGTGCACGTAGAGATCTTTCATCTCGTCGTTGAGAGGAGTGCGGAAAGCTCGTTCCGCGAAGTGGATGAGAAAGTCACGGAACTTTTTCGCAAGCTCGGGATCGTCATGCTTGATACCGCTGAGGCGGTACATACCCTCGACGACTTGGTTGGCCGCATTAATGGAAGCAGCGGTAGTGGCTTCATGCCATGCCTTGGAAACTCCAGTGCCGCGTTCATATCCTTCGCTGGCATCATCCGCTGGAAAGTCTGTGCTAACCACCGCAACGTGGTGAGACAAACTGGGCGATAGGTAGGGCGCAGAGAGAACTTCCCATGCTCCGCGTGGGCGTTTCCACTCGACTCGGATCATGCCGTTTTTTTCTTTGTATTTGAAATAATCGAGCCGAAGCGGGTAAGTCCTGCCGGCTAACAAAAAGATGCGTTGCCCGTTTTCCCGAACATTGGCTCCCGAGCTGACCCATGCATCAATAAAAGCTTCTTGCCGTTTGCCGCCGCTATCATCGCGATGATTGCCATCGCCGTCTTGTGGGATGCCATTGAGGTAAAGTCGCGCGCCGTTCGACGTGAAAATCTTGAACTCATACCAGCCAGTAGCGGGTGCGAGCAGTGATCCATCCCATGCGATGCTGAATTGCTCGGCATTGATGCCATCGCATGGTGCTACTTCGCCGAAATCAAATGACAGCGCGGTGTCTGTTTTCTCCATGACCATCTTGGCCTTTTTGTTCATGCCATCGGATTGAAAATACTGGGCCTTAAGACCTGAGCCGTCACCTGCTTGGGAATGTGGACCGAAGCTGCTGAGAAGATCGGCGACAGATTCGCGGAACTGGCGATTGGTCAATCGAGCAAAACTCTTTGCTGGAGCAGGTTGATGAGAACGTGCTTCCGCCGAATAAAAGGCCCCCATGATGTATTCGGAGACTAGCCTAGCGTCTTCGCCGACGACGAGATGCGGCTCATCCTCGGGCATATTCTTATCAATGTATTTGATCAAGGAAGCAAGTGAGCGTTCACCTTGCAATGGCTCATCGCATTCCTCCTCCACGCCTTCGCCATTTTCACCATGACATGAAGCACAATGTTTCGCATAAATTTCACGCCCAGGATGGGGACTTTGCGCTGCAAGGAGCGAAGTCGCCAATAAGGGCAAAATCATGGCATATGACTGATAACGAGGCACCATTCTGTAATATGATACGTTTCATTATGCTCCGATTTTTCACGGTAGCAGACGTTTTGCGTGAAGTTGTTATTTTTGAAGAATCACGAACCTACGCCCTTGGGCGGGGATTTTCAGAAGCAATGTTATGTGCTGACTGCCGTCAATCGCCCTAGTCTTCGGTTCATCACTATCGATCGAGATCTGGCAGTTGTCACGCAATCCCGTATAGTGCATGGGCACGCGGATGCTGCGAGTGATTTCTTCGTCGAGCGGATTGTAGATGCAGAGCATGCCCTGCTCTTTGCCTAGCGGATTGGCGTGGAGGATGCCATCCCAGTCGCGGCCACTGGGGCGGCGTAGATGAATGATTTCACCATTGTCGAGCACATCGCGATGTTGTTTGTAAAATGACACCCACTTCTTGACGACCGCTTTGGTTTCCTCGGAGTCATACAAGCGTGGACCACGGAAACATGCTTGCACACCGTATCCTAACAGATTGGCGAAACGAGCCTCGTAGTGTGGTAAGTGCTCGCGCAATGGTTCGATGGTTGCTGCTGCGCCCCCACCGTGGTATTGAGAGAGAGGCACAAACATCCAGCCCATGCTTTGGGTGCGACTCCAGGTACCATCATAGATGTTTTGGCGCTCGATGATTTCTTGTTCTGCACGGGGCAAGCTCCAGTTTGTCTCACGATATCCCATGCCGGCTTTGTTAGCACCGGTGAGAAAATACCAATCGGGAATGTTGAGATAAACACCTTCGGCGCGCAGTGCTTGGTATTGCTGTGTGATGGCGCGCCACATCACCCACTGCGAATCTTCTTTGCCACGGTGAAATGGATGATCCGTAGCGCAGCAAATGTCGCCGGGGTAAGAGCCATCATTTTCGAAAACGGAAAAACCTGCATAGCGAGTGAAGGCCACGATGTTGTCGAGATAATCGCGTCCCCATTGCGTGCCGAGACAAGGCATCACGCCATAACGTGCGGGGCTCCCTTGGGTGTTGTCTTTTGGATTGGCAGCACCGCGCGACGCAAGCAAGGAGTAAGCGCCGAGAGCGATGCCTTTGGAACGCCCGTAGTCGGCCAGTTCCTTATAGCGATCCCAGTAAGCTTTGTCTCTACTTTCAAAGTTAAAGCCAGAACCAAAGGACATGATGACCATTTCGAAGCCGACTTCCGCGGCTTGATCGATGGCCTCGCGAATGGTGGCAGGGTCACTTTGCACCTTATGAAACATCAGTGGGTTTTCGTGAGTCCATGGAGCTATGGTTCGATACATTTTTCGCCGTGCCATAGTGCGACGCTCACGTTCGCTCGAATCTTGCAACAGCTCGAATACACGGAATGATTCAAAAGGATTCTTTGTCGAAATTTCTTGATCGGGCCCCAATGGCGGTTTGCATTCTAACAGACAGGGTGTTTGTCGATCATAGTGGACCTGCGTTGCGTATTCTGGATCTGCGGAGTATTTCACACAAGGACTGGCATACTCCGGCGTCATGTCGCCAAAGGCCATGTCAGTCTCGACCCACAGCGGAAATTTCTCGCTCGTCGGTGCGGTGTTCACCGAGCTTTCGACTTCAGCGAGCTTGAGTTCGTGTGCGGTAAATGACGTGAGTCGCACAGGCTTTTCGTGGCTCTGGGTCATGGTCAGCCATTTGCTGAAAAGTGGAATGCCATCGTAGAGTTCATAGTGAACTTGAATTTTCGGTAGATCAACGCGCGCTTGTTGTGCCGTGCTCGTTTCCTTTGCGCGAAATGTGATCTCGCGCATGTGGCATCGGATCAAAGTTGTTTGTTGATCCGCACCATTGTAGTCTCCGCCCTTGCCATCACGACCGACTTTTCCGATGCGGATTTTTGCAGGCATTTGCGGAAAGGCAATGGTGGCGAGAACTGTGAAGTCTTCGCCCTCTTGGCTGGCCTCGAAGTGCACTTCACCTGCCGCGAGGCGCGCGCGTAATCGAACTGGCTTGGCTCGGTCAAGCTTACCGGTAAGCCCTGCGGGTGTTTCATATACTTGCTGATGCGGGCGAATGATGCAGTGCGCCGTCTGGCCATTAGCCGCGACTAACGCCAATCCGGGGCCCCAAGCATTCGATAGATCATCGTCTCCTGCATCGAGCTCCAATTCAACAGTCACGGCATCTTTCGGCCATTCGCGTTCAGCAAATACCGAGCAATCGGGAAGTGACATGATCTCTCCCGATTTTCCTTCGTTGTTGAACGATGAACGCGCATGGAGTTTGCTCGCGGTGATTTTCCAATCGCTTTTCTGTGGCGCAAAGGCTCCGAAGGTTTCTTGTTCGATCACCTTGCCACTAAGGTTTTTGTTAGGCGCAGTAGGTGGATCGTAATGCATCACGATGTGCCTTCCAGGCGCGGGCCATGGGTGATCTTTCGCCATCCATTCAGGACGTTTTTTCCAAGCAAATCGTGGTGCGATCGAGCTTTCTTCCCAACGCGTAAATTGATAGGATCCGGGTAGGGATTTCAGATCTTTGATCCATTCTTCTTTGAGGAAATTCTGCACCAGTTGCCCAGTCAGTCCGCCTACGGGATATGCTATGCCATCCACGGTGACTCGGGCTTCGGGCGCTACAGCACGCAATAATTCTTCGCCAGTTGTTAGATTTTGCAAAGAAATGGTCGCTGCATCGGGGGCGAGTTTGATGACTCGGCGCGCTAGTCCATTTTCCATAATCAGCACCCCGCGTTGCTTGTCTTCGCTGACACGCGCTTTAAATGGGCGGGGATCGACCATCCAGTCCGAGTCTGCATGCAAGTTGCCCTGCGCGCGTGCGGCATGGGCGAAAATCAAAACGAAGATAACCGATTTTATCATTACCAAATTTACGTTTTACTACACAACGATCTATCAGATAGTTTGGCCTTACGGCGTGAGATCGATGATCCTGAGACGATAAAAGCGCTTGGTTTGAACCGCTGGCTCAGTGACTTCGATCATGCCATTCACATCGGGGAGTGTGAGGCTGCTTTGTGAATCGAATAGCACAGTTGATTGGCTCCAATTATCAAGAGTGCTCGTGCTCTCAGCAATCGTGCGGATGTTTGTGAGTTCGGGAAAGTAACGAAATCGGAAAGTTGCGAGATTGCTGGTTTTCGTTAGTGTTGGCAGTGCATTGGTCGGCGATTGATTTGCCGTGAGCCCGAGTGCGAAACGGAGAAGATTGGCGATGCCGCTGCCTGCTGGGTCAGCATGGGGGCCAGAAACAGCATCATCGCTCAGCTCTGGTTCCGCAGGAAATTGCTGGGTTCTCCAGCCTGCATAACGCAGAGGTTTGCCATCGAAACGGACTTCAAGAATCCGACCATTTTGACCGTTCACTGTTGCCGGGATCCGCGTTACTGATGCTAGGTTCGATTCGGTCCACGTGCGACCTGCAAAGGTGTGCAATCCGCCTAGGTCGCGCACAAAAATCCGCAGTGGCGCATCAAGCAATGATTCCCACGCGGTAGAAACAGGAAGAAAATATCCACCTTGATAACGAGATGTGCTGGTGGTAGTTTGATCGATGTAAATGTCGTGGGACAGAGCAGTTGCTGGATTTTCGGTGAGAATGAGTCCATTGCCTGTGGCGTAGTTTCCTTCTTGGGTAAAGATGAAGGCGCGATGCAATCCATTCACGGCACTGGTGACAAAGGAATTTCCATCGAGCAAAATAGCGCCACTGCCGCTGACGGCGCCACTGCTATGCGCGGCATCGAGTATTCCTGTGGCATTGATTTCGATCGATGCTTGCAGCGAGGATCGGAGTTTTACGGTGCCGTTATTGATCGTCCAAGTACCCGATTGCAAGGGCCCTGCATTCGTGAGCGAAACCGTGCCGCCGCCGCTTTTGGCAACGTTGCCAGTGCCGCGCACGACACCACTGAGTTCTAACACATTTTGTGATCCGTCAACGTGAAGGCTCGCAGCTTCAGCGAAATCGATGGCGTTGCTGACAATCGCAAGATTGCCTTGGGTACCTGGATCATAGCGCAATGCACCTTGTTTTCCCTGACCTGATTCATCGGCGATCTCGCTTCCTCGGCCCGATCCACGCAAGTAAATGTCACCGCCAAATTGATACACCGCAGGTGCAGTAATCGTTCCCGTGCTAACCAAGCGAAACTGTGCGCCGTCATACACTTGCACGGCAGAACTTTGACTCATAGCTGCAGCTTGTGTCACACGGAGCACGCCTTGTTCGAGAATGGTTGGACCCGCATAGATTTTGCTGTCGCCAGTCAATGTTGCAACGCCTAAGCCATTTTTGATCAATCCTCCTGGGCCGCTCCATGCCGACCTGATGCGCAGTGCTCCGTATTCGGGGTGCCCATTGTTGTGAGCGATGTCAATTTCTAACGAATCTTGCAAGGTCACGCCAGCTGCGACTTCCCATTCCACATAGCCCGTCGAGCTTCCATCGATTTTCATCAAGGCGGTAGCACCGTTGTTTTGAAAGGTAAAACTGTTGCCTATATTGCGATCGCGGATTTTGTTGCGCAAGGGAGATGCATTCATCGGAAAATGGATGCGTCCCATGGTCACGGGGGCGTAGAGATCGACGGAGCGCTCGACTTCTCCGCCAGGTGCAGGAATGATCGCAGCTTTGCCATTTCCGTTAGGGTAGGCTGTGGGGTTGGTTTCCCAGTAAGCGTCGTCATTCCAGCTAGCGGTTCCACCGGGCAGAAATTGCGGACCAGGATCGGCGGCGAGTAAGAGCATGCTAGCAGGCGCGCTCCATTCACCCGCGCTGCTGCGTATACGAGCAACAATGGTGCTAGGAGCGTTGATGGTGATGGCAGCAGAGTATGCACTGCCATTGATCGCGCCTCCCGCTGCCCTTGGATCTAATCCATCGAGGCGATAGTAGATGGTGCCGCCCGTGCCACTGAGGCTCACGGTTCCTCCAGTAAGCAATGGTGTTTGTTGAGGCGTGATGGTGGGCGCGGTTGGTAGGAGTGCTGCATCTGTGATGCGGCGTCGTTCCATCCATCCTGCACGGTTTTGTAGCCAGGTAAGCATTGCGGTTATCTCCGCAGGATAACCGCCACTGCGTGGGGCGTTGTCCGTCCATCTTACTGCATCTCGATCGGCTGCTGAGCCAAGGCCATTGGCACTGTTGCGAATTTCATTTGCGATCGGGTTGATGATATCGGCGAGACCCGCATTCGAGAGAGTGGTCTTGCGCAATTCCGCCCAACGATCGTAGAAGGCTTGCCGGAAGTCAGGGTCCTGGCACAATTGATTCCACCAGTCACGGGTGAAAAAATCGGTGCCATCATCCGTGCCCAGCCAAGTGTTGAAAGCATCGTCTCGACTATCATAGGACTCCATTGATCGATCAAAGTCCCATGCTGGTCCTGCTTTGATTTTCTGATTTTCAGGTTTGTGAAAAAAGCCGCTGAGTCGCAGGCCATCGACATTTTTTGCAAAGACATTGATGAGCAAGTGATCGATCCAATGGTCGCGGTCGATGAAGTTCAGGTAGTTGCGAGTGGAAAATCCATTGGCGAGATCGGCATCCAGTGCATCTTCAAAGGCTTGAATGTAGCTGGTGATATACGCTACTTGGCGTGATCCCGCAAGTGCGGTGGCATTGCTAGCATAGGGGCCGCCATCAAGGTTTTCCATTTTCGGTCGACTCAGCGCGAGAAAGGAATCTCGCGGCAGATTTCGTGTGGTTTTCCAGCTGTATTCATCGGTGTCCGCCCTATCGATTTTGAACAAATACCCACCCGTCCAGTTGCCGCTCGCCTGCACATTAATGGCTCCTGCTGGTGGTACGTCGGTTTTCTCCAAGACACGATACCCCATTCGCGTTGGGTTCATTTTGATCTGTTCGCAGATGGCATAAACACCGATATAGTCGCTAGCAGTGAGATCATCACCAGCGGAGTTCAAATATACCTCCACGAATTTCATTTGCGGGGCCCATCGACCCATACGGCGCGACATTTCATACGCGACGGCATTGCGAATGTAGGCGCGATCGAAATAGTAGGGAGCATACATCACCCAGTCCGATTCGGTATTCATGCCTAACAGCGGGTGGTTGATCTCCTGGTCACGGTCGTTCCAAAACGCAACGCTATATGGTTTTTTGGGCTGACCTTCTGATGACGAGCCTCTCCAGCGCAAACCTTGTCGCGTGGATAGTGTTGGCACACGATTGAGTGCGCTTACACCATTCGTATCGCGATCAAACAACTGAAAATACGCCCCAGCGCGATTCACGCTATTCAATGTTTGATTGCGCGGATCGAGCACGACCATTGGCAGATTGGATTGACGATTCACCACATCAGCTGCCAGCTTGGTGAAGTGGCGTGTGAACGTCCTGCTGCCGATGCTCGAGTTATCAAAAATTTTCGCACGGATCACCGAGCTTGCCGTGATGTTGATGGGGGTCGCATATAAGGTCGATGAAATAGTCGGCACAGTACCGTCGGTGGTGTAGCGAATAGTTTTTCCTACCGTTGCTCCGCTCAGCGTGAGAGTGAAGTTGTTAGAAAAAGTTTTGGATGCTTCGGAGAATAGCACTTCATCGAAAAGAATCATGCTCTCCGTGCCGCCATTGCCTTGTCCAGGTGTCGCTGGCTCGAAGTAGCCCCATTGAGTTGCTCCAGTGTTTGCTAGACGAACCCAGACTTGCGGTGCGCATAGAAAGTCTGAGCTCGATTGATTGGCATTTAAACCATGGATGGCCAATACGTTTGATCCGGTGGCCAAATTGCCGATCTGCGCGTTGAGATTGGCAATTTTCATCGAGAGTCCGTTGCCGTCAATCTCGGTAGCTGTGGCGACTGATTGCCATGTCAGGGAAGTTGGGGCATTGGCGGCATCCACAGGATTGCTGCTGCCGTTGATGAAGGTCGCGTAGCCGTCATCATATTGGGTACGGAGCTCGAATTCTAACACATTTTCGACATTGCTGACAGTAAATGGAACGCGTAGATAGCAGGATTGTCGACTTGTGAGATCGTACATCAATGACTGCACATTGGTCTCAAAAATCGAGCGCATACCCAATGGATCAGCTGCACCATTTTTGAAGCCGATGGCGAGAGTTCCTTGTGTCCATGTGCTGTCATTGAAACTTTTGGCGCGCCAAGTTGTTCCGAGCACTGGCCCAGTGGTGGCATTCGGCACCAGATAGCGAAAGGTGCTACTTTTTCCGGCAAGTTGGACCCATGAATTTGGTTGGGCCGATCCGTATGAGACATCGGTGCTTTGTGCGGGATACGCGGGAGAAAATTCCGTTGCTTTGGTGAGGCCATCGGGTGCAGTGAGTGCGAGATATTCACCCGCAGCTGCTAAAGAGAAATTGGCGTGCAGTGGTTGCCCGGTGATTTTACGGTCTTTGGACGAGGCAAAAACAATAAGGGCTCCATTGGCGGCGAGTGGAGTGTCTGGGAAAGTCCATTGCTGCAAATCCGTGCTCAGATCGCTCAAGCTCCAGCCTGCCAGATTGATCGTCGCGTTGCTGGTGTTGCGGATCTCAATCCAGTCCGAATACTCCCCATCTTCGTCGGCCAGAGTGTTGTTGTTCTGCGCCATGAACTCACTAATCACCGGTTGAGCAGTAGCGGTAACAAGCAGGCAGAGCAGAGTGGTATATAGAATGCAAAGAAAACGAATGTGCGTGGGATTCATGAGCAGTGGGGGAATCTGTATCGGTAACTCACGCAGTATTTAGGTTTGTATGGACGAGGTCAAGACAATATACGAAGGGCGGGGCTCGGCAAGCCCGTGAGCGAGGATTGGAATCGTGGAGTTTCTTATGGTGCTATTTCTGCTACGGATTTTCTATCGTTTGAGAATGCATAGCTGGGTTGAACCATGAAAGTCCGGGAAAGCGAGAAAATCCCTGATCGAGGCTTATGAGTGTGGCTCCTCTTTCTATAGCAAGTGCTGCGAGCCAGGCATCATTGATGTCATTACCCGAAAGGGATAGTGTGCGAATGAGCGAGTGAAGGGTTTCCCAGTGCCGCTCGCTAGGTGAGATGCGTTGTGTGTTCGGGTAGTCGAGCAGAGCTTTGTGAAAATCCATTGCGATTTCTGAATTCGCGATTCCGAGTAGTCGATGTGAACTGATTCGGAGTAAGGCACATTCTGTTAGGTCATTCACTAGCAATATGCCTCCCGATGAGGTCACGTCATCGAGCCATAAGCGACATACTCTGTGATCGGCCGCGGATGCGTTTAAGGCATTGACCCAAATGTTCACATCGGGAAAAAATGGGGGGCTCAAATTCATTTTTTAGTTGGGTGAAGCGATAATTTTTTGAGGTCGTGCTCGAGCTCTAATTGTTGTGCGCGATGTTTGAGTTCTAGGCTTGTCAATTCGAGAGGCTTTTCTGGATGAAAGACTGGAAATGAGTAGGGCGCGCTCGGGCTACGGGTATCTTTTTTCTTTAGTCTCAGCGCAATCGCTGATTCAAGGTAGCGAGTGAGTGTGATTCCCTCTCTTGCAGCCTCGGCTTTTGCGGCCCGATAAAGTTCGTCTTGGATACGTAGTGTGGTTTGCATGAAAGAAATATTGCATATGAAATAAATATGTCAACGCTTGTTTTTGTGCATGAGGCTGCGCCGCAGGATGCCGCCGCTACGAAAAAGCCCGCGCAGCTTGTGGGCTACGCGGGCTTGGGAGAGTTGAGGGCTCGGTTTATTAGCCTTCGCTGGACTCAGTGCCAGCGGCTTCCTGTTGAGCGAGCTCGCGGAGGTAAGCCTTGCGGCTCATTTTCACGCGACCTTTTTCGTCAACGCCGAGGCATTTTGCGGTGATGGTGTCGCCTTTTTTGACGACGTCTTCCACTTTCTCGACGCGGCCTTCGGCCAGCTCGGAGACGTGAACGAGACCATCTTTGCCAGGCAGCACTTCCATGAAGGCACCAAAGGCTGTGACGCTGACAACACGACCGGTGTAGGTCTTGCCAACTTCGATCTCAGCAAACATACGGTCGATCATCGCCTTAGCGCGGTCGAGACCGACTTGCTTGGAGGCGTAGATGTGCACGGTGCCGTCGTCGTCGATGCTCAATTGTGCACCGGACTCGGCTTGGATGCCTTTGATGTTTTTGCCGCCAGGGCCAATCAGTTCGCCGATGCGATCCGCTGGGATCTTCACGGAAACGATGCGTGGGGCGTAGGGGCTGAGTTCGGCAGGGCCGCTGATGGATTCTTCCATCTTGTCGATGATGATCATGCGACCGTTTTTCGCGACTTCGATGCCTTCTTCAAGGATCGAAAGCGGGATGCCGGGCAGCTTGAGGTCGAGTTGATAACCGGTGACACCAGCGCGGGTGCCGCAGAGTTTGAAGTCCATGTCGCCGTAGAAGTCCTCACTGCCGATGATGTCGAGCAGGGTGGTGTAGGCTTTCATGTTGCCGTTTTCATCCATCTCGGTCACAAGACCGCATGATATGCCGCCGACGGTAGCCTTGAGCGGCACACCGGCATCGAGCAAGGACATCACACCGGCGCAGACGGTTGCCATCGAGGTCGAGCCGTTCGACTCGGTCACTTCGGAGGAAACGCGCATGGCGTAAGGGAATACGGTCTCGGCAGGGATCACGGGAGCGATCGAGCGCTCAGCAAGAGCACCGTGACCGATCTCGCGGCGGTTGAGGCCACCCATACGACCCGTTTCACCAACGGAGAATGGAGGGAAGTTGTAGTGCAGGATGAAACGTTTTTCGGTTTCGCCGCCGGCGTAGTTGTCCATGTCTTGCTTCTCATCGGCAGGAGCGAGTGTGGCAATGGCGAGCGCTTGAGTTTCGCCACGGGAGAAAATGGCGGAGCCGTGAACGCGTGGCAGGGTGGCCACTTCGCCGTAGAGCGGGCGAAGGTCACCAGGCTTACGACCGTCAGCACGCAGACCTTTTTCCATGATGGAAATGCGGAAAGCTTTTTTCTGAAGGTATTCGAAGGCTTGCTCGATTTCAAACTCGGTGGTTTGCGGGAAACGCTCCATGATGGCGGCTTCCACTTCATCGCGCAGGGCGCCGACTTTTTTGCCACGCTCGACTTTGGAGGCGGCGTAGATGGCGGACTCGATGCGGCTGCCTGCGATTTCGTAGGCGACTTCCAAGAGTTCGTCTTTGGCCACAGTCACGGTGTATTCGCGCTTGGCTTTGCCGGCTTTGGCAACGAGTTCTTCCTGGGCAGCGATGATTTTTTGCACGGCTGCTTGGGCGAAATGGAGTGACTTGATGAATTCAGGCTCAGGGAGTTCCAGAGCGGATCCTTCGATCATGATGACGTCATTTTTGCCGCCAACGTAAACGAGGTCGAGATCGCTCTCGGCACGTTCATCGTGGGTTGGGTTGATGAGGAATTCACCGTCGATGCGACCAACGCGCACGGCACCAATCGGGCCTGCGAAGGGGATGTCCGAGAGGCAGAGGGCAGCGGAGGCACCGTTCATCGAGAGGATGTCGGCGTCATTGATGCCATCGGCGCTGAGGAGCAGGGCAACGATTTGTGTTTCGTAGAGGTAACCTTTGGGGAACAGCGGACGCAGCGGACGGTCGGTCATGCGGCAGGTGAGAATTTCCTTTTCAGTAGGGCGGCCTTCGCGTTTGAAGTAGCCACCGGGAAATACGCCGGCAGCAGAGGCTTTCTCTTTGTATTCCACCGAGAGGGGGAACCAAGTTTGGCCGGTTTTTACTTTGGTTGCAGATACAGCGGTGACGAGGATGATGGTGTCTCCGCAGCGGACGGTGACGGCACCGTCGGCGAGTTTGGCAAGTTTGCCGGTTTCGATAATCATGGGATTGGATCCCACTTCAATGGTAACATTGTGTATGTTCATGTCTGTCTATTTTCTTATTTCGTTGAATCCCTGCAGCACGGTGCGGCAGGGGGTGTTTGTTAAGTGTGGACAGACCCGTAATAGGAGATTCCATAGAGGAAGAAAACGGTTTCGGGTTACTGTCCCCAGCTCTGCTTCACAAGGAATGCATGGGCTGGTTTGTCAAAACGGCCACTGAGAAAAATCTCGGTGGCCGTTTGGAGAAAGGGTTGGCTAGCGGCGGAGGCCAAGCGAAGCGATGATCTTCTGGTAGGCTTCCTCGGAGTTTGCCTTAATGTAGTTGAGAAGTTTGCGGCGCTGGGCGACAAGTTTCAACAATCCGCGACGGGATGAGTTGTCTTTCTTGTGCAAGCCAAGGTGGCCAGTGAGGTGGGCGATGCGTTGTGTCATCAAAGCAATTTGATATTGTGCGCTGCCAGTGTCTTTTTCGTGTTGCTTGTAATCAGCAAGATTTACGGTATTTTCGCTCATAATGTAGTTCGGTTCAGTGCAGCCGTTATGGCCATTCTGTCCTGTGAAGGCGCAGGAAAGAAAGCAGGTTTTCGGCGCTTGGCAAGGTTTTTTTGCGAAAAATGCGGGGCGAGGGGGAAGGTGGATTCGGGTGATTGTTGCTTTTTGATGATCCTTTTGTAGAAAAAATTTCGCATTTTTTGGTGATGGGAGTTCTTGTCCGCGATCAGCATAGATAGCGTAGCTGATTTTTCTATCTGGTTGTCGATGGTGGTTTGTTTTAATTCATTCACTGATATGGATCTTCCGTCATTGCGATTCATTCTTGATCGTTATCAACCTTGGTTGAACGCACGCCATGCCATGCCGGCACCTCACTTGACCAACCCACGTCGGATCGAATCCTGCCCATGTTGCCAATCCACCAGGTTAGGAAGTAATGCCGGCAACTCAGGTTGTGGTTTAGGCTAGGCGATTCGGCTGCATCCCGGCGCAGCGGAATAACTTGCCTGTCTGAGAAAGATTCTTACCAACATGGGTAGGCTCTTCCAAAGAATAATTTTACCCAGCAATACCAATGATTTTTTGTTTTTCACGTTTTTTTTTGATGTATTTATTTTGCCTTTAGTCACGTTATTTCCGTTTTCCAGTCTTTGCCTGTTTTACAAAAAGAACGGAAGCAAATAGTCAAGTCGTTGCGGTTGCTTTTGGAATTTGCGGAGAAAGAGAAAAAATGCGGAGAGTAAGAAAAAAACGCGCTAGGAAAAAATATATGATCTTTTTGTCAGGAAAATTTCGTATATGATCGATGAAGAGACATTTTCGTTCCCAAATTAACGCCAATCAGATCATGAGTACCGAAACCACTCCACAAAAATCCTTCCGCAGCATCAGCCTGCCACCACTCGCCGCCCTAGCCCTTGCATTGGGAATGATCGGCTCGACCTTCATCGCCGCTAATACTTGGCGCGATGTCCGCAAGCAACCGGAAAAAAACAACATTCGCGTGACGGGATCGGCCAAGAAGCGCATCGCCTCTGACCTCATCGAGTGGTCGGCCACCATTGAGGGCATGGGCGTGGATCGCACCTCTGCCTACGTGACGCTGAAAAGCGGCACCGACAAAGTGGTCGCCTTTCTCAAAGCCCAAGGGATCAAGCCCGACGACATCAAAACGCAATCGGCACGCATCGATGAAGAATTTGAAATGGTGCGCGAGGACAAAGTGCTGCCCGGCACCAATGTTCCGATTCACACGGAAACTCGTAAATCGATCGGCTTCCGCGCGCTTCAAACCGTCACAGTGAGCTCATCGAATGTTCCGCAGATTGAAAAAGCCTCGCGCGAGATCACTTCGCTGCTAGAAGAAGACGTGTTTGTTACCTCAAACAATCCACGCTATTACTACACCAAGCTTGGGGAGCTCAAACTTCAGATGCTAGCCGAGGCGGCGAAGGATGCGCGCAGTCGTGCCGAAAACATTCTGCTCTCGGCAGGCAACACCCAAATCGGTTCGCTCGTCGATTCCTCCATGGGTATCATCAACATCAATCCCGCCAACTCCACTGAAACATCTACCGAAGGAAACAACGACACTTCCTCGTATGAAAAAGATATCATTACCATCGTTCGTGCGGAGTATACGGTGAAATAATTTGCTAACCAAATTTGCCCACGTCATCATCATGAAGTGCATTGTGAAGCTTCTGCTTTTTTCTTATTTGGCATGTTTTTTCTCATCCGTAGTTGCTGAAATCCTGTGGGACAGCATCCGGGCGATTTAAGGTTATCGGAGCACTCAATTCCGCATGGTTACCAGGGTATGCGCCGGTAAAAACGTAATCTCATGGGACAGCATCGGCACGCAATCTCAAGGATCTATCCAATTTACCGCAAAAACTCGCAATCGGCATTCCTCAAAAAACCCTTGAGGGCCGCGTAGAATCTAGGCCTAGGACGCGCTGTGCTTAGGCTATGGGACGGCAGTGAATTCTTTTATTTAATGCTGCAAAGTTTCAATATTCATCGATTTACAATCTATGGTTCATTTCCCGAAACAAGATTGGCATTCGATCCATCACTGGCAAGCCTCACAGGTGCCGCCGTCCATCATGGCCTCTAGGGAGCAGGCGTTGATTTGTTCGGGGGTGTATTTGGGCTTGTTGTCGCCGGCCATGGTGCCGATGATTTCTTTGGCTACGGTGACGGTCGATTTCTCGATGTTGCTGGCTTGGAGGGTGCGTAAGTAATACGTGGTTTTGAGGCCTTTGCTCCAGGCACGGCGGTACATGTGGCTGAGGACGCGGAAGTCGGGGTCTTTGAGGAAGAGGTTGACGCTCTGGCTCTGATCGATCCATTTCTGACGGCGGGCGGCAGCATCGACGATGGCTTCGTAGCCGACTCCGAAGACGGTTTGGTGCTTGGCCTTGATATCATCGGGGATGGTCTCGATGTCGTCGAGCTCACCGTCGAAGTATTTCAGTTGATCGAGCATCTCGGGGTTCCACAGGCCCGCTTTTTTGAGGTCCTGAACGAGGTAGGAGTTGAGGATGATGAAGTCGCCGGAGAGGTTGGATTTGACGAATAGGTTCTTGTAGTTCGGCTCGATGCAGGGGGTGGTTCCCATGATGTTGCTGATGGTGGCCGTCGGCGCGATAGCGAGGACGTTGGAGTTACGCATGCCGTGTTTGGCGATTTTTTCGCGGACGAAGGTCCAGTCCATTTTGCCGCCGCGTGGGGTATCAATTTTTACGCCGCGCTCTTGTTCGAGCAGGTCGATGGTGTCCTGTGGTAGCAGGCCGCGATCCCACTTTGAGCCCTTGTAGGTGGAGTAGGTGCCGCGTTCGGCGGCGAGGTCGGAGGAAGCACTATAGGCATAGTAGGCGATGGCTTCCATGAATTCGTCGTTGAACTCGATGGCAGCGGGTGCGCTGAAGGAGAGGCCTTTTTTGTAGAGCGCATTTTGCAGGCCCATGACGCCGAGGCCAATGGGGCGGTGGCGGGAGTTAGCGGTCTTGGCGGCCTGGGTGGGGTAGAAATTGATATCGATGACGCTATCGAGGGCGCGGATGGCTACGGTGATGGTTTCCTTAAGCATCTCGTGATCGATGATGCCGTCCTCGCTGATGTGGGTATCGAGGATGACGGAGCCGAGGTTGCAGACGGCTGTTTCTTCCTCGCTGGTGTTGAGGGTGATCTCGGTGCAGAGGTTGGAGGAGTGGATGACGCCGCAATGATCTTGGGGTGAGCGGACATTGCAAGGGTCCTTGAAGGTGATCCATGGGTGACCGGTCTCGAAAATCATCTTGAGCATGGATTTCCATAGATCGATGGCGGGCAGCTGGCGTGACCAGATTTTCCCAGTGGCGGCGAGGGCTTCGTATTCTTCGTAGCGTTGCTCGAAGGCTTTGCCGAAGAGGTCGTGGAGATCGGGCACTTCATTGGAGCGGAAGAGGGTCCAGAGTTGGCGGGCTTCCATGCGTTTCATGAACAGATCGGGAATCCAGTTGGCGGTGTTCATGTCGTGGGTGCGACGGCGCTCATCACCAACTCCCACCCTGAGATTGAGGAAGTCCTCGATGTCGTTGTGCCAGGTCTCGAGGTAGGCGCAGCCAGAGCCGCGGCGCTTGCCGCCTTGGTTGACGGCGACGAGCTGGTCGTTGTGTAGCTTGAGGAAGGGGATGATGCCTTGGGACTCGCCGTTGGTGCCTTGGATGTAACCGCCGGTGCCGCGGACTGCGGTCCACGATCCACCGAGGCCGCCGGCCCATTTCGAGAGGTAGGCATTTTCGGCAATGCCGCGTTGCATGATCGACTCGATGGAGTCATCGACTTTGTAGAGGTAGCAAGAGGAAAGCTGGCTGTGGAGGGTGCCAGAATTGAACAAGGTGGGTGTGGACGAGCAGAAGCGGCGGCCTTTATAGAGATTGTAGAGGCGGATTACCCATTGCTCGCGATTCTCGGGCTCGGTTTTGAAGAGGCCCATGGCGACGCGCATCCAGAAGAACTGTGGCGTTTCGAGGCGGCGCTGCTTGGCGCCCGTTTTATCGACGATGAGGTAGCGATCGTACATTGTCTGCACGCCGAGGTAGTCGAAGTCGAGGTCAGCGCTGGGGTCGAGGGCATCGGCGAGTGTGTCGATGTTGAACTGTTCGAGCAAATCGGGATGGATGCGCTTGATGCTGACGCCGTGGGTGAGGTGGCGCTTGAATGCATTGCGATGGGCGGTTTTGATACCGTTGATGCCATCGCGGGTGATGTCCCAATCGAGCACTTCCTCGTAGATGTAGGTAAGTAGGATACGGCCGGCGAATTTCGCGAAGTCGGCATCTTTCTCGATCAAAGTGCGGGCATTGAGAATGATGGTCTGCTTGAGGTCATTGGCGGAAATTTCCGATCCGATCGAGCGGCGGAGTTCACGTTCGATCTCATTTTCCGTGAGGCAGAGGTCGAGGCCGATGGAGGCAAAGGTGATGCGTTTTTTGAGGTCGAGTCCATCCCAGAAGGCGGACTGCTCATTTTCTCCGAGCACGACGACCATGGACTCTTGGTTCGGGTCCTCTGTAGGTTCTTCGTGGTCGATGCGGTAGCGGGCGCGCTCGAAGCGATAGGCCATGTAGGCGCGCATCGCCTTAAAATAGCCGAGGCGGCCGAGTTCTTCTTCGACCATGTCTTGGACGTCTTCGATGTGAACGAAGGCTTGCTCGCCGACGCGGACGCGCTCGGTGACGGCCTTAGCGATATCGTTGGCAGGATCAGCGGATTCACGGATGGAAAGAAAGGCCTTGCGAACGGCGATTTCGATTTTGGTTTCGGACCAAGGAACGACGTTGCCATTGCGGCGGATCAGGCGGACGGGCATGGTTTGCGGGGCGGTATTGACGTCGACGTCGCCGCTGCGTTCGTAGGAGCGGCGGAAGGCGAGAGATTTGGCGACATCGTAGGCATCGTTCTCTACGAGGGCGCGTTCGATGAGCAGGTAGAGGTCGTTTTCCGACAAGCGCAAGCGGCCACCGTCTTCGATGTTTTTCGTGAGAGACTTAGCAACATTGTGAGCGACGGCGGAAACGAAGGCGCGGTTGGTGTCGTTGAAGATGCTGTCCTGCTTGGTTTGGCGGGAGATGAGCAGGTCGGTGAGGGCAGAGCCGATGGTATCTGCGACTTGGGCGAGCGAGAACTGTGTCTCGTTGGCGCCGGATGTGACGGTTATTTCGGGGTGAACGGCATGGAATTCTACGCCAAGCACATCGCGCCAGGCGAACTGGTTGGCGGTGATGTCGGAGCGGTCAGTGATGACTTTTTTTAAGGCGAGGTCTTCGGCGAGAGTGAGGTTGCGGTACATTTTTTTGAGTAGTGAGTGATCAGTGATCAGCGAGGGATTTTTTGGGAGTGGGAGAGTAAATCGGCTTTTTTTAAAGACGGATTTAACGGATGGACGGTTTTTTTTGAGGGGGAGTTTTATTTTCGATAGATGTTGGCGTGACGTTGGAAGGTGAGTGATGCGGTTTGAAATTGAAGATGAGGCCGACTTGGAGCTTGGTGATCGCTAGCTTGCTGAGCAATTGAGCGACGTGGGTCTGGTGGATGTTATCGGCGACTTTCAGTTCGAGGATCACGCGTTCGTCGGCGACGAGGTCTGTTATTAATTTGCCAACGTAACGGCTACGGTAATGAACGGGGTATTGTTTTTGCTGGGTAAATGGAATGCTGAGTTCGGCCATTTCGATGCAGAAGGCATTTTCGTAGATTTTTTCGTCTAAGCCTGGTCGTAATTCACGATGCACAGTCATGGCGGCACCGATCAATTTCTCGGTGAGTTCCATGTGGGGATGACTGTTATCTTTCATGTAAAAAATCCGTTTTAATCCGTTTAATCCGCCGTTGTAATTGATTTTTAGAGATCGTCGTCGTCGATTTGGCCGAGGGCGGAGGACTTTTGGTATTCGGTGACGCGGCCCTCGAAGAAGTTTTGTTCTTTTTTGATGTCCATCATTTCCGCGAGCCAGGGGAAGGGGTTGGAGACGTTGCCGTTGAGCGGGGCGAGGCCGCAGTCGATGAGGCGGCGGTCGGCGATGTAATCAATGTAGTCTTCGAACTCGGCGGAGTTGAGGCCGATGGAGGCGACGGGGAGGCAGTCGCGGATGAATTTTTTCTCAAGGCGAATGCCTTCTGCCATGGTGGCGCGGAGGTCTTCGCGGAATTCATCGGTCCAGATGTCGGGATTTTCATCGACGAGATCCATGAGCAGGCGGCGGAAGACTTCGATGTGGTTGGATTCATCGCGCAGGGTGTAGCGGAACATTTGGCCGATTCCGGGGAATTTGTTCTGGCGGTAGAGAGAGAGGATCATGCCGAAGAGGCCGTAGAACTGGGTGCCTTCCATGCATTGGCCGAAGAGGAAAATATTCTTAGCGAGTGCTTGCTTGTTGGCGGTGATGGTGAGGTCGGCATCGCGGCGCAGCGAGCGGCTGTTAGAGACGACGAAATGGTTTTTCTCGGTGATGGTGGGGATGTCTTCGAACATCGCCTCGCACTCATGCGGGTTGAGGCCGAGGGAGGAAATCATGTAGACGAGAGAGTCGGCATGGATGTTTTCCTCATGAGCATGGCGGCCGAGCACGAGCTTGAGCTCAGGGGCGGTGACGACGCTGCGGACCACGTGTAATACGTTGTCACCGACGATGCCTTCGGCGGCGGAGAAGTAGCCGATGCCCATTTTAATGATCCAACGCTCGACGTCGGAAATCTCGTTCGAGCGCCATTGCTCGACGTCTTTTTGCATCGGGATGTCCTCGGGCTCCCAGTGGTTGTTTTTCATCGTCTTATACAGTTCGTAGGCCCAGCCGTACTTGAGTGGGAGGATGTTGAAGAACATGGTATCGCGGCCATTGATGACTTTCTTGGCAGCGTAGGCGGCCTCGGCCTTTTCTTTATCGAGAATGAAGGTGCGAGCGCCGAGAGTGACGGTGGTGGTGGCAGAGGTGAGAACGGTGGACATAGAGGTGTGAGTGGTGAAAAATCGGAGTGTTTGTTGGTCCGTGCGGGCGCGTCTCGAGACGTGCGCGACGTCAGAAAACATAAGAAATTGTTTTAGTAAGTCAAAGGAATTTTGCTCATATGGTATCAACAAATTATTCACAATACAAGATGTAGTATGCTTTGCCGTGTATGTGCTTTGTAAAGTGCTTGTAAATCAAGCCTCGAGCGTGACCGTAGCGGGTGCTCTTGGGGCTAAATTTTTTTTTGCCTTTGCATTCGATCAGGGAGTAAAAGTAATTTTCTAAAAAATAATTGAGTTTTTGCGGTGATTTTGCGAGAAACTGTTAGATAAAGAGGTGAAAGGTAACAGTTGCATAGGGCCAAAGTTTTTATAAAAAAGGGAGGTGGGAAAATGCATCGTTGGGATGGGGTTGTTAGTGCACGATGTGGCGGGGAATTCGGGCAAAAAAACAAGGCGCTGAGGGTGAACTCGAGCGCCTTGGGTGGGTCAGGGGAGATGGTGGTGCAGTTTAGAATTTCCAGTTATGGGAATCGATCTCGCAGACGCAAGCGGCGAGCAGGAGGATGCCGCCCTTGAGGTCTTTTTTGTTGGTGGACTCGATTGTTTGGTGGATGTGGCGGGTGGGGATGGAGACCGCGCCAGCGATGGATCCACCAGGGACCATGCGTTGGAGGTTGGCGGTATCGGTGCCACCTGCGGCGAGGATCTCGGGCTGCCACTCGATCTTGTGTTTTTCGGCGGTTTTTTTCATGAACTCGATCATGCGGTAGTCGCAGATGACGGAGGAGTCCATGAGCTTGATGGCGACGCCTTTGCCGAGGGCGGTGCATTGATCTTGGGGAGTGGAGCCGGGGACATCGTAGGCGATGGTGGTATCGAGGCCAAAGCTAAAGTCTGGCTGCACGGAGAGGGCGGCGGCTTGGGCCCCGCGGAGGCCGACTTCTTCTTGCACAGTGAAGCAGGCGTAGAAATCGAAGGCGGGCTTGCGCTTGGATTTTTTCAGCTCGCGTAGGGCCTCGATGAGAAGGAATACTGAGGCGCGATTGTCGAGCGATTTGACGTTGACGCAATCGCCGAGCTCGATGAGTGGGCTGTAGCGGGTGACGCAGTCGCCGACAGCGATGATTTTATCGAGTTCTTTTTTGGAGAGGCCGGTATCGATGAAATAGTCTTTGATTTGTGCGACGCGGTTGCGTTCATCGGGATGCATGATGTGGATCGGCTTGCTACCCATGACGCCCATGATGTCCTTTTTGCCATGGATAATGACGCGCTGGGAGGTGAGAGTTTTTGGATCAAATCCGCCGAGTGGATTGAATCGGACGAAGCCCTTGTCATCGACGTGAGTGACGATGAAGCCGATTTCATCCATGTGGGCGGCGGCCATGATTTTTTTCTTGGATGACTTTCCTTTTTTCAGGGCGATAACATTGCCCATGTTGTCGACGGAAACTTCATCGGTGAGGTCCTTAATCTCTGCGAGGACGAGCTTGCGGATTTCTTTTTCGAAGCCTGGGGCACCGGGAGCCTCGCAGCAGCGAGCGAGTAAAGCTGTATTAATTGGCATGCAGTAGTATAGGTTTGCTGAGGGGGATGTCGAGGGGAAAAGGAATGGTGTTTGATGGGCTGCGTGCGATTTCCGCACAATTTGCTTGATTTTCCTCAGGAAAGAGCTATTTTTTGGTCGGTATAGCTAACGGGGGCGTTCTGGTTTCGACGGGATGTTTGACGCGCTGACTGCACGTGGAGGTTGATCGGTTGGCCTCCTTAATAGCCGATCAAAAAAAATAAATGCAAACTCTAACGAGCTCGCACTTGCTGCTTAATTGACAGCAACGTCTGAACCCTGACGCCTGTTAGGGGGGAAGGCGACACTTAATAGGCTGGGCATGAAGTCGGGGGACCGGATGGATTGCTGAGAAACTACAGGTCTCTAGGGTCACGACGCTGCATGCGAGCCGCAGGATTCCGAATCACTGATCGCATGCTAAACGTGTAGATGTCTTTGTGAATGGCGTTCCGGACAGGGGTTCGACTCCCCTCGCCTCCACCAGCCTACGCCAAGGCTTCGGCTGGCAAGCCAGCAGTGGCTTGAAAGGAGAAGTCTTGGCGTAGGCTGCCCGCCATAGCTCGAAGAGCGCCGGAGGGCTGGCGCGATCGAATCCATAGCTTAAACTTACGATCAAATGCATTATGTCTATCTGATTCGCAGTGTTTCACATCCGCAAGAGACCTATGTGGGGATGACTTCAAATTTAAGAGATCGTCTTAAGAAACACAATTCAGGTAGCTCGGTTCATACTTCTGAGTTTATTCCTTAGGTGTTGGTTACCTATTGTGCTTTTTCAAGCAAAGAGCAGGCGGCCGACTTTGAAAAATATCTAAATTCAGGATCTGGAAGAGCATTTGCGCTGAAACGACTTTGGTAAAATGGATTGTGTAGAGTTTTTCCTAATGAACATTCGATCTCCCTCCGCTACTCACCTTCGTATGATATCAACATTGCTTTTTTCTGTGTTTTTCTTACAGTGGCCGGGTGAAGAATTTTCGTAAGAAGCCGCAGGGGCGTGAGGATGGGGCACGGGAGAATCGGCATGTGCGCTCGTTGGCGACGGAGGCCGAGGCAATCCCAGCGCGCAATGAGGATGATGTGTGGGACGTGATTGCGGAGTCGAAAACAGCGCCTCTGGTGTTGATTCTCGATTGCATTCAGGATGTGCACAATTTGGGTGCGATCTTGCGCACGGCTGATGGAGCGGGGGTCACTGCGGTGGTGGCGCCGAAGGATAAAGCGGCATCGATCACTGAGACGGTGCGGCGGGTTTCCACGGGAGCTGCCGACTGGGTGCCGTTTTTTCAGGTTACAAACTTGGCGCGTTTCATGGAAAAACTCAAGGAGGTCGGCGTATGGATCGTGGGCACCTCGGATCGCTGTGATAAGACGCTGTATCAGATGGATTTGAAAGGACCGATCGCGATCGTAATGGGCGCGGAGGGGAAGGGGATGCGTCGTTTGACAGAAGACAATTGCGATTTTTTGTGTAAGTTGCCGATGGCTGGAAAGGTCGAGTGCTTGAACGTCTCGGTGGCAACAGGTGTATGCCTTTATGAGGCAGTGCGTCAGCGCAAGGAGTCATGAGGGAGCCAGTGCTGATTTTGTCCGATTTGCATCTGGGGCATAAGGGGTCTCTGATCGATGACGTCGCGGCGCTGCGACCATTGATCGAAGGAGCAGGCACGCTGTTATTGAATGGCGATACGTGGCAAGAATTAGCGCGGGAATTTCGTGCGGATGGTGAGCGTTTGTGGATCGAGCTGCAGCAAATGTGCGCGCAAATGGGCATCGATGTGATGGCGCTGCCGGGGAATCATGATCCCGGAAATGGTGACTGTGGCTATGTGGAGTTGGCGGGTGGCAAAATCGTGATCACTCACGGCGATTGTGTGTTCGCGGAAGGGGCGCCGTGGAGTCGAATGGCCATCGCCAAGCATAAGGAGTGGATGGCCTTGTGGGCGCAGCGTGCCACGGAGACGATCGATGAACGACTGGCCTTGGGGCGGGAATTGGCGCGCATGTTGGTGGCGCCGAGCCATGGCCGCAGTCAGAATCTTTTCCTGCGAGCATGGGATGCCTTGATGCCGCCGGGGCGCGCATTGCGCATGGTGCTCTCATGGGCGACGATGGTAGCGGAGACGCGCAATTTTTTTCAGCGCTACTTTCCTGTTGCCGAGGTCATGATATGCGGACATTTCCATCGCGCTGGGATTTGGGATGAAAAGCAAGGACTGGTCATCAACACTGGATCATTTATGCCGCCAGGAGCAGCGTATTGGTGTGAGTGGGCATCGGGAAATCTCCGCGTAGGAAAGATCGAGCACGAGGGGAATATGTGGCAGCGTGGGGAAGTGATGGGCATTTGGTCCATATGATCCGCTGACTACTAGGCATATCGTAGCATTTCGTAACAGAATCGGCGTAGTGGCTGATCTCCCCGCTTTTTCTCGTGAATTCCCCCTTGACGGATAGACATTTTCTCGGTGAAGTAATCGCGTTCGTTAAGAACTACGAAATATGAAAGCATTGTCCTTCGATCCCATTACCCGACGTTTTCTTGCATCGCGCAAGCCAACGATTTTTCTTTCAGCGATCCTTTGCTGCGCTCCGCTGATGACTCAGGCGCAAATGGTCGACTTCGAGGGCAAAAACATCACCAAGGTCGAGATCAAGTATCGGGGAACCAAGACGGTGGACGAAGCTGCGATTCGCAATTTCCTCAGCACCCGCGCGGGTCAAGCTTATAGCACCGAAAAGCTCGATGCCGACATCAAAAAACTTTATGAATCCGGCAAGGTGGACGATGTGCGTTGGCTTGCGGAGCCTGAGGGAGATGGAGTTAAGTTGATCGCCGAAGTAGCGACTCGCCCTGCCATGACCGGCGTCGGCTTCGTCGGTAATTCGATTTTCAGCGACAAAAAGCTCGCCTCAGAATCCAAACTCAAGGCTGGTGGTCCATTAAGTGATGAGGAAATTCTCAATGCACGCCGCAACATCGAGGCCTACTACCAAGGCTACGGCTATCCTGATGTATCGGTTACGCATCGTATGCAACCGGGCGATGGCGGTGCTTCGTTGATTTTCCTCATCGATGAGGGCATGAAAAACGAAGTCCGGAACATCCGCTTCGAGGGCAATGCCAACATCACCTCGAAGGACCTTGAAAAGGTCATGAAGACCAAGGAAAAGGGCATTTTCTCGATCATCACCAAGTCGGGCCGCGTTGAGGGCAATCAACTCGATGAAGACATGGAAGAAATTCTCGATTACTATCGCAATAAAGGCTTCCTGCGCGTATCAAGCTCTGGCATTCAGCGCATTCCCACGGGCGATGGTAAGATGGATTTGATCGTGCCAATCAACGAAGGAGCTCGCTACACGGTGAACGGCGTCGGTTTCGGCAAGATGAGCGTTTTCCAACCCGAGGAACTTTATCCAGCCTTGACTCTCGTCGGCGGTGATGCTTATTCCGCCAAGAAAATGCGTGCCGACATCGAGATGATCCGCAGCTACTATGGATCTCGTGGATATGCCGATGCTAACGTAATACCTGATCTCGATAATGCCTCGGGTGATACGGTGCAGATCACCTACCGCATCACCGAGGGCAGTCGCTATCGTGTTGGTCGCGTGAATATTTCCGGCAATACCAAGTCCAAAGATAAGGTTATTCGCCGTGAAGTGCCTCTCAAGCCAGGTGATTGGTTCAACTCGGTGGACGTAGATACTACGCGTACTCGTCTGAAAAACCTGAACTATTATAACGATGCACAAGTCAGTGCCTCGCCCGGTGGTGGTGGCTACCGTGACCTGAACATTTTGGTTGATGAGAAAAAGACCGGCTCGCTGAGCTTCGGTGTGGGCTTTAGCTCGATCGATAACCTCGTCGGCTATGTAACCGTTGAGCAGACGAACTTCGATCTATTCAATCCATGGCGCTTCACGGGTGGCGGTCAGCGTTTCACCTCAAGTGTGCGTGCTGGTCAGGAGCGACGCGACTTCAGTATGTCCTTAGTGGAGCCATGGTTCATGGATCGCCAACTCTCGCTCGGCGGTGAGCTATTCTATCGCAATGCTCTGTATTTCAGCGATTACTACGATCAACTCAACATGGGTGCCGCTGTATTCCTGCGCAAGCCCTTGGGAGAAAAAGCTTACATCAAAGGTGAATACCGCTTTGAACGCATCGAACTCGATGTGGATGATGATGGTTTATTGGCAACAGCAGACGATTACTTCGCTGGCCTCGACGAGGAATACCTGCGCAGTTCTTTCGGCTTGAACTACGTCTATGACAGCCGCGATAGCAACCAAACGCCTCGCGAGGGTCACAAGGTAGATCTAGGTGTGAACTACGCGGGCCTCGGTGGTGATGTGAACACGGTTACTTTCTCGGCATCGGGCCAGAAATACTGGAACCTTGCTTGGGATACCATTCTCTCCGTGAACGGTGAAATTGGCATGGTGGATGACACCAACGATGACGGTGTGCCGATCTTTGATCGCCAGTTCCTCGGTGGTGCTCGGACACTGCGCGGCTTTGAATTCCGCGACGTCGGTCCACGTGATGCAGCCTCGAAAGAAGTCATCGGCGGCAACAGCATGGGCTGGCTCTCCTTGGAATACACCGTGCCGCTCTTTGAGCAAGTGCGTGGTGCTGTCTTCTATGATGCGGGTTTTGTGAATGAGGATTCGTTTGATTTCAATCCTTCCGACATCTATAGCGATGCAGGTGTGGGTCTGCGCTTGAACTTGCCCTTTGGTCCACTGGCATTTGACTACGCTGTGCCGATCGCTTCTCCCGATGAAGAGGCTGATCAAGGTGGCCAGTTCAACTTCTACCTCGATTACAAATTCTAAGCAACGACCTGCTGCCGCGATGCCTGATGTGACCATCGTCGCCGTGAGTGGCAGGAAAATTCTTTTATACCTCGATGACGTGGCCCGGCTGCGCATCGAGGTTTTTCGTGATTATCCGTATTTGTATGCGGGTTCGCTGGAGTATGAGAAAGAGTATCTGCAAAGCTACGCTGCTTGTGACAAGAGTATTTTTGTGCTAGCGCTGGATGGCGTAGATGTCGTAGGTGTCTCGACGGGATTGCCCATGCTGGACGCCGATGAGGCATTTCAGCATTCCTATCTGCAACGCGGCGATGATCTGAGTAAGATTTTTTATTTGGGAGAATCGGTGTTGTTGCCTAAGCATCGTGGCTGCGGCATCGGACATGCGTTTTTTGACGAGCGAGAAAAACAAGCGAGGGAGTGTGGGGCGGCGCTGGTGACGTTTTGTTCGGTGATCCGGTCAGAGGATCATCCTCTCAGGCCTTTTGGCTATCGATCACATGATGTTTTCTGGAAAAAGCGTGGCTACGAGCCAAATGGCTTGTGCGCGCAGTTGGCGTGGGAGCAGGTGGATCAAGGTAGCGAGGTAGAGAATGAGCTGGTTTTTTGGAGCCGAACGCTTTGAGGTGTAAATTTTTTTAGATGCTGCGCAATTATTTGCTTGCCCTACGTGCACGCGCCATGGTAATAGGTTAGTTCATACGATGGAACGACTCTTGTTTGAAAAGAAACGTTCCTTTAGTAGTAACTCCAAAAAACCATATGAAAAAGAACCTACCCCGTTGGATCGGGAGCAGTATACCCAAATGCCTCGCGACATGGATCGCGCTTGCATCAGCGTCGCTTCATGGCCAGAGCATCAACAATGCGAGCTTTGAAGCAGATACATTCACCAATTTCCCCGGCTATACCTCGGGAAATGGCGGAGTCATTACGGATTGGACCTTGTCGAACAATACTCGGATTGGGCTAAATCCTGGTGGCGGAACTCCTTTTGCCGACAACGGCACGATCCCTGCCGGAACAAATGCGGCATTCCTTCAAGCCGGATCCTCCGGTCCTGTGACCATGAGTCAAACTGTCAGCGGATTGACGATTGGCACGAAATACCATGTGGAGTTTCGTGTGAACGCACGCAATGGGAATGGACCCTTTTTGGAGTTTTCCACCGATGCGGGAGAGCCTGCCGTGTCAGCCCAAGTGACGTCAGTCGGCGGTTCTAATCCTTACAAGTATGTGGGCTTTGATTTTACTGCGACGAATACTAGTCATGTGATCAACATCGCCAACACGATCAATTCTGGCGATAATACCTTGGTGATCGATGATGTGACGATTGCTACTTCGACAGGTGCTTGGTCATTTGGCCCATGGCAAGATGACGCGACTTCTGGTGTCGATTCCGCTTACCTCTATACCCACGCAGTGAATTTTTCTTCGAATGCCGTTGCGTACATCAATGGCGTGCCCTTCATCCCGCGCGAGTTTAACATTGCAGGAAGATTTTCTGCCACGGGGCTGAATAACGACTTCTTCAATCGCACTCCGAACAATGTTACGGGCAACAGCGCTGGGCTTGCGAAAGATTTCCGTTACGGTGGCAACACGGGCATCACGTTAGATAACCTCAAGCCAAATACGCAGTATGTG
>Ga0209444_10000086_pt1 | contig 50009 bp, 49 predicted proteins | sample LauGreFaBDMM15DN_2_FD_188215 | JGI IMG/M metagenome (GOLD analysis project Ga0209444, IMG submission 188215) | Freshwater lake microbial communities from Lake Michigan, USA - Fa13.BD.MM15.DN (SPAdes) (version 2) | ecosystem: Environmental > Aquatic > Freshwater > Lake | place: Lake Michigan... | reverse complement strand
GTAAATGGTCGTTGCGGACAAATTATTCGCCGAGGCCGAAGCGCACGTAGCGGCGCAGGGTGAGCGTGTCGCCGAGCTCTTTGCCTTTGGCTTCGAGCAGGGACTTGACGGTCACGCTGGGGTCTTTGACGAAGCCTTGCTCGAGCAAGCAGTTTTCGGCGTAGAAGCGTTTCATTTTGCCGACAAGGATGTTTTCGAGCATCGCTTCTGGCTTGCCTTCTTCGAGCAATTGAGCGCGGAAGATGGATTTTTCTGCTTCGATGAGTTCCTCAGAGATGTCTTCGCGAGCGAGGCCACGAGGATTGAGAGCGGCGATGTGCAGGGTGATGTCCTTGATCAGATCGCGGAAACCTTCGGTCGCAGCGGTGGCGGCATTGGTGGCACCTACTTCAACGAGAACGCCGACTTTGCCACCCATGTGGATGTAGGAAGCGATAGCGCCTTCGCCTTGTGCTTCAAAGCGGACGTATTTGCGGAACAGCAAGTTTTCGCCGATCTCGGTGATTTTTGCCTTGATGGTGTCTTCGACGGTGAGGCCGTTGCTCACGACAGCATTGGCAGCAGCAAGGTCAGCAGCGGTGGAGGCGATGAGGGCGTCAGCGATGCCGCCAACGAATCCTTGGAAGTTGTCGTTCTTGGAAACGAAGTCAGTCTCGCAGTTGACTTCCAGCAAGAGGCCGGATTTGCCACAGGCGGAAATGCGTGCGGTGATGGTGCCTTCGTTGGCTTCGCGGTCAGCTTTTTTGGCAGCCTTGGCGATGCCTTTTTCGCGCAGCAAGGTCACGGCGGCATCGAGGTCGCCGTTGGTTTCTTCGAGAGCGCGTTTGCAGTCCATCATGCCCGCGTTGGTTTTGTCGCGGAGTTCTTTAACAGTAGCAGCAGTAATCATAAATGTGTGTAGTGTAATAGTGGGAAAAAAAAGGGCGGCGCTGAGATGCTCAGGCCGCCCGAAGGGAGTAAGGATTAGGCCTTCGAGGCGACGACGATCGCGTCAACCAAGTTTTGCAGGATGATGCGGATCGAGCGGATCGCGTCATCGTTGCCTGGGATCGGGTATTCCACTTTCGATGGGTCAGCGTTGGTGTCAACGATGGCAACGATCGGAATTTTTAAGCGACGAGCTTCGGCCACGGCGATCGACTCACGAGCGGAGTCAACGATGACGATGGCGTCAGGAGCTTTTTCCAAGTTGCGGATACCGCGCAGGTTGCGCAGAAGTTTTTCACGCTCACGGCCGAGGGCGGCGAGTTCTTTTTTGGACATGGCTTTGAACTCAGGTTGTTTCTCGATGTTTTCGAGATACTTGAGACGCTCCACGCTCTTGCGAACAGTGGCCATGTTGGTGAGCATACCACCGAGCCAACGATGGTTGACGTAGTTTTGGTTGGTAGCTTCAGCAGCTTCACGCACAGCTTCTTGAGCTTGGCGTTTGCAACCGACGAAAAGGATCTTTTTGCCTTTGCCTGCGACGCCAGCAAGGAAGTCGGAAGCTTTGTCAAGGCACTTGACTGTTTTGTCGAGGTTGATGATGTAAATCCCGCTCTTATCTTTGAGGAGATAAGGCTTCATTTTCGGATTCCATTTTTTCGTTTGGTGACCGTAGTGAACGCCAGCGTCCACCATTTCTGTGATGAGTTCGTTAATCATAATGGTTAGTTTGGTCCAATCTTAAAGCAGAAAGGGCGCTTTTGAAATATCTGCCGCTCGGGTCCCTCCGACATTTCATGGTTGATTCGCAGCACAAGAAGGGGAGGTGAAAATAGGGACTGCTGGAGCTTTGGCAAGCAAAAAGCGAGGGGAAAGGTGAGATTTTTTGGGGGGGAAATGCAGGAAGATTAAACGCAAAGAGCGCAAAGACGCTAAGGTGCGAAGTTTTTTTGAGTCACTGAGGTCATTTTGTTCGAGATTTTTTTGAGTTCTGTAAATTCTGAAATTTTGTTAAAAATGGCTCTAATCACCTAGTGAACTCATCTGTTCAAACACACCACGACTCTCATAAATTCAAACCTCTGCGTCTTTGCGTCTCTGCGCGAAAAAGTTCGATTAGGTGCTAATTTTGGCCATGGAACTTCCCATGCGGGCGTAGGTTTCAATACCTTGATTGCTGCGATCAATGAAATCTTGGGGCAGGGTGATGACTCCAGGTTCGAAGAGGAGGATGGTTGAGGAACCACCAAAGGCGAAGTAACCTTTTTCTTGGCCTTTCTCGATGGTCGAGTTTGCGGGGTAGGTCTGGAGGATAGATCCGACGCAAGTGGCGCCGATTTCGAGCATGATTACGGTGCCGCAATCAGGCGTTTGGATTTCACAGATGGTGCGTTTGTTTTGCCAGAAGTAGCTGAGATTTTGGCGAAGCGCGATCGGGGAAACGGAGAAGAGGGGGCCATTGATGACGCGTGTGGCGGAGGCTTTTCCGGCAACGGGGAAGTGAAAGCGGTGGTAGTCCACGGGGCAGAGACGCGAGAGGATCAGCGAGCCAGATTGGTAGCGGGCGGCGAGTTTGTCATCGCTGAGCAAGCCGGCGATGTCGAAGCGTTGGCCTTTGACGAAGACAGTGTTGATTTTTGAGGCATCGGCAAAGGCGAGGTGTCGGCCATCGGCGGGAAAGACGACTTGATCCGGTTGAGCATCGATCGGGCGAGCGCTGGGTTTGAGCTTGCGGTAGAAGAACTCGTTGAACGTGCGGTAAGAGTCGATGGGATCGGCGAATTCTGACGCATCGAGGTCGTATTGTTCGAGAAATGGGGCGATTTTGCTTCTTGATGCCGACTGGTTCATGCGCCAGCCATACCATTGTGAGAAGGCGGGGCGTTTGATGAAGCTGTGCAGTGCGATTTTTCCTAATGGATTGCCGTAGGCGTAGCGCAGAAACGCTTCACCATAGACGTTTTCTTTTTCCATTTGCCCGGTGAGGCTGTTGAAGAAGTGAATGTCGGACACGTCGGAAGCTTCGGGCAAAAGTGCGGGATGGAAAAGAAAAAAGGTGCAAGTTGCTTTTTTCAAGGCGCGGCTGCGGGTGCTGAAGCGTGTTGATAAAATCCGCTAATGGTCCCGGCTATGGTGCCGACCAAGAATCCGCAGGCGTGGCCGAGAACGTCGGTGCGTGGGTCGTTGCTGCTGCCGAGCATGCCAAGTAAGACAAAACCTGCGAGCAAGGGAGCGAAAACGCGGGCGAGGGGGAGCTTGGGACGTTTATGCCAGCACTCGGCGACGCCTGAGCCAGAGAGCAGGCCTAGTGCAGCAAAGACGGCAGTGGAGGCACCGATGGAAACAAATGCGTCGGGGTAATGAATCCAATCGGTCAGCGCATTGCCCGCGGCTCCACAGAGAATGATTAGTGGCCATCCTCGTGCTGCGCCCATGCTCCTGCCGACAAAGTAGGTAAAAAACACACCGAAGAGCAAGTTGCCACCTAAATGAATGAGGTCGGCATGAAGAAATAATGCGGTAAATGGACGCCACCACTGTGCATCGCGGAACAGGGGAATGGCGGAGGATGCTCCCCAATCGCTCCAAGTGGGGTGTTGCACTTGCATGTAAAATGAGGCGAGAAGGGCGGCGATCCAAGTGTAAATCCATGGCCATCCTGCATCGTGCGGTGCCCAGTCGGCAAAGGGCCGTGCTGGAGCTGGTGCCGAGAGTTCTTCGGCATAAGCGGCGAGCTCACGTTCGATTTTTGGCGCAGGCTGAGGCTCGGCTTGGAGGGCAAAGGTTCCGCGCTCTGCGTCTCGTTCTACTTTGCAGGCTTCACCCATGGCGAGGATGACCAAGCCGTGATCATAGGCTTGATCGAGCGAATCAAATTCCGCGACTTCTACCCAATGTGAAGCTTCGGTCTCGGTCTCTGGGGGCGGCTCAGTCCTTGTCGGCATAGTTTGAAAGTATCGTAGCAATTGCTAAAGATGCAAGGTGGCATTTTGATGTGAGCATGAGGGGGGATCAAACGCTACGTTCGCGAATGCGCTGAGTTTTTTGGGCAACGATTTTTTGGTGGTGGATTTTTTTCATTCATGCAAGCTCTGGGGCATTTCATTGATGTGTTTGAAGGTCTGCCTATGGAGCAGGCTTATTGATTGTGTGAATTCAGCAAAACTCAGACACGACGTATCGGGTTTTGATTGGAATCGCATCGGGCTAGATGGGAAGCCGCGCGAGTTGCATGTGGAGAAATCTATGGCGAGTATTGATTTTGGCGACATCGAACCGCAGATCGAGTGCAATGCGGAATTTGTGTTGGCAACTTGTTTTTTTTGTCGTCGAAAAGTTTATCTTGGAACGTAAAACACAGATCGTTCATGCTAAAGCGGGGAGATTTATTTTACTTCACGTCGTCGAAGGTTCCGCAGTGGATGCTGGTGGGAAAGTTTGGCCCAAAGGTAAGACGATTCTGTTGCCGTGTGGCGCAGGATTTGTGGAAGCTGTGGATGCAGCGGTAGCTGTGGGCACGCACATTCCGTGAGTTGATTCAAAGTTAGAGTTAACTAGTTGCGACGGGGGCTTGCGTAAATCGGAATCTGCGCTAGAGTGCTTAGCTATGCGTTGCGATAAAGGAAAATGCCGATTGCCCGCCTGGATGGGGGTAGTGTTGGCGATTGCTGGAATTTATTGCACTCTGTTCGCGGGGTGGGTGGTGCTGTGTCCGCGTGAGGCATATACTTGGCTGGAAATCCCTGGGCCTTGTCACGATGTGTTGATGCGGGTGATTGGAGGATTTTATTTGATTTTTGGGCTTAGTTTTTTTCTTGCGGCGCGAGATCCGATTCAGCATTGGCGGATTGTCTTGCTGTGCACGGTGAAAATTTTGTTGGTCCTGCTGGCGGCGCTAGCGGTCTGGTGGAGCGATATATTGCCTATAAAAAGCATCGTGTTTTTGCTGGTGGATGATGTGGTTTGGTTGGTGCCGTTTTTGATGATTTTGTGGGCGTCTGTGCAGGCAAAAACGGGCAGGCCGCCCTTGCACGAAATGGCGCTTTCGTTAGATGATGCGGCGCGGCAGTATGTGCTATCGAGCGGTGAATCGCTGGAAGATGCAGCGCGTGAGCAGACGGTGGTGTTGGTTTTCTTGCGTCATTTTGGTTGCACTTTTACGAGGCAGTTATTGCGTGGCTTGGAAATGATCGAGGCAGAGGCGAAACAAAAAGGTGCGCGCCTTGTGTTGGTGCATATGTTGCAGTCGGGACGTGAAACGGAGTATTTGGGGCATAGCACGGGGGTGGCGCGGATTGCCGATCCTTATTGTGAGCTTTATAGGGCTTTTGGTTTAGGCAAAGCAGGGGTATGGGAGTTGTTTGGTCCGAGGGTCTGGTATCGAGGAATGATGGCTCTGTTTCGCGGATGTGGTGTAGGGCATTTAGCGGGTGATGGATTGCAAATGCCGGGAGTGTTTTTATTTCGAGGCAAGCTGGTGATCGCTTCGCAGCCAGCGAAAAGTGCGGCTGATCTGCCAGATTTGGAAACCTTGTTTTCGGCTTGAAGCTCAGTAATCGATGGCTTTCGCAGCTGATTTTAGTCTTTATCAAAAATCATTGGTCTGTGTGATGGAGCGTCTGAATGCAGTCGCTTTGTAATGATTCAGCTTGCTATTCTGATGAATTTCACTTGAATCAAGGAGTGAATCACGCATTGAACGATTTGATCCGCGGTGTCTTCGCTCAGGGAGCCACCGATCTCTATTTGATGGAGGGCGAGTCCCCGCGAGTCCGGCTTGATGGAGTATTGGCGCATACTGATCTTCCCGTGGTGGAGCGTGAAGAGCTGGCAGAAATTTGGCGAGCCTGTGCCGTGGATCCACTGATTGTTCATGACTGTGATGCTAGCTATGAACTGGCTGGCATTGGGCGGCTGCGTGTAAATCTTTTTCATTCGCTGGGTCGCTTGGCGGTCGCAGCCCGTCCGATCCGCAGTGAGATTCCGGACTTTGCTTCGCTCAATCTGCCAAGCGATTTATTGAGTGGATGGATGCAGCGACGAGCTGGATTGGTGCTCGTTACAGGACCCACGGGATCAGGGAAATCCACAACGCTTGCTTCCTGTCTGGAGTGGGTGAATCTCACGCAATCGCGGCACGTGGTAACCATCGAGGATCCCATCGAGTATCTATTTCAGAACCAGCAGAGTTTTTTTTCGCAGCGCGAGGTACGACGCGATACCGAGGACTTTGCGGTAGCTCTGCGAGCGGCTTTGCGCCAGAGTCCCGATGTGATCATGGTAGGTGAAATTCGCGATCCTGAGACGGCGGCGATTGCTTTGCGCGCTGCCGAGACGGGGCATCTCGTCATTTCCACGCTGCATAGCTCGGGTGTGGTTGATACATTGGAGCGCTTATCGCACATTTTAGAATCGCACAAAACGAGCATCGCAACCTCGGAAATGCTCTCCCATCAACTCATCGGTGTGATTTCTCAGCAATTGCTGCCATGTCTGCATGGCGGGTTGATTCCCGCTTTCGAATATTTGCAAAACGAAGGGGCTACCCGTCCATGGATCGCCGAGCAGAAGCACGGTGAAATCGCTGATCACGTTTCTCGCGCCGCTGATCCTACGAGTACGATGTCATTCTTGCACTCTCTCGTTTTCGCCGTCAAACAAGGCCTCGTCGATCAAGAAATTGCCCGCAGCGCCGCAAACCGTCCCCAAGATTTTGATCGCGCCATGCGCGGTATCGCTTAACCGATTTCACCTCTATGAGCCAAGCACGCGACATTGTTACCTACCTGCACCAGACAGTCAGTCTTGGTGGTTCAGATCTTCACCTTTCAGCAGGTGCTCCGCCAGCGGCCCGCGTGGGCGAGGGGCTTCAGCCTCTTGAAGATTTCCTGCTCGATTGCGAATCGGTCGAGGAGTTGATCCAGCAAACTCTCTCGGAATCCCAACGCGCTACTCTTGAAAAGGACTGGGAGCTGGACTATGCCCTGCAAGTGGAAGGCATTGGTCGCTTTCGCGGAAATGTTCACCTCGTCCGTGGTCACAGCGAGGCAGCTTTCCGTTACATTCCCGATGCCATTCCCGAACTCTCGACGCTCGGTCATTACCTCAGCGCAGAGAATTTTTGCCAACTCCGCCGTGGATTGATCTTGGTCACAGGCATCACGGGATCGGGCAAAACCACCACGCTTGCGGCAATGGTGCAGCGCATCTCAGAAATCCGCTCGGGAGTGATCATCACGGTGGAGGATCCCGTCGAGTTCGTATTTCCCCACAAAAGCTGTCTCGTCAAACAACGCGAGATCGGAAGCGATACCAAATCTTTCCCCATCGCCCTGCGGCAAGCCTTGCGCCAAGATCCTGATGTGATCGTTGTCTCCGAATTGCGCGATCTTGAGACCATCCGCATCGCCCTCACTGCTGCGGAAACGGGGCACCTCGTGCTCGCCACGCTGCACACTCTTGATGCGCCGCAAACGATTGATCGTATCGTCGATGTATTCCCCGCCGATCAACAACAACAAGTCATCACCCAGCTATCTGGAGTGCTCCAAGGAATCGTCTCCCAACGCCTCATCGCCCGGGCCGATGGCCAAGGCAGAGTGTTGGCCTCCGAGGTGCTTTGCGCCAGTCACGCCATGCGCACTTGTATCCGCGAGCGAAAAATGGAGCAAATTGTCGGCCTGATGGAAATCGGCTACCGCGATGGCAACCGCACGATTGATCAATCCATCGTCGAACTCTTCAAAAGTGGTCTGATCACCCGCGATGAGGCATTTTATCATTGTCGTGATCGTAAAGTCATCGAGCTCGCCCTCGTCACGCCACCTCCCGTGCCCAACCAAGCTTGATCCTCCTCGCCATGAGCAATGAACAAGAAGTTGTAGCAACCATCGGCAAAGATGGCATCGCCCGCATGGTGTCAGCCTTTTATCGGCACGTGAAAAGTGACGACCTTATCGGCCCGATGTATCCTGATGATGATTGGGAGGGTTCCGAAGAACGCTTGCGAGAGTTCCTCTGGTTCCGCCTTGCCCAAGATCCCACCTACATTCTCAAGCGCGGTCATCCTCGTTTACGTATGCGACACGGACCGTTCCGCATCGACATCGCCGCTCGTGATCGCTGGGTCTCCCTAATGAGCGCAGCCATGGAGGAAACTGGCGTCTGCGGACCTGCGCGCGAGTGGCTTGAAACATTTTTTTTCCAAATTGCCGATTTTATGCGCAATCAAGCGGAAATGCCCCAGTCTGATGCGTGAGTCCGCCTACAGAAAAAACCGCGATATTTGTTCATTTCCCTCCATTCCTGTTTGCATTCTGCCTCTTTTCGTTGCACAATGATCACACATTGCTTGCCCTGTGCTGCGTGAAATTCCGCCGACCATGAGAAATTTCCTGCTTTCCCTGCTTCTAATCATTTCAGCTTGCGCCCAAGATCTCCCGCGCCGGCAGGATGACTCTGTGCCGGCACAGGTTGAGCAGATGTTTGAGCGCGGCTTGCGCTATCTCGCCACCAAGCAGACTCCCGAAGGCTGCTGGGATGACTCTCAGGGCAGCGAGCCCGGTGTTGTAGGTCTTGCCACTATTGCCTTTCTCGCTCATGGCGAGGATCCGAACCACGGCCCCTACGCCAAGAATATCAATCTCGGCATCAACTACATCATCGCCCAGCAAAACTCCACCAACGGCTATATCGGCACCAGCATGTACAGCCATGGTTTTGCCACTCTCGCGCTCGCCGAAGCCTATGGCATGCTCGATAATCCCCAAGTCGCTCCAGCGCTGAAAAAAGCCGTCGACTTGATCCTCTCCTCTCAAAAACGCAGCCGATTTAAAGCCTGGCGCTACACCCCTGATGCCAACGACGCTGACACCACCGTTTCCGGTTGCCAAATCGTCGCGCTCTACGCCGCGCGGAATGCTGGAATCCCCGTTCCCGATGAAGCCTTCAAAAATGCCCTCGCCTACATGGAGCGCTGCCGTAGCTCGGATGGCAGCTATGGCTACACCTCTGCGGGTGGCGGTCGCCCCACGCTCACAGCCATCGGTCTTCTTTGTCAATCTCTCGCCAAAAAGCGCGATGGCAAAGGTTTTGCTGCAAGTCTTTCCTACCTCAAGGATCATATCAATTACCGCGAGCCTACCTACCCATTTTACTTCGAGTATTACATGTCCCAAGCTCTCTTTCATGCCGATGAAAAAGCCTGGCAGGAATGGAACGTTAAAAACATCAAGCTCATGGCTACGACTCAATCCCCCGATGGCTCGTGGCCTGGTCGCATGGGATACTCCTTCAACACCGCGGGCGCTCTGCTCTCGCTCGCCCTGAATTATCGCTTTCTGCCGATTTACGAAAAATAATCCAATCTCTCCTCACATGCGCACTTTCCTCATCCGTTGCGGCCTCATTGCCACCAGCAGCTTTGCCTCGGTCGCCTCGGCGCAACTCACTGACCTCCTTCGCTTCTCAAACGGCGATCAACTTCATGGCTCGTTCCTCGGCATCTCCGAAAATCATGCCATCACATGGAAACGCGATGATCTCGATGAGGCGATGACTCTCAAGACAGAGAATATCCGCCACATCATTTTGCAAAACCATGCGCCCCAGCAGGCGCCCTCTGACTTTGCCTACATTTCCCTCAATAACGGTGATCAAATTCCGGGAAATGTCGTAGCCCTCGATGATAAAAACGTGCAGATCGAGAGTCAGACCGTGGGCAATATCAGCCTGCCCAGCTCGGCGGTCGACGCTATTTGCCCCAATCCCTTCGGCGGGAAATTGCTCTATGTCGGCCCATTTTCGCCTGATGTATGGGAAGTCACCAACTACAAAGGCAGTAGCAACCGCAGCAATCAAGCGGGGGTCGAAGTCCGCGTGCTTGGCGGCGGAGGCAACCTTGCTCCCGCTCAATTGCAACAACTGCTTCAAGGCGCTAAAGTGCAGGTTAAAGGCGCGGACGCAGAAGCCCCCCAAAAAGATGAAAAGAAAGATGAAAAGAAAAAGGTTGAGGAGAAACTCGACCCCTCCTGGAAGCATCTCGGCAGCGCATGGTATCACCTCAAAGGGCTTGATCCACTGACGCTCAAGGATTGCATGGCCGAGACCACACTCCTGCGCTTCCGCCTCGCATGGCGCGAGCGACTCAGCGCCAACATTGCCTTCCATGCCGACTTCGCCAAGCCACCCGCTGCGGATGAAAAAGACGAAAAGAAAAAAAATGCGGCCAAGCCTCAAAATGCTGGCATTCAAGTTTTCAATAATAGCTCACAAACGCAAGCTGCGAGCTTTGGTAATGCGCTCGTGCTCAACCTTTACCAAACCTATTTCTCTCTCTCACGCTGTGGTTATGATGCGGACGGCAATCCCTTTAGCCAACCTCTCACCCGCGGTCAGTCCAATGTTCAGTTGCCTGATACAGGAGAAGCGACCATCGAGATTCGTAGCGATCGCAGTAAAGGGCTGATTATGCTGTTCATCGATGGCAAATACGCCGCGCAATGGGAGCAAGTTGAGTTGCTCGATGACACCAATGATGAGGCTGAAGATCCCGCCACGCTGCAACAGGCTCCGCTTGGCAATGGATTTGCCATTCAATGCCAAAATAGTAACTCTCCGATGCGCCTCAGCGATGTCGTGATCGCCGAGTGGAACGGTATTCAGGACTCCGCCTACAGCATGACCCACGAGGAGCGCGACATCGTTATGCTAGCCAATGGCACAGATCGCTATTCTGGAAAAATTTCCCGCATCGAGAACGGCATCGCTTATCTCAAATCCACCCTCAGCGATCTCGAAATCCCCCTCGCCGACATCGCAGAGATCGTTTTCGCCAAGAAATCCAGTGAATCCTCCGAGGAGCCTGTCGCTGGCACCGTCACCGCTCGCTTTTATCCTGTGGGCAAAATCTCGGGCATGCCGATGAACTCCAGCGACAAGTTACTCGCGATCAACCATCCCTCAGCGAAAAATCTTTCGATCCGCCTCGAGCTCGCCATCGCCTTGGAATTCAACGACGACAGCCCGTTTCTCGAAGTCATGGATGAGCAAGCCGACAATGCCGAAATGCCGAAACAATGAACCACTCCCTTTACTCCTTCCGCATGCTCACTCGGCTCACTTTTCTGCGAATCGTTCTTCCGGCAGCATGCTGCTCCCTGAGCGCCGCGGATCAAATCACATTCAAGGATCAAACGAAGCTCACTGGTGAGATCGCTACGCTGCGAGAAAATCAAACGCTTACTATGCGCACAGCGCTCTCGCCTGATCCGCTCGAACTTCAAGCCGAAAGCATCGAGTCGATCACCTTTGATTCCATCACCCGTGCTCCCGTTGCCGCAAAAAACCTTCTTTATCTCAAAGCCGGTGACGTCATGCCCATCACCTCACCCATGCTGGAGAATGGTGAATTGCGCTTTGACACCATCTGGAGTGGTTCACTCAAGGTCGCACGTGAGAACATTGATTCCCTGCATTTCGACACGGCAGAAAACGAGGTCATCTACAGCGGCCCCAACAACCAAGAGTGGACACTGTCCAACGGTTGGCGTTTTGATGCCGATGATAACAGTCTGGTCTCAAAATCTTGGGGCAGTGTGCATCGCGAATTCGCCGCTCTGCCTGATCGCTACATCCTTGGCTTCACGGTCTCATGGACGGGCAATGCTGGCATCCAGTGTCGCATCGGTGGTTCCTCAGCCGATACCAATTCTCGTCAAAATGCCTACCTTTTCCAACTCGGCAGCAATGGCATCGAGCTCAAGCGCATGACAGCTGCGGGAAAATACCAGACCCTAGCAAGCGAAAGCCAACTCACTCCCGATAAATTCGAGGACAACGAGCTAAAGGTTGAGATTTTTGTTGATCGCCCCAATCGACTGCTGCAATTGGTCCTCAATGGTAAAAAATACCGAAACAACATCACGGATCCGCTAGAAACAGGTGAGCTGCCTCAGGGGAAATTTGTTCATTTTACCTGCACCACTGGCGATGAGGATATCCAGATGATTCAGGAAATCACCTTGAGTTCTTGGGGCGCGGCTACTGCGGAAGCGCGACTTGAAAAACGCACGAATACCAAGACCGATTTACTATTTGATATCGAGTCGAACCGTTCATCCGGGGTCATTGCCAGCATTGGCGCAGGTCCTAATCCTAATTTGCTATTTGAAAATCCCCACGACCCGAATCCTCGTCCCATTCCTCTCTCGAAGATCGCCGTGGTTTATTTCTCAGGCAAATCGGCCGAGGGGAAATCCACGAAATACAAAATCAAATTTCGTGGAGCCGGCCTGCTCCATGTCGATCAATTTGCCATCGGAAATGGTCACCTCAACGTGCAACATCCTCTGCTCGGCCCTATCGAGATCTCCACTAGCATCATTGACCGCATCGACCGCAATCCGTGAACCCTGCTCACGTCACACTCCGCGCTATGAAATTCTTTTTCCTCTTCACCATGGCTCTCAGCACCTTGCTCAGCAAGGCCCAAGAAACTGCCATGCTCAACTTCACAAATGGTGATCGGCTCAATGGCTCACTCGTCAAGATGAGCGGCGATGACATCTTTTGGAAATCCGCGCTGCTGCAGAATGAAGCGAAGTTTTTCCTCCAACAAGTTCAAGACATCACGCTGCCATTTTTTGATACACCACAGCAAAATGTCGATCACGTCGCCCACATTCGTTTTAATCCCGATCTGCGCCAGCAAAACGAAAATTTGCCTAGCGATATCATTCGGGGGCAATTGGTCGCCGTCAATGCGGACAATATCATTCTCAATACTTGGTTCGCAGGCCAGCTTACCATCAATCGCAATATGGTCAAAGACCTCGAAATTTTCGATATCGCCACGCCGATCTACAGCGGTCCTTCCAAACAAGACGATTGGAAGATTCTCCCCGAAAGTTCATGGGAATGGGAGCTCAATCGTTACATCCGCCGTAGCGAGGGGATGATTTCAAAAACATTTGCAACGATCCCCGAGCGCTACTGCCTCAGCTTTGTGGGCGAATGGAAAAATGACCTCAATATCAAGCTGCAGTTCGCCGCCTCAGATGTCGAAGAAGAAACGCAAAATGGCTACACAATCAATTTCAATTCCGGCACAACCTATCTGCAAAAACGCAGTCGCGATCAGCAAGGCAGCGGCCTCATCGGTGATTACACCCGCTACCCCGCCTTGCGCAGTAAGGAGAAATCGGTCTTTCGCCTCTTCGTCGATACCTCCACGGGCTTGATCGCATTTTTCTCGGATGCAGATTTGGTCCAACAATGGAACGATACCAACAAGCCCTATCTCTCGGGCAAGAGCATCCAAATCAGCCAGCCTAATGGCAACACGACTCCGCTCACCATCTCGCGCATCGTCCTCAGCGAGTGGGATGGTATTCTTCCCGAGCAGGAAAATGGTCTCCATCTCAACTCGATCAATAACCCTGATCCCGAAAAAGATGAGCAGCGCATTCACCTCCGCAACGGTGACATTCTGCTCGGTAAAGTGCACAAAATCGAGAATAGCGAAATCAACCTGACCACGCGATTCAACGAAATCAAATTACCTGTGTCGCGCATCAAAAAACTCGCCCTCGCCCCGAATGAATACGATGAGCGACTGCTTCAAAATGGCGACATCCGCGCGTGGTTTCACGATGGCGACTACGTTACTTTTCGCCTAGAAGAAATCACTGCCGATGGCAAAATCAAAGGCTATAGCCAACACTTTGGCACCGCCACCTTTGATCCACACGCATTTTCGCGCCTCGAGTGCAACATTTATCCCTTGCCTGGTAAAAAGTAACGAGGTTCCAATTCAGCCATTGGTTGTCTTATCGAAAAGGCACTTTTCATGAAAAGATAGAACCTACGCGTGAATGCTGCCGTCTTTGATCATTAGCGTGCGGTCACCGTGGATGGCGAGGGCGGCATCGTGAGTTACGACGATCAGGGTGGTGTGCTTTTCTTTGACCAATTCTAGTAAAAGTTCCATGATCGACTCGGAGTTTTTCGAGTCGAGATTGCCAGTGGGTTCATCAGCGAAGAGGATATCTGGCTCATTGACAATGGCACGGGCGATGGCAACGCGTTGTTGCTCGCCGCCGGATAGTTCGGCCGGCAAGTGATCGGCACGCTCGGCGAGCCCCACACGGGTGAGCGCCTGCATGGCTTGCTGTTTGTGGTTTTTGCCACTGATGGCACCGGGCACCATCACGTTTTCGAGCGCGGTGAGCTCAGGCAGAAGATGGTAGTTTTGAAAAATATAGCCAATGCGTTGGTTGCGGAAGCGCGATTGTGCCGCCCGCGAGAGACCGTAAAGGTCGGTGCCATCGATGATGACTTTGCCTTGTTGCGGCGTTTCCAAACCCGCAAGTGTGTAGAGCAGTGTCGTCTTGCCCGCGCCACTGGGGCCGCATAGAAATACTTTTTCACCTGCGGCGATTTCCAGATTGATCTCACGGAGCACAGTGAGGGATTTTTTTCCTAGCTGATAAGTGCGGGTGAGTTGCGTCGTTTGGATCAAGGGCGGCATCGACGGAAAAAGTAGCGGGGATTATGCCAAGGGTAAATGCAAATCATTCCTCGATGATGATCGCGCGCGCTACGCAGGGTGTTACCGATTTGGAGGAAATCATCTATGAAGAAAGTGGTAAGGAGTGAGTTGGATAAATTGGTATGGTGGCGCATAGGTTTGCAAGAATTCTGTGCAAGAATTCTGCGAGAAAGTTTTGACGGGGGAGGGGGTAGCTGTGATAAGCTTTGCGCAGATGGCTGACATGGAAAAAGATTCGGGTAAAAACATCTTGTTTGTTTGCACGGGGAACACCTGCCGCAGTCCGATGGCCGAAGGTCTGTTTCGCAAGGCTCTCGGCACGCGCCTTGGCTGGACGGTGCGCTCTGCGGGAGTTGCGGCAAGTGTGGGTAGCAAGGAAAGCCGCGACACCGCAACAGTTTTGGAAAAACGTGGGGTGAGTCTTACGAGTTTTCGCAGCCAACAGGTATCACGGGCTCTCATCGAGCAATCCGATGCCATCTTTGCCATGACCTGCAGTCATCTTGCCGCGCTGGAAGATGAGTTTCCCGAGTTCGTTGATAAGTTCTACCTCGCCGGAGATTTTGCCGAAGATGGGGGAGATGTGCCTGATCCCATCGGCATGGGTGCCAAGGCCTATGAGGAAGTCGCGCTGGTTCTGGAGGATGCTTTTCCGGGCATTATCCGTTTTCTGGAAGCCGGCGAGTGATTTTGGCGATGTCGCCGGAAAAAATAATACGTCAGCACGCAATTCGTGGTTGAAAATCCCCAGACCCCAGTGCATTGGTGTGTCGCCTACAGTGGCATCAATCTGATGAGCGAAAATAAAGTGCGCATAGCAGTCGGGGCCGATCACGGCGGTGTAGAGATCAAGGATGCGGTTGTTGCCGCCTTGCAAGCCCATGGCTACGAGGTCCGCGACTACGGCACGCAGGGCAATGGCTCGGTCAACTATGCTGACTACGCCAACCTCGTCGGCAACAGCGTGGCTGATGGCACCTACGATTTCGGCATTCTCTGCTGCACCTCAGGCGTCGGCATGTCAATCGCCGCCAATCGTCACCACGGCGTGCGCGCCGCCAACGTTAGCAGTGTGGAAGATGCCGTGACGACCCGCGAACATAACAACGCCAACGTGTTGTGCCTCGGTGCTAAGTCCGTAGATGCTGCCACTGCCGTTGCCATGGCCGAGGCCTTTTTGAAAGCTGCTTTTAGCGAAGGTCGCCACACTTGCCGCGTCGCCGCCAGCTCTGGAAGTCGCATCGAGGTCACCGATCCCGCCGTTTACGCTGCTATCAGCGCCGAGGCAAAACGCCAGCGCAATAACATCGAGCTCATCGCCTCCGAAAACTTTGCTTCCCCCGCCGTTATGGAAGCCCAAGGCTCTCTGCTCACCAATAAATACGCCGAAGGATATCCCGGTCGCCGTTGGTATGGTGGCTGCGAAAATGTCGACGTCATCGAGCAATTGGCCATCGACCGCCTCAAGGATCTTTTCAGTGCCGAGCACGCCAACGTGCAAGCTCACTCCGGTTCCCAAGCCAACACCGCCGTCTACTTCTCCGTGCTCAAGCCCGGCGATCGCATTCTCACCATGGACCTCGCCCACGGCGGTCACTTGACCCACGGCCACAAGGCGAATTTCTCTGGAAAATTCTACGACGTAGTGCATTACGGCGTCAGTCAGGAAAATGAGTGCATCGACTATGATTTGCTCGAAAAAATGGCCCACGAGTCCAAGCCCGCGCTGCTCACCTGCGGTGCAAGTGCATATTCCCGCACCATCGACTTCGAACGCATGAGCAAAATCGCTCGCGATGTCGGTGCCTATTTGTTTGTCGACATGGCGCACATCGCAGGTCTCGTTGCCGGTGGCGTGCATCCGAGTCCCGTGCCTTTCGCTGACTTTGTGACCTCCACCACGCACAAATCCCTTCGCGGACCTCGTGGCGGCGTGATCATGTGCAAAGAAGAATTTGCCAAAAAAATCGACGCCCAGGTGTTCCCCGGCATTCAAGGTGGACCGCTCATGCACGTCATCGCTGCCAAGGCCATTTGCTTCGGCGAGGCACTCAAGCCTGATTTCAAACAATACCAGCAACAGATCGTTAAGAACGCCCAAGCGATGGCATCACGTCTCGCCGAGCACGGCTTCCGCATCGTCTCTGGCGGCACCGACAATCACGTCATGCTCGTCGATCTGCGCAGCAAAAATCTCAACGGCACCTTGGCATCGCACGCGCTTGACGAAGCCGGCATCACTGTCAACAAAAACTCGATTCCATTCGATACCGGTACGCCGATGAAACCTAGTGGCATCCGCATCGGCACGCCTGCTGTCACCACCCGCGGCATGAAAGAAGCTGACATCGTGCAAGTTGCCGATTTCATCAGCGAAGCCCTGCAAACGCCCGAGGACAATGCCAAGCTGCACGCCCTGCGCGACCGCGTCTTCAACTTCAACCGCGCCTTCCCACTGCCTTGGTGATGTGGCGACGCTTTATAATCGTCTAACCTTCACAAGATGGATCGCAGACTCAGGTTTGCGGTCCATTTGTTTTTTGCAACATACTCACTCGCCCAATCCCCGAGCGTAGCCGCCACTTTCATCAAATACCAAAATCATCGGTCGACAGCAGATCTCGCAGTCGTAGTCCCACTCCGCGGGCAGTTCTTCCCAACTCGGTCCCATCACCGAAAAATACTCGCCACAAGTCGGACACTGCACACTCGTTTCTTCCATGCGATCCATGATAGCATTCGCCGCAAAAAACGCAAAAAAATCCGCTGCGATCTGCAAAGTGTAAATTTTTTCAACGTTGTCGTGATGTTGTTTTGACAAAGAGGGAAACGCTCCCTAGGGAGTGGGGGAGAAAGAACCCTAAAAAATCCAAAATGACTGATCATGCTGTATCCATTGATGAACCATTGCCAAAAGATCCACCAGATCGTCGCTTGATCTTGTTCTCAGGTGTGTTCCTGATGGCGAGTTTAGGCTCTGTGTATGCATGGAGTTTTTTCACCAAGCCCTTGCAGGCTGCTTATCATTGGGCGAACTGGCAGACATCGCTGATCTTCAGCCTCGCCGTGGCGGGGCTTGGCTTCTCCGCGCTTTATACGGGTCCCTTGGTGGCAAAGCTTGGTGGGCGCCGGCTGATGAAACGCTCGGCGTGGTTTTTTGTTTCCGGATATCTGGTCGCTGCTCTCGGGCTTTACCTAGGGTCTGGAGTGATTGGTAATATCACCACGCCATGGGTTAGTTGGTTGAGTTTTATCGTTCTGGCACTTGGTTACGGTGTGATTGGCGGCATCGGGCTCGGGACAGGATACCTTACGGCTGTCTCGACTATTACCGGGTGGTTTCCTGATAAAAAGGGGTTCGCTACTGGTATGATCGTGATGGGGTTTGGCATCGGTGCCTTGTTTATGAGCAAGGTGTTCGCTCCGTTAGCGATGGGTCTTGCTAAAAATAATGTGGCCGGCGCGTTTCTCATCATTGCTGTTGTCTATGGCATTATCATGACGATCGCGTGTCATTTTATTTACAGCCCTCATGCTGCTATTGCTAAGAAACACCAGCAGACTATTGCAGATACTTACCAACATTTGCCTAATGTGCGCATACGCTTGTGGTTGATTTGTTTCAGCTACAGCTTGGCTGGTTTGGGCATTATCAGCCAGTTGTCACGGATGATGCAGGATGTCTCAAAAGCTGCGGATCCAGGGCTGAGTCCGGAAGCCCTCGCCACTGTAGGCGCCACCTTGATCGCCATCGCATCTTTGGGTAATAGCATCGGGCGCTTGATCTGGGCTTGGCTCTCGGATCACTTTGGCAGGGTCAATATTTTCATCGCCTTGCTTGGTGCGGCCAGCATCATTTACCTCGTCCTGCCTCACGCCATTTCTCCCCTGATCTACAGTATTTTGATCTGCTTCGTGATCGCGTCTTACGGCGGTGGCTTCGGCACAATCCCTTCTTTGATTAGTGATCTTTATGGATCGAAGCGGATGTCTTCCTTGCACGGTCTGGCGCTCACCGGCTGGGCCACGGCTGGGCTGATTGCACCTCCGTTCTTTGGTTTTCTTTATGATGAAGTTCCCGCCAAGGCTGCGATGTATGCGTATTACATCTGCGCTGGATCTTTGTTTGCTTCGTTGATTTTGGTGTTTTCCTTGAGGAAGCTCCATCAACATTGCATCACTCCTGTCTCAGGTGATAGATCGTAGGCTGTGCCGTCTGCGTGTCGCAGCGAGTTGCATATCAAAACGGACTATTAGGCACGGGAGAGAAGCCTATGCTCGTTTGATGGAAATTCTCTCCGTCGATGCAGGCTTGTGTTTTCTGCGAATCCGCTGTTTATTGAGTGCGGATGACCGAAACATTGCATACTGGTAAAGAGTGCGGCGACCCGCTTGCGGATTTTAAGCCGGGACCTCGCGAATGGGCGGGGTTTTGGAGCGTGATGATCCAGCAAACGCAGAATGCCTTCAATGATAAGATGGCACAGTTTTTGTTAGTGCCCTTGGGGGCTGCAGTGGGAATTGCTGTGGAATCCTACGCAGGTATTCTGATTGCTTTGCCTTTCGTGCTTTTCGCCCCCTTAGCAGGATGGATAAATGATCGTTTTTCCAAACGCACGGTAGTGATTGGCTCGGCGATTTTTCAGCTGGTGGTGTTGCTTTGGATTACTGTGGAAGTCATGAATCACCGGCTGGTAGGCGCGATGTCGGGATTTTTTCTGTTAGCCGTGCAGTCTGCATTTTTCAGCCCCGCGAAGATCGGATTGAACAAAGAATTGTTAGGCACAAAACACCTTGGTATGGCCTCGGGTTTGCAGCAAGCCATGGCGATGTTGGCGATCCTTGCGGGACAAATTGCTGCGGGTGCGATCTTTGATAGCCGCTGGAAATCGCTTGGCGGCAGCACGGAAATGGCATGGCAAGCGGCTCTCGTGCCTCTTATCATTCTTACGATTGCAGCTGTGCCAGCAGTGTTCATGGGCTGGATCTTGCCACCGTTGCAAGCGCAGAGTCGCGAGCCGTTTCGCCTGTCCTTGCTGGTCGGTCATTTCCAAGATTTGCGAACTTTGTGGTCCGATTTGCCATTGCGGCATGGTTCGTTTGGTGTGGCATTTTTCTGGGGATTTGCGGCATTTATCAATTTGTGGTCGCTCAAGCTCGCGCGGGAATTGACGCAAGGCGGCGAGGGCTTTGGCTCGATATCTTCGTTGTTCATGGCCGCGGCTTCGATTGGTATGGCCGCAGGATTCGGTGCGGCATCGGTTTTGCAGAGAAGGCGCATTCAATTGGGGTGGGTGCCGATTTCATCGATTATGATGTTTGTCTGCGCGCTTGTGCTGTGTGCGATTCCGTATGGCACAGCTGAAGGTTACAAGATCTTGATCGGGTTGGCTGAGCCAGTGGATGGTCGATCATCGATCCAGGAATATATGTTTTTGGGAACACTGCTGTGCTTGGCATTTAGCTCTGCGCTTTTTCTCGCTCCGTTGAACGCGTGGATGCAAGACCGCTATCCTGCAGACAAACGGGGTGAAATGCAATCAGCAGTGAATTTGCAGGATTGCTTGGCGGGGATTTTTGCGGTCTTGGTGATTGCAGTGGTATCCTTGATTTGTGAAAAGCTACATCTCTCAGGATTAGCGGCGGTGCGATGGCAGGTATTGGTGGTATCGTTGTTGTGCTTACTGGCTACGATTCACGCATTGCGGATGTTGATGGCGGATTTTCTGCGGGTGATCGTGCTGCCTGTGATCCGCTTGATTTACAAAATCCGCGTAGTCGGTCGTGAGCATGTTCCGGATAAAGGTGGTGTGTTATTGTTGCCGAACCACGTAACTTGGGCGGATTCGTTTTTTCTCTCGGCGGCGTGCCATCGTCCGATTCGATTTGTGATGTATGATGGCTTTATGACGGCAAAGGGTGTGGGCTGGTTTGCGCGTATGTTTGATACGGTGCCGATTTCATCGACCAAGGCCAAGGATGCGATTCGCGTTGTTGCTGAGGCCTTGAATGAAGGCTACGTGGTATGTTTGTTCGCAGAAGGGGAATTGACGCGCACGGGTTGCTTACAAGAAATCAAACGCGGTTTTGAATTGATGGTTCGTAAGGCGGGAACTCCGGTGGTGCCGGTGTGGATGGATGGCGCATGGGGTTCGATTTTTTCGTTTGAGCGTGGCCAGTTTTTCAAGAAAATGCCTTACAGATTGCCTTATCCGATGACCTTGGTCTTTGCACCCGCGATGTTGGCAAGCGAGGCAAATGCGGAATCGGTGCGCGCAGCCCTGTTGCGAGCCAGCGCTGAAGCCTTGCACGTGCGAGCCGAGGCCACGGGTTTGCTGAAAAAAGCACAACCTGGCCAGTGGGTGAATGGTTTGCAACTCGGTCAAGTCAATGCGTTGCAGCGCGGGCAAGAATACGCGATGTGGTCCGGTGATGCTTTATCTGCAAAGTTAGGCGCCATCAGCACGGCTTTTGCGAGTTTGTTTTCGTGCAAGGTTCTGAGTGATGAGAAAGACTTGCTTTCCACGGCGGTTCGCGTGGGGGGGGGCGCTACTCATGCACGCTTGTGTGCTGCGCGAGGAAATGCTGTTCCCGGAGTGTTTTATGATTTTTCTGACGAATTTTTAGAGGGCCTGCCGAGTCATATCTTGCATTGCCGGTGCTTATTGCGCGATGGCGTCGTCCTAGCAATGTCGATGCCAGACCCTCCGCGAGGAGCGGCGACAAGTCCTGAGCAATGGGGGATACGTGAGGGAGCAGTAGGACGTTTGATTCCAGGATTCGCTGCGACGCGCGAGGACGGAGGGCTGCGATTCACGGGGCCGGCTATTTCTGATGATGGGGGGATTTTTCTTCTGGGATCAAGCATGGACGAGCTAGGATTTGTAAAAATCGAAGCGAAACAATAGAGCATAATGAAAGTAGATACTGCGATTGTGTTAGGCTCGGGGCTAGGTTCGTTGGCCGATGAAGTATGCGTTGAGAAATCGATAGGCTTCGCAGAAGCGGGCCTGCCGGTTTCGCACGTCGCAGGGCATGTGGGTCGGTTTTTTTTAGGTCAGTTCGCGAGTATACCCTTGTGGGTGATGCAAGGGCGTGTGCATTTGTATGAAGGTCACAGTGCGCAGGCGGCGACGGCAGGTGTGCGCTGGCTGGCGGAGCAGGGTGTGACACGGATCATTTTAACGAATGCTGCTGGAACACTGCATCCAGAGTATCTGCCAGGGCGCTGGATGATGCTCAGTGATCATTTGAATCTTACAGGAACATCTCCATTGGAAGGTGGGCCGAATTTTTTCGACATGTCGGAGGTCTATTCGGCTGAGTGGCGAGATTTGATGCGGAAAAAAGCGAATGAACTGGGAATGCCCTTGCATGAGGGCGTTTATGCAGGACTGCGAGGTCCGCAGTATGAGACTCCGGCGGAAATTCGCATGTTACGCGCGATTGGGGCGGATGCGGTGGGCATGAGCACGGTATTGGAGGCAATTCAGGCCAAGGCTCTGGGTATGGAGGTTTTGGGTTTTTCATGTCTAACCAATTGGGCGGCAGGGATGTCGAGCGATGAACTGAATCACCGCGAAGTTCTCGAAACGGGCAAATCGGCAGCGGTGCAAATGCTGTCTTTGCTTGCGGCAGCGTTGCCACAAGACGGTTGATTTTCATCAAACATCGGGCAAATAGTGCGTCATATTCTCGTACAGTGTCGTTATACTATTCACGTGAGAAAACTCATTAAAATGAAAGGCCTGCACTGGTAGATCATTGCCCTCATATTTCTGACGTAAGCTCAAGACATGAAAGCACACCGGAACCATCACCTGATTCATGTCGGCATCCACAGCGCCACGGTGAGTCATGTTTAAGGCGGAGTGTAATGCGAGTTCGATGATCGAGTGCGAGGGTTCTCCGCGAATGTGTGCGATGGCACCCATACCGCAGTTGTCATGCTCTTGGCGAAAATTGTGCAAGGAGAGCGGATCTGCGGGCGTGCTAGAATGATAGAAAGGATTCATCGCAGAAGAAAGTAGCAGGGGAGAGACTGGGAGTCATGAAAGACAGCGATATAGAAGCAACATCTGCGCCATTTCAGGCGGAAAATCTATCGATTTGTGGCACGCAGCATTCCGCTATGCGTGTAGCTCCTCGCAACCTAAAATGGGCGGATTGATGGTTCTCCCAATACGATAATTCTGCGTCAGCTGCCCGTGAGGATCAACCGCGGTTTTTCTCTAGCAGAATCAGCATCAGCAGCGACAGCGTCAACGATACTTCTTCTTGCTCGTTGGCGTCACCGAATTTCTCGATGATGAATTTCCCTTCAAACAAGGCGCTGCGTTTTGTGAGGCGCAACACAGGTAAGCCTGTGCTCTTGCGGGTCACTACGTAGCGCGGGTGGAACATATAGCCGGCGAAGATGCCGATAATCGGAATTTGGCCTAAGAAACTATCACCAATTTTAGCCCACGGATTTTCCTCACGGATTTCGAAGTCGGCATTGTTGTCGGCAGGGGCGAAAATGTCATACGATGCGCGCCATAACGAGCGCATGCCACGACGACCTACCGAACCAAGATCGGCGCCATCGGCTGCAGTAAAAAAATAGCGCGCCGACCAATCAATGATTTTGTTGGAGGCGATCGTGCAGAACAATTGACTGCGGCTCTCATCACGAAATACCTCGATTTTCTCACGCAGCTTAAACATTTTCTGCTTCACGTAAAAGACCGGCTGCTCCGCTGCATCGTTCACGTAAATTTGAGGCGTGAGAGCAAGCAGCTTAAAACGGAGTGAGAGAGGAAAGTTCATCTGCGCGAATCTATAGCGGTTCAGCCCCCCATCGCCAAGGAGAATGAAGCGAAATTTTTGCTATCGACGAAAAATGAGGTCTTGCCAGAACGCGGGCTTTGGTATGGCATTTCTGCCGTGCTGGCAAAACGTATCATTCCCTGTCTCGATGTCACTGGTGGCCGCGTGGTCAAAGGTGTGAACTTTGTCGATCTCATCGATGCCGGTGATCCTGTGGAATGCGCCATGGCCTACAATGCCCAGAAGGCCGATGAATTGGTGTTTCTCGATATCACCGCATCGTCGGACAATCGCGCCACCATGGCCGATGTGGTGCGCCGCACTGCCGAGCATTGCTTCATTCCGCTGACCGTCGGTGGCGGTATTCGCACCGTCGAGGACATGCGGCTGATGTTGCTTGCTGGTGCCGACAAAGTCGGTATCAATACAGCTGCGGTGAAAGATCCCTCTCTCGTCGATGCCGGCGCCAAAGCCTTCGGCAGTCAATGCATCGTCGTCGCCATCGATGCCAAACGCGAAGGCCCAGGCAAATGGGGCGTTTACACGCACGGTGGCCGCACCCCCGTCGGCCTTGATGCCGTCGCCTGGGCCAAGGAAATATACGAACGGGGAGCAGGAGAGATTCTTCTCACTAGCATGGATGCCGATGGCACGCAAAACGGCTACGACATTGAGCTCACCGCCGCCATTTCTCTAGCAGTGGGCATTCCTGTCATCGCCAGCGGCGGGGCAGGGAACCTGGAGCACATGGTCGAGGTGTTAGAAAAAGGCCACGCCGATGCCGTGCTCGCCGCCTCGATTTTTCACTTCGGTAAACATACCGTCGGCGAGGCAAAGCAAATCTTCGCCGAACGCGGCATTCCCGTTAGACCGTGAAAAAAGAAGCAAAATTTTCAGACATAAGACGTGATGCCTGAACGATACGACAACGCGCGTCAAGATGGCGGGACATAATAACATTCCGAGATTTCCGATCTAACAAAAAATCCCGACTTTAAACCTTCGACTTTCTGACTTGCGGCTCTACGCCAAAGCCGCAACCAACTGCGCCCATTCGTCCGCAATGCTCAGATTTCTCGGCGGCACGGGCTTTCTCGCCCTAGCATACCAATACGCCGCATTGCCGTGGTCTCCTTCTTCGCGATGCAAGTGCGCATGCAGCCACGCTCCTACGGGTTCGCCGATCAGTTGACAGGCATCGTGCGCTGCATCCCATTGACCTGCTTTGCTAAACCATAAGCAGTGTAGGGCGGCATTCAGTCCAGCAGGTGCTTGTTCATCATGCTGGGCAGATTGGGCGAGTTCAGTGGCGGTCATAAAATTCGATGGAATATCAACAAAAAATCTGGCAATTTTTCCACGACTATGCTACACAAGATTTATGTCGCTGTCAAAACTTCTCCTCGCCCCCTGCTTGATTGTGTTATCCCTGCCTAGCTTCGCCCAGCTTCCCAGCTTACCCGATAAACCTTGGCTTGGATATTTTGTGGGTTACGAACGCCGCGACTTCCGATTCGGAGTTAAAGAAGATGCAGAGATGAGCCTCGAATGCATGAACAGCAAAGGCACTGCCATGGGCTTCAATAAGGCCATCTATTTCGCCGTCGAAGTCGTCGAGTCCTACCCTGATCGCCAAAGCGTCAAGCGCATCATTCCCGAGTCTCTTACCTCATCTGATAAACCTAGTGAAGATCCAGAAAAAATCACCTTCAAGGGCAAGGTCACCGGTGACGCCGAGTTCGAGTGCGTGATCGAGTTCGATGGCGACCTTATCAAATTCGGTGGACGTATTCTCAGCAATGGAACGCTGAAAAATCCGTTATCCTTCCGCATCAGCAGCCGATTTCAAGATGCCTACAAATACACCGCAGATGATAAAATTGAAGCCGAATCCAAAAAAGATCGGATCGAGTTCATAACGCTCGATAAAAAACGCGAAAAAATTGGTGTCTTTGAGTCCGTGAAACTATCTGCTGATGAGGTGACTGGCAAAGGTCTCAGCAGCCTCCGCATCGAGATGAAACCCTACGATGGCAAGCGCTTCGAATACGCCATCGAAGGCCCTAGCCGCATCACTATGGTCAATCCACGCGAGCTGCCCTCCTCGCCCTACCGCGGCTTTTCCGTCCTCTGGCACGCCGACCCCGCCAAAGACCCCGAGGGCAAAGCAAGATTCGTGGTTGAAGTCAAATGAGCCCAGCCCAGCTCGCGCAAAATCTTCTGGGAACTTTTTTTGGGGAAAATCATTTTTCCTCTTGCCAAACATCGGGCGATCAGATTACTATCGCCGTCCACCGAAATAAGGGGTAGATGCCCGAGTGGCTAAAGGGGGCAGACTGTAAATCTGCTAGCGAAAGCTTACGTTGGTTCGAATCCATCTCTGCCCACCATTTCAGTGTTCTAACTAAGGGAGCCTTCGGGCTCCCTTTTTTTATTTCCTGTGGAGAATAAATTTGAAATCCCTTCATCTTCGACCTAGCTCAAAAGCCAGAGGGAATTATGCTTCTGTGCATTGTAATTTATGGGAACAAACAGTCATTAAAAAATAGCCAATTTCAACTGCATTCGGAGTCTGCTTTGCGCTGTGTTGGTGGCGCTTATTGAATGGAAACGACACCTCCAAAGCTCAATGATTTCAAGTAGTTTGAATTCTTGAAAATCCTATAAAAATCTCTGAATCTTCTAACAAAGTCGTTGTCATACGTGCGATTTAATTTTTTTTGAATCTGCTAGATTGAGCCCAGCATTGGTAGGCGGGGAGTGTTCATAACTAAAAAGTTTTCACTCGTGTTCCAACCGGAAGATGTAATCGAAAATTCCTCGTAAATCCTGCTTGCCAGCGTGACGCCGGTGTTCTACATCCCGCGCGAAATGTTTGACCAAGACCCCATTGAATGGCCGGATGAAGTAGAAATGTTAGTCGATCAACTCGATAACGAATCCCCCAAGCGCGATCTCAGTCGCGAGGAGCGTGCGGTGATGGATGTCTATGAGACGGTGCCGATTCTGGAAAGCGAGGACTGCTTGCATGAGTTCTGGCAAAGTGCGCTCGATCACCAACGCATCATCAATTCCTTCGACCTCATTGGCGCAACCGCCATCGTCGATCCTCTTAACGCCAGTCGTTGGTGCAGCAGCCGCAGTCAAGACCGCGGCGACTACAGCGAAACCGAAGCCGATTACCTCGCCACTATCGAAGAAGAACTCCCCGAAGCCCTCGACGACCTCGTCGATCTCTTGCTTGATTTCATTGAGGAAGAATTGGGGTAGAGCAACGATTGTCCGATCGATGACGGAAACGCATCGGTTGATTGCTACGCTGCTGCGATGTCGATAAATTTCATAAAGCCAGTTGAGTAATCTTTGATTTTACTGGCAGCGCTGAGGCCTTCGCTGCTCGCAGATTTTTGCTGTGCTACTGTTGTCGCCGACATTCGCGGCATCTTCAACTCACAGGGTCTTGAGATGCAAATGTTTTTTTTGAACCAAAAATTTTATGCTGCTAATTTTTGTCTGACTGCGAATTGGTTTGGATTTTGGAAGTCTAGTGATGATTGCATGCGTTGGGTGTTGTCGTAACAATCGATGTAGGCTGAAATTTCGATGTCTGCATCTTGTCCATTGATGAAGCTCCTGTCTTGTATGAGTTCGGCTTTGAATGTTCCGGATGAAGAATTCTCAGCGGTTCATGAGCTCTTCGATTTCATCGGCCTCGATGGGGATTTTGCCCATGAGGTCGAAGTTGCGGTCTTTGCCGATGACAACATCGTTTTCTAGACGAACACCCAGACCTTCCTCGCGGATGTAGATACCTGGTTCGATGGTGAAGACCATGCCCTCGCCAAAGGGTTGATGAGGTGGCGCCACGTCATGCACGTCGAGACCGAGATGGTGTGATGTGCCGTGCATGAAGTATTTCTTGACGAGTGCTTTGTCGGGACCTTGATTTTTTGCTTCTTTGGCATCGATGAGTTTGAGGCGGATTAGCTCTTCTTCCATGATCTCGATGACTTGCTTTTGGTATTGCATCGGCGTATTGCCGGGGCGGAGAATTTCGTCTGCTCCACGCAGAACGCGTAAAACGGAATCATAAACATCGCGCTGGCGCTTGGTGAAGCGGCCATTGACGGGGATGGTGCGGGTTAGGTCAGAAGCCCAGCCAGCATATTCGGCGGCGACGTCGAGTAGTAGCATTTCGCCATTTTGGCAAACGGCTTCGTTGGTGATGTAGTGAAGAACGCAAGCGTTTTTGCCAGACCCGATGATCGGTTGGTAAGCGAAACCGCGTGAGCCGCGGCGTACGAATTCGTGCAAGAGTTCGGCCTCGATTTCCCACTCGCCGACACCCGGTTTGACGAAGCCGAGCAGTCGGCGGAATCCTGCCTCGGTGATGTCGCAGGCATGTTGCATGATTTTGATTTCCTCAGGCTCTTTGATCATGCGCAGCTCATGCATCAGAGGAGCGAGGCGCTCATAGCGGTGCAGTGGATAGCGTTGCTGGCATTTTTTGATGAAGCGATCGTTGGCGGTCTCGACGACGACCATGGCGCGAAGATGTTCGTTGGTGGTGAGGAAAACGTGGCGTGCTTGGGGGATGAGCGAGTGAAGCATGGGCTCGAAGTTTTGATACCATTCGATGCGTTGGATTCCAGTAGTAGCACGAGCTTGCTCTTTGTTGAGTTTTTCGCCCTCCCAAATGGCAATATGCTCGCTGGTTTCTTTAACGAAAAGGATTTCGCATTGAGTGGTGTCCTTGGCATCGGGGAAAAGTACAAGTGCTGTGTCTTCTTGATCGACGCCGCAGAGATGGAAGAGGTCGGAATTTTGTTTAAATGCCATCGTTCCATCGGCGTTTGTGGGCATGACATCATTGGCGAGCACGATGACAATGCTATCGGGCGGTAAGATGTCGCGCAGTTTCTGACGGTTACGAACGAAGAGCTGTGGGTCGATGGGCTGGTAGCGCATGCGCTGACTCTAAGCAAAGCTTTGTGCAAACTCCAATCAGATTGTGAGTAGTTCGCTAAATATTTCAGCCCCTCCAGCCAAGCTTTTGGCGCAGTGCTTCATAAAACGAGCGATTTTTTAGGCGTAAGAGATTGAAGGAGCGCTGAGCTTTGCGGACGCTGATACGGCTACCGATGGCGATTTCTACGATTTCGCGTCCATCGACGGTGAAAAACATGGGTTCCTCGGCACAGCCTTCGGGGATGATTTCGACGTGGGAGTCATCATCGACAACGAGTGATCGATAGCTGAGAGAGTGGGGGCAAATCGGGGTGATCACAAAAACGCGGGCATAAGGGCTAATCAAGGGCCCGCCAGCAGAGAGGGAATAGGCGGTGGAACCAGTCGGGGTCGCGACAATCAATCCATCGGCGCGGTAGTGATTGAGTAATTCGCCATTGATGTCGGCGCGGAGGCTAACAAGTTTGCCGGTTTGGCCTCGTGCGAGAACGACTTCGTTCAGAGCGAGAAATTCTTGTTCGTGACCGTCGGTGTGAATGATCCTTGAGTGCAATAAGGTTCGCTCACTGGTGCTGTAGTCGCCGCAAAGAATGGCATCGGCGAAAAATTCGAGTTCATTTTCGGTGCAACTGGTGAGGAATCCGAGGGTGCCTATATTAATGCCGGCGACGGGTTTCTCGGTGTTGCCAAGTTTTTCCATCGAGGAAAGCATGGTGCCATCACCGCCGAGTACAACAATGATGTCGGCCTGAAGTGCGAGCTCGTGCGGATGGTAAAACGTTTTGGCTTCGATGAGGCGGGCCGCTTGCTCGTGCAGTAGAACTTCGATTTTTCTCGATAGTAAGACATCGACGAGGGCGCGAACGGCGGCGCGTGCATCCGGCTTGCGTTCGTTGACCATGATACCAACTTTCATGCGAGATATATCGTGCATTTTTCGCTTCGTGGCAATCATGAAAAAAAGCTGACAAGTGCGAGGTCCTGTCAGCTCTTGAAATTTTGTTAGTGAAATGTTTTATTTCTTTTTCTCGTCGAGCCTTGCCATGACGGCTGCTTCGAGTTCTGCGTAAAGGTTGGGGTCACCCTTGAGCATTTCCTTGGCGGCATCACGACCTTGAGCGAGTTGGGTGCCGTTGTAGCTGAACCAGCTGCCACGTTTTTGGACGATTTCCATTTCCAGGGCGAGGTCGAGCAATGATCCGGTGGAGGAAATTCCTTCATTGAACATGATGTCGAATTCGGCTTCGGCAAAGGGCGGGGCTACTTTGTTTTTGACGCACTTGATCTTGGTGCGGTTGCCGACGACTGTGCCATCGGATGCTTTGATTTGGCCGATGCGGCGGATGTCAACGCGGACGGAAGAGAAGAACTTCAGAGCGCGACCACCGGGAGTGGTCTCGGGGTTGCCGAACATCACGCCGATTTTTTCGCGGATTTGGTTGGTGAAAACACAAACGGTGCGGGCCTTGGAGATGAAGCTGGTGAGTTTCCGCATAGCGGCACTCATGAGACGAGCTTGGGCACCCACGGTGGAGTCGCCGATTTCGCCGTCGAGTTCTTGCTTGGTGACAAGGGCGGCCACGGAGTCGAGCACGACAACGTCGATGGCATTGGAGCGCACCAGAGCTTCGCAGATTTGGAGGGCTTCCTCGCCGGATGATGGCTGGGAGACGAGCAAGTCATCGAGGTTGACGCCGAGACGACGAGCGTATTGCGGATCGAGCGCGTGCTCTACGTCAATGAATGCGGCCAAGCCACCGCGTTTTTGTGCTTGGGCGATGAGGGTGAGAGTTAGTGTCGTTTTGCCGGAGGATTCTGGTCCGAAGACTTCGACGATCCGGCCGCGTGGGAAGCCGCCAACGCCGAGGGCGCGGTCGATGAGAAGATTGCCTGTAGGGATGACTTCGACGTCCATGCGGGTGTTGTCACCCATGCGCATGATGGCCGCCTCGCCAAATTCCTTTTGGATGTGGGAGATTGCTGCGTCGAGATTGCGCTTGCGGGCATCGGCCATTTTATCGGCCCCGGTGTCTGATGTAGTTGTTTTCGCTGCCATGTAGATAGTTGGTTGACGCGCCTATTTTGTCAGAAAATGACATTTTGTCAATAAAAAAGATGTTCGATTGAACAAAAATGTGAATTTTTAGCCTGTAGTTGTAAAGGGTGCTGAAATTTTTTATTATTAAGTATTGCTTTACTAAATGGCAAGTGTATAATTGGCGTGTCATGAAGACTACAACACTATTACTTACACTTGTTGCAGGTGCAGCCTTTGCAGGCGAACCTGTATCCGCTCCCGCCACATCCGCTCCCGCCACCACTCTTGGCGAATGGTTTGTTGGAGGTACCTACACAGATTTCGAAGGCAATGCAGATATGTATGCCTTGCAAATCGGCCGCGATCTCGGCACCCAGTTCATCGGTTTCGATACCGCTGTGTATCTGGAAGCTGGCATGTATGAGGACAGCACTGCAGATGTATTTGTACCTGGAACTATAGGTGGACCTCCGCCGACGCTGATTCCTGGTCAAGATCTCGAGGTGAATCCTTTCACTGTGAACTTGAAGCTCGAGCGTCCACTTGTTGGCCCATTGAATCTCTACATGACCGGCGGCGCCGGTTTTGCTACATGGGATCTGACTGGTGGTGTTGAGGATGACGGCGCATCCTTCTACGCACAAGCTAGCGCAGGCGTTCTCTACAACTTTTGTGAACGTCTTGAGTTGTTCGCAGGCGGCCGTTTGTCATACCTCGAAGAAACTTCCAACGAGGAAATCGGTTGGGAATTTGGTGGTCGCATCAATTTCTAATGCAACTCGTTCGATAGAACGATTGAACTGATTTAAGAAAAAAGTCTGTGGGAGAAATTCCACAGACTTTTTTCATGCAGCGATGACGTAGCGGTGAGAGAACTTGTTAAAGCGTATCTCGCGATCTCATGCATCAATGGGGGTATATGAGATGGCTGAATCGCGTTTTTTTTCGACTCGGCGGATTAAGTCACGCCGTTAGCTTGCATCGTAACAAAACCCAGTTATGTTTTGGCTGACAAAATGAAAACATTCTATTCTAGTCTATTTCTCGCCACCTTGACATTTGCCTATGGGCAGCAAGGTAATCGTAAGGAGCATCATAGCATGGATCCAGTCGTGCCTGCGGATTTGATTCCGGCGGCTCCTGTATTGAGCCCAGCAGAAGCTGTGAAGACATTTGAGATTGCACCCGGATTCACGATCGAGGCATTTGCAACGGAACCATTGGTCGATAAGCCGATTGGGCTCGATTACGATCCTGCGGGTCGAGCCTGGGTGGTTGAAATGATCGGCTACATGATGGATCTGGATGGCAAGGGCGAAAAAGAACCGCAAGGCCGGATCGTGGTGTTAGAAGATACCAATCAAGATGGCAAGGCTGATAAGCGTACGGTATTTCTGGAAAAAATTCTGCTTCCTCGTGCGGTGGCGGTTTATCCTGATGGCTTGCTTTTTCTCGATGATCATGATTTGAAATGGATCAAGCGCGATGGTATCAAGCCAGTTGGTGAAGCCATTGTGGCGGCACCGAAGTTCATCGAAGCAGGCAACGTGGAGCATAAAGTCAATGGATTACTCCGCAACATGGACAACTGGCATTACAATGCAAAATCTGGCAAGCGTGTGCGTCGTCAGGGCGAGAAGTGGATCGTCGAGTCTACGCCGTTTCGCGGTCAATGGGGCATTACTCGTGACAACTACGGACGCCTCTATCACAACAACAACTCGACTTTCTTGTTTGGTGATTTTCTTGCGCCGAATCTTCTCGCTGGCAACCCTGGGGTCAATTTGAAAACGAATGACGTTGCGCAGTTGGGGCCAAACAATACTTATCCAGCTCGTGTGACACCGGGAGTGAATCGCGCATACATTCAGAAGTCCAATGGCTATGGCTCAGATACCCTCGATCCAAAAACCTTCAAATTGCTCCTAACGACTGCTTCGGCAGGCCCAGTTATCTATCGAGGCAGTAATTTCCCGAGAGAATGGCATGGCCGCGCGTTTACGCCTGAATCCGTGGTGAATTTGGTCAAAGCCATTCAGATTGATGAGTCTGCAGCGAAGTTGACGGGTTCTCATCCTTTGGGTAAAAAGGAATTCCTCGCCTCTACTGACGAGCGTTTCCGTCCAGTGAACATGTTCAATGCACCTGATGGTAGCTTGCATTTGCTTGATATGTATCACGGCATCATTCAGGATCGATTTTTCATGACCTCATACCTGCGCGCGCAATATGCGAGCCGCAAGCTCGATGGCCCCGGTGAAGGTCACGGTCGGATCTGGAGAATTCGTGCGACTTCAGGGAAGTTAGAGAAAAACACCAACTTTGAGGCGATGAAAACGGCGGACGTGGTGAAAGCCTTGGCTCATGGAAATGGCTGGCACCGCGATATGGCACAGCGCGTTTTGGTGGATCGCAATGATCTCGATGCATTGCCTTTGCTCAATCAACTAGTAGGCATAGAAGAATACCCCTTGGCACAGATTGGTGCCTTGTGGACTCTCGAGGGCTTGGGTAAGCTTACAGCTCCAGCGATTGCTACAGCGCTCAAGTCCCAAGATCTGAAAGTTGGCGTTTCGGCACTATGGGCCTCGACTAAATTGCCTGCGAGTGAAGTGGCAGCGTTGGCTCCGGCTCTGCTATCATTTGAGTCAAAAAGCGAGGAGCAAGCGGTGTATCTTGCTCGTGCGCTGGGCCCCGTGGGCAATGCTGCGGCATTTGACCGTTTGCTCGTTCTGTTGGGCAAGTATGCCAAAAACCCTTATATCAAGGCCGCGGCGTTCGCAGGTTTGGATCATAACGAGATCGCTTTCAAGCAGCATGCAGGTGACAAATTGAAAGATAAAACTCTTCTCACATGGCTTGACCAAGGGGCGGCTGCTGCTGGAAAAGCCTTGGTTTCAGGTTCTGGACTCAGTGGTGAACATCTCGCGTCCTTTAACAAAGGAAAAGCTCTCTATTCAGGTGCGGCCGCATGTTTTGGCTGTCACGGCGCCGGTGGTGAGGGCGTACTGAATCTTGGCCCTCCTCTTGATGAGTCCGAGTGGGTGGTGGATAATCCTGAGCGCTTGATTAAGCTATTGCTTCACGGGATGACGGGCCCTGTCACTGTGGCGGGCATCGAGTATAAACCCAGTGCGGATATGCCGGGCTTGATTCAAAATCCCACCCTGAAGGATTCTGACATTGCTGACATGGCTACTTACATTCGCCATGAATGGTCGAACAAAGCACCCCAGATCAAAGCCGATGTGGTCACGCGTCTGCGCAAGGAAACAGCAGATCGCACCGGTAGCCCATACACGGCAAAAGAGTTAGGTCAGTGAGCGGAGTTACACTTAGCTCACTGCCTCCACGAACGAAGACCAATTATCCAATTTCTTCGATAAGATCAAAAACCTGAATGCCTAGCTCTGCCACTAACGCAGTGTTAGACGATTTGTCAGCAGGTAAATCACCCATGTTTACTATTAAAAAAGCAGGTCATTGGTGGTCGTGCCATCTGAGACAGGATTTATAAGATTCTCAAGATTTCAGGATTCAATGGGAAAAAGCTCTGCGTTTCTGTGCGCGACTATTTCCCCTCGAAAAATCAGTGGTAATCAGTCTGAATTTGCGGAAGTATGTAAGAATAAGTTAGTCCCGCCATCGCCGCCCCAAAGCGGGCATCGGTTGTGGTTTGAAAAAGCCCTTAGGTCATAAGACCAACGAAGCGCAAAGGCGCAGAGTTCGCAGAGGGAATTGCGGAGATTTTTGATGGAAGCCCAGAAAAACACCATGCCCAGAGTGATGAGCATGGTGTTCGGGTAAATGAGTTACTGAAGAAGTGTCACTCTTCGGGTTGAGTTTCTTCGGTCGTCAACGCGGGGGCGGGCGCGACTTTGGGTTGGAAGAGAAGATCGTCGCTGTTGTCGCGGCGGATGACTTGGACGATGTCGCCAGCTTTGATGTCGCCGCGTAGTAGAGCTTCGGCGAGTGGGTCTTCGAGGTAACGTTCGACGGCGCGTCGCATCGGGCGCGCGCCGTAGCTCGGATCATAGCCTTTGGTGATCAGCAGATCGCGAGAAGTATCGCTGAGCTCCAGGGCGATGGATTTCTCCTTGAGGCGTTTGGCCAACTTCGAGATCTCGAGATCGACGATGCGAGAAAGGTCGGGTTTTTCTAGCATGTGGAAAACGACCAGCTCATCAAGGCGGTTCAAGAATTCGGGCTTGAAGGTGCGTTTGGCTTCCTCGGTGATTTTTTCCTTCATTGTCTCGAAGTCACCTTCATCGGCTGTCATGGCATTGAAACCGAGTGTGCTCTGACGTTTGATGGTCGATGCACCGACGTTAGAAGTGAGGATGATGATGGTATTGCGGAAGTCGATTTTGCGTCCCATGGAGTCGGTGACCATGCCTTCTTCGAGGATTTGAAGCAGCAGGTTCATGACATCTGGGTGAGCTTTTTCGACTTCGTCAAAAAGGATCACGCTATATGGACGACGGCGGACTTGTTCGGAAAGTTGACCACCTTCTTCATAGCCGACGTAGCCAGGAGGCGAGCCAATCAGACGGCTGGAGGTGAATTTTTCCATGTATTCCGACATGTCGATCTGGATCAACGATTCGGGATCGCCGAACATGAATTCGGCGAGATTGCGGGCAAGGTAAGTTTTGCCAACGCCTGTTGGGCCGAGGAAAAGGAACGATCCGATGGGGCGGCGTGGGTCCTTGAGGTCGGCACGGGAACGGCGTAGTGCTTTGGAAATCGAGCGCACGGCTTCGTTTTGGCCGATGACGCGGGTTTGCAGCTCTTCTTCCATTTTGAGCAGCTTCTCGGACTCAGTTTCCTCCATGCGGCGGAGAGGCACGCCAGTCCACTTGGAGACAACGGTCATGATGTCTTCGTCATCGACCTCGATGATCGATTCCTCGGACTGGGCGCGCCAGGCTTTAAGAGTATCTTCGAGGTTTTTCTTGGCATTTTTTTCTTCATCGCGCATGGCAGCGGCTTTCTCGAAGTCTTGCTCGGAGATGGCTGCGAGTTTGCTGCGATTGATTTCCTCGATTTTCGCTTCCAGTTCCTTGATGACGGGCGGGCGAGTCATTTGGGAAATGCGCGCGCGCGCACCAGCTTCATCAAGAACATCGATGGCTTTGTCGGGCAGATAGCGTCCCGTGAGGTAGCGTGCGGTCAATTTCACCGAGGCTTCAATGGCAGCAGGAGTGAAGCGCGCTTTGTGGTGAGCTTCATACTTGGCGCGCAGGCCGTAGAGGATTTTGATCGCGTCTTCTTGCGTCGGCTCGTCGACCTTGACTTGTTGGAAACGGCGTTCGAGAGCGGCATCTTTTTCGATGTACTTGCGGAACTCATTGAGGGTGGTGGCACCGATGCACTGGAGCTCAGCACGGCTCAGTGCAGGCTTGATGATGTTCGAGGCGTCCATGGCTCCTTCGGCAGAGCCGGCACCGACGATCGTGTGAAGTTCGTCGATGAAAAGGATCACATTTTTCACTTTGCGGATCTCATCCATCACGGCTTTGATGCGCTCTTCGAATTGACCGCGATATTTCGTGCCAGCGACCATCAAGGCGAGGTCGAGGGTGATCACGCGCTTGTCGCGGAGAATTTCAGGGACATTCCCGGAGGCAATTTCTTGGGCGAGGCCCTCGGCGATAGCGGTCTTGCCGACGCCTGCTTCACCGATGAGCACGGGATTGTTTTTCGTGCGGCGGCAAAGGATTTGAATCACTCGTTCGATTTCACTTTCGCGACCAATCACCGGATCGAGTTCCCCGTCTTTGGCGCTCTTGGTGAGGTCGCGACCAAAGGCCTTGAGTGCTGGAGTTTTGGTTTTGCCTTCTTGTGGCTCTCCGTTGCCGGGATTTTGCTGTTTTTCCGAATCGGAAAAAATATCCTCTTCGTCGTTGTCGTCGCTCTCTTGCTCATCCTCGGCATCTTCCGAAGGCGTGAAATTTGGATCGATCTCGGCGAGGATCTCGTTACGTGTGCGTTGGATGTCGACGTTGAGTTGTTGCAGAACGCGAGCGGCCACGCCGTCACCTTCGCGCAGCAGGCCTAACAAAATATGCTCGGTGCCCACATACGAGTGGTTCAGAGCTGTCGCTTCCTTGTCGGCAAGGGCGAGGACTTTTTTCACACGAGGTGTGTAGGGAATGTTGCCGCCGGAGCTACCCGCGGTGCCGGTGCCGACTTCCTTTTCCACTTCAATACGAACGCTGTCGAGGTCGAGTCCCATGCGTTCGAGCACGTTGACGGCAACGCCTTGACCCAATTTGATTAGGCCTAACAGAATGTGCTCGGTGCCGACATAATTATGGCTAAAGCGATCGGCTTCCTTGCGTGCGAGGGCGAGGACTTGTTGAGCTCTGGGAGTGAAATTATTCATAAATCGAGGTCTAGGGGTTGATCCGAAAAAGGGAGGTTTTTCGATTGTGAGAAAACCATAGCAGGTGTGGGGACGTTTTGCAAATGCGAGCGAATGATTTGTCCGCGGCTTTCATCGCGTTGTTCCGGTGATAGTTTGCGGCCGCTATGCAGTTGCAGGTGAGCGGGCTGAATTTCCATTAGTAAGTTATCGCAGAGGCGAGCAATCTCTAGTGGGAAAAATCCCATGTTGGCACCGAGGCGGATGAGGGAAAGATGATTGAGCGCTTCTTTGGAATCGATCAGCCAGGCATGCTGCAAGATGCCGTAGGAGCGGCCAATTTTGTCGTGCAGGGTGAGGCGATCATCTTCGAGCATTTTCAGACGCGCATTGGTCTCGTGTTGGGCGACTTGTGCGATGACTCGCTCAAGACGCTCAATGATTTGTGTTTCGCTCTCTCCGAGAGTGGATTGGTTGGAAATCTGGTAGAGATTGCCGAGTGACTCGGTGCCTTCGCCATAAAGACCGCGGACGGCCAAACCCATACGGCCGATGGCATTGAGAACTTGGCCAATTTTATCACTGAGCACTAAACCAGGAAGGTGGAGCATGGCGCTGGCGCGCAGGCCAGTGCCGAGGTTGGTCGGGCAGGTGGTGAGGTAGCCGAGTTTGCGATCGTAGGCAAAAGTGAGTGACGATTGAATTTCATTGTCGAGTTCATTGAGGGCATCGTATGCCACGCGCAGATTGAGTCCTGGGCGGATCGATTGCATTCGCAGATGATCTTCCTCGTTTACCATGATGCTGAGTGATTGGCGGCGCTCGATGACGGCAGCGCTGCCCTCGGTGCGGGCGGCGTGCTCGCGACTGATGAGGTGGCGCTCGACGAGCACTTGTTTTTGCACCGAAGTGAGTCCGCTGAGTGGTTGCGCGAAGGCGTCTTTCATCGGCCGCAATTCTTGGATCACGGGGAAAATTTCCTGCATCGCCATGCGACGTTGCTCGGCTGTGGCCCATCCGGGAAATGGCAGAAGCCGGACATTTCGCGCTAAGCGAATGCGTGAAGTGAGCACCACCGCATTATCCACTTCGCCGCCGATCATCCAATCGGCAGGGTGTTTGATTAATGTCGAAAATCGCATCATGGCAGTGCGGTGGCGGGGAGAGGGAGTTCTAATTGGCGAATTTGATCGCGCAGCGATGCCGCTTGCTCGTAGTTTTCTTGCGCAATGGCTTTTTCGAGTTGCTGGCGCAATTCTTCGAGTTTTTCATCGCGGGCATGAATTTCTTCAAATCCCGGTGGCACTTTGCCGACGTGGGTCACACCTTGGTGCATGCCGCGCAAGATCAGCTCGACTTCGGGGCGGAAGGCCTGAACGCACTCGCTGCAACCGAAGCGGCGGACGCGGTTGAGATCATCGACGCTGAAGCCGCAGTTGGGGCATTTTTTGCCACCACCTGAGCGGGTGGGCACGAAGGGAGCATTTGCCACGAGAGCTGAGGTCGGCATGCCACTGAGTAACATATCGGCAAGCGAAAAGCCCGTAGGATCGGTGACCCCCTTGGTTTTGGCACAGCTCTCGCAGAGGCAGACTTTTTTCATCTGCCCCTCGATCAACTGAGTGAGGAAAACCGTAGCTTTCTGATCGCAGAAGTCACATTTCATGATGATGCTGTTAAGCTATGGGCGTGCCAGTCGAGTTGGCCAAAGCGCGGAATGCGGTAATAAATTTTGCGGTGAGTGGCCCGGGAACACCTTCACCGATGGGACGTCGGTCCAGAGAAATCACAGGAATCACTTCTGCTGCGGTGCCGGTGAGGAAGCACTCATCGGCCACGAAAATATCGTAGCGAGTCAGCGTTTGCTCTGCCCACGGAATGCCGAGTTGATCGGCGAGTTCCAAGATCACGCGGCGGGTCACGCCATCCAGCGCGCCATCAGATACTGGTGGTGTTAGTAATTTGCCATTTTTCAGGAGAAATAAATTGTCGCCCGTGCACTCGGCCACGTAGCCTTGCTCATTGAGCATCACTGCTTCCATGGCACCGGATTGAATTGCTTCGACCTTGGCCATGATGTTGTTGAGATAATTCAAGGACTTCACCTGTGGCATCAGCGCGGCTGGTGTGGGGCGTCGCGTCGCGCATGTGATGATCGCCAAACCATTGGTGTAGTATTCCTCAGGGTAGAGGCTGATCGTAGATGCAATGATGAACATGCTCGGGCGCTCACAAAGATAAGGGTTTAGGCCCAGTCCACCCGTGCCGCGTGTTACGACGAGACGCACATATCCATCGCTCAAGCCATTGGCTTTGATGGTATCCACGGTGAATTGACAAACTTGCTCCTGCGTCCATGGCATGTTCAGCAAGATCGCGCGCGCCGAGTCGTAGAGTCGAGAAATGTGTTCTTCCAAACGAAAAACTCGGCCATTGTAAAAACGAATGCCCTCAAAAACTCCATCACCATAAAGCAAGCCGTGGTCAAATACCGAGATTTTCGCATCTTGCTCTTCTACCAATTTTTCATCCAACCAAATTTTCATGCGCGCCACAAGTTAGCTTTCCTCAGAGTTCTGACAAGCCCCTAAAGTGAAGATTTTGACATTTTTTTGTTCCATTAGTCATGACCGTGCAGGCGTTATGGGATTGCTTCTTTTTTCTGCTAGATGGCGGAAATGCCACATTTACCGATGAACATTGTGTTGATTATGTCGATATACACCAAAGAACAAAGCGAGACTGGTGTCAATTTCGACTATTTTGATAGACAATTGCCTCTAAATACCTAATCATAATTGCTCCTATCCATGGATGCAACCCAAGACCGCCGCGAATTTAAATTTCTTCTGCCCGCAGAGGAAGGCGAAAAGTTCCGACTTTTTATCTCGAGCATGATCCCCGTCGATCGCGGTGCAGAAGATGGTTATCCGGTGATTTCTGAATACTACGATACCTCGGATCGCCATAGCTATTGGCAAAAGCAATGGGGCGTGGCGAATCGTCGTCGCGTTCGCGCTCGCGTCTATGGTCGGGTCGATGGTCTCATTCCGCCTGCCGGATTCATCGAGATCAAGCACAAGCTTGATGGTGATGGAGTGAAACGCCGGGCTGCATTGCCCATTGAATCTCTTGCGGAACTCGCGCAGGGCAAAATTCCTCAACCCCTCTTGGATCCTAATCGCTCTCGCGCAGACAAGCACGTTGTCGCCGAGCTGCAAGACCTGATTGTCGATGCTGGCGCGCGCCCTGTGGTGCAGGTCCGCTACGACCGCATGGCCTATGATAGCGGTCCTGAGGGAACCATTCGCGTGACCTTTGATACAGGTCTGCGTTGTCGATTTGATATGAAGCCGCTAACCCCTGACGATCCTGATTTTCCACTCGCACTGGTGAAGCATGAGATCGCCGTGGTCGAAGTCAAAACCATCGGCTCCGTGCCGATCTGGCTGCGTAAAGCCGCCGGAGAATTTCAATTACAAGCTCAGAGCATGAGCAAGTATTGCCAATCTCTGGAGCGCTTTGACCCAGTCGTTGCCAAGAACCCCGAAGCTACCCTGCTGCTGTTATAGCCCAATTACCTGATAGAAATAAGATCCATGAACGAATTCATTACTAGCCTCAAAGATTACACCTCCCTCGATACACCACATCCACTCGAAGTGGTTGGTGCCATGTTTTTGAGTTTTGTTCTCAATCTTTTCATCGCGACTCTCTACCGCAACACTTACAAAGGAACACGCTACACCCAAGATTTCGTTCACACGTTGATCATCATCGGCACGATTACCACGATTTTGATCATGGTGGTTCGCGGCAATGCCGGCGTGGCTTTCGGCATGTTTGCAGCCTTTTCGATGATTCGTTTCCGTCGCAATCTTGGTCAAGCACGCGACCTTGGTTTCGTGTTCTTCGCCATGGCCGCTGGTATGGTTGTTGGCGCACGTCTTTACACGGAGTCGCTCATCTGCGTGCCGCTTGTTGCTGGATTGATTTATGTGCTCTCACGCACTGATGCCTTCGCACCACGCCGTGCCACCCACTTGCTCACCATGCGCATGACCAGTGATATGGACTTTGAAGATCGCCTCAATCCGATTTGGGCTGACTGCGTTGATCGTGCGGATCTGACCAGTGTACGTTCTGCGCAAGCAGGGATGATGACCGAATTGCGCTACGGTCTGCAACTGAAAGATGGTGTGAAAGTTTCCGACCTCATCGAGCGTTTACAGTTGGCATGTGGCAATAACCGCATCGTGTTGACGCCAACAGGAAGCGAACTGGACGTATGAAAAAAAACAAAGGATTTACTTTAATGGAGTTACTCGTTGTGGTCGCTATCATCGCGGCCTTGGCGACAATCGCCTTCACGGTCATCCAATCTTCGCGCAGCAAGGCGGATCAGGCCAGCGCGTTGACGAAAATGCGTTCTCTCGGCACGGCATTTGGCTCGTATGTGGCAGATAGCAGTGGCTTGCTACCACTCGAAGACGCTGTGGGCTCCAACGATTGGCAAACGGCCGCTAAGCCTGAGAGCCAAGAAGTTTGGTACAATGCCTTACCCCGCTTGATGAGCGCACCCACCGTTGGCGAGCTTGGCGAGAGCAATCCTGCCGGATTCTATGACAAAGGCTACCCTTTGTGCATTCCAGGAGCACCATATCCCGGAGCGAATAAACGTCTCGGTTCGCCGATGTTTGCCGTCGCGATGAATAGCCGATTGCAGCGCAAAGATGAAAATGGAGAGAAAAAGCCAGTACCCATGGTGCGAATCATGGAGCCTAGCAAAACTGTTATTTTCTTCGAAAGAGGTCTTCCTAACGATAAGAAAACGCTGCCTGGGCAGTCGGGCTTCGATGGCTCCCCGAAGGGAAATGCGCGTGCATTTGCAGCTCGCCATAATCAGCAGGGGGCGTTGATTTTCGTCGATGGCCACGCGGAAATGCACAAGGCATCCGATTTGCTGACTCCTACTGGCAAGATCATTATGCCGCAAACTGCGGTCGTTTGGTCACTCAATGCCGATGACGATCCTAACTGATCACGAAAAAAGTAACATCGAAAACCCCTTGCGAAACAAGGGCTATTTCGTTTCTTTCACCCGAAATGATTTTTCGGCAAGTTTTTTCTTGCCGAATTACGATGAGTGCGCTAGATGGTCGATGTCATTTTTGACTGCGCTCAACCATTTTTTCATTCACATCACACCGTTCTCACTCCCAACACGATTTCTTCGCATGCGTTTTCCTTATATCTCCCTCGCCGCTACTTTGGCATCCGCCTTTCTTCTTTGCCAGTGCTCTACTCATTCTTTGGTCAGCATCGTGAAGCCAGGCTTTTCCAGCAGTGCTTCATTTAACACACCAGCTCCTGCGCCATCTTTGCTCAGTGCCGCAAGAAGCAAACCCCGTGACAAACACGGCATGCCTGTCTACACCTTTGGCGAAAGAAATCGTGTGGTTCGCACTACCGCTTACACTTGCTCTGAAGATGATCATATTCAATATGGATCGAAAAGCGCATTAGGCACTTCGCTGAAATACAACAATCGCGTGCGCTCTGCTGCATCGGACTGGTCTTTCTACCCCATGGGTACCGTTTTTAAAATCAAAGGTCAACCGTATCTTTATGTGGTCGACGATTACGGCTCGGCCTTGACTGGCACTGGAACCATCGACATTTACCAGCCATCGCGCGCGCTGATGAATGTTTGGGGTCGCCGAAATGTCGAGATCAGCGTAGTTCAGTGGGGCTCACTGGAGCGCAGCGCCACAATTCTTTCCCAACGCACTGGTTTCAGTCACTGCCGTCAGATGTATGCGAATATCCAACGTCTACGTGGGCTGAGTATCACCACCGCATCTCGCTAATTCCTGAGCTAGATTCGCGGTATTTGATATCGCCTCTTGCGCTCGTTGCTACCTGCGCTATATTCTCTCTGAATATGCAGCAGAAAAAGTTTCTCTTCCAGGCGATCGGTACGATTTTGCTGATTTGGCTCGTGGTATTCTCGATACGCTCGTGGGCAGGATCGAAAAAAATCACCGCAGTTCGCCTGCAGCAAGAGATCGAGGAGGCAGCGTTTGCCGATTGGTCAGAAGGTGCAGGTTCAGCTTCCGAAGCCAAAATACGTGAAGAGAGTCTGCGTGAAATCGCAACGCTTACCAATCGACTTGATTTTCAAGAACGAGAAAAAAATCGCGAGGCAAGAGCCAGCGAAAAGTTCTTTCGACTCCTCAGCTCACAAGAACGCAACCTTTTCATCGATCTCACCGTTGCCGAGAGCATGAACCAGTTCATGCAAGCGCTGGATCAAATGCCACCCGCCGAGCGCAAGCGTTTTGTCAAACGTGGGCTGGCAGAAATTGAGAAAGGCAAAACCGAGGAGGATATGCAGCGCACTAAGGAACTGGGCGAGGATGTCATGGCAAAGATTGCCGAGGAAGGCATGCGCGCGTATTTTGAGAAATCCAGTTCCGACACTAAGCTCGATCTCGCGCCCTTGATGGAGTCGATGAATGAGGTCATGCAAGGCCTGCGCGGCAATCGTTTTGGACCACCCCAATGAAAAATTTACGTTCGAATGATCGCTCGCGTGGCTTCACGATGATGGAATTGCTGATCGTGATTGCGATCATTGCAGCTGTGGCGGCCTTGGTGGTGCCCTTTGGGAAATCAATGCGTGCCAAGACTCGACAGGCTGCCTGTTTGAACAATCTCAAGGAAATTGGAATCGGCATCGAGTCTTACCTACAAGATCATAGTGACACCATGCCCGACATTGCTGCAGGAAGAAAAACCAAGGACGAAGACGTCTTGGTGCTAGAAACGGCGCTGGCGGATTACATCGAAAATCCAGAAATCTATCATTGCCCCGAAGATCAAGAAATTTTCAAGGAGACCGGAAGCAGCTACATTTGGAATTCCACACAGAGTGGAAAAAATAAGCATCGGCTGGAGTTTTTTACCATCACCGATGACCCAGGCCGTGTGCCTTTGGTCACGGATAAGGAAAAATGGCACCCTGGAGAATCTGGCGTCAATGTGCTCTATGCTGACTATTCCGCGTCGCGCGAAGTGAATTTCTCGGTCTCTCCCTAACAATTATTCTTATTATCGTAATTTATGCTCGTAATCGACAATCTTTGGAAAAACTTCAACGGGGTGCCGGCACTGCAAGGTGTCTCGTTCGCGGTGGAAAAAGGGCAGATCTACGGATTGCTTGGTCACAATGGAGCGGGAAAAAGCACGACCTTGGGCATCATTTTGGGCATGGTCGCGGCGCAATCGGGGGATGTGAGCATAGATGGGATCTCGATCACACAGGATCGATCACGCGCACTGAGTAAGGTGGGAGCGATTTTTGAGGCACCATCGTTTTATGATTATCTCAGTGGCTGGCAGAACCTTAAAATTTTGATGAGCTATTCGGGACCATTCGATGAAAAACTCGCGCGCGAGGTGGTGGAGCGAGTGGATCTCACGAAACGCATCGACTCAAAAGTGCGGACCTATAGTCACGGCATGCGGCAGCGTTTGGCATTAGCCCAAGCGCTTTTGCCCGAACCGGAAATTTTATTGTTAGACGAGCCGACCGATGGACTTGACCCTGAGGGCATCAAGTGGTTTCGTGATTTCATTCTCGGACTGCGTGCGGAGCGCGGGATGACCGTTCTCTTCAATTCACACCTTCTCGGCGAAGTGGAGCAGATGTGTGATCGCATCGCGATTCTACAAGGTGGCAAGCGTGTGTTCGAGGGGCCGATCAAGGGTTTAGTTGAAGAGCAGCAAGGTTATGAAATTTCTGCTGAGCTGAATTCCGATCTAACAAAAATCGTGGATCAAGTTCTCGCTTCCGTAGGTGGTAATTGGGATGGTGCCTCACGCATCTTCATGCCGCACGATGTCGATCCGGCCACGATCCTGCGCTCCTTGGTGCAGGCTGGTGTTCCCTTGCGTTCCTTTGCGCGCAAGGATCGATCCTTAGAGGATCTTTACATGGAAATCAAACAACAACATACCACAATCCCACGCAGCGCATGATGTTCCTCGCCCAACTCCAAGGAGAACTCCGCAAGCTGTTTTCTCGCCCACGCACCTACATTGGCTACGTCGCATTCTTGGCGATGGAGATTTTGATTTTAGTGGTGTATAAACTGGATCGCACGCAAGCCTACACGCGCACGCAATTGCAAAATAATGGTCTCGATTTCGATATCTATTACAGCTCGCTTTCGATCACATTCACTATCATGCTGCTCAGTATGTTTGTGCTAGGATCGGTGTTTTTCGCGCTCGTCGCGGGTGACATCGTCGCCAAGGAAAATGAGGATGGCAACTTGCGTTTGATTTTTGCCCGGCCGATCAGTCGATTGCGGCTGTTGGTGGTGAAATATGCGAGTGTTTGCATCTACACGGTGAGCTTTGTGTTTTTCGTCGGCATCAGTGGCTACCTGATGGCGGTGGCGGCGGTTGGTTGGGAAGGTGGATTGTTTGTGATGGAGCCGAAGATGAAAGTCTTTGCGGCGTATTCCGAGTGGTCAGATGGTGCAGGGAGGCTTGCACTCAGTGCGCTCGGCATTGGCTTTAGTATGATTACGATTTCCTCAATCGCGTTCATGTTTTCGTGCTTCAAGATGAAACCGGCGGCGGCAACGATCATTACCTTGAGCATTTTGTTCGTCGATATGATCGTGCAGAATTTCCCGTTCTTCAAACCATACGAAGAATGGTTCGTGACCTGGCGCATGAGCGCATGGGTATTTTTGATGGAACCGCATTTGCCATGGGCGAAGGTGCTCGAGTCATTCGCCTTTCTCGGTGGCCTCAATGCGACCGTATTTGTGCTCGGCTGGCTCGCCTTCCAATCACGCGATTTCAAAACCTAAACCTTAATTCATAGGGCTGAACCTGAATGTGATGGCTAGATAAATGGATCTCTGCGATCCACATTGCGACCTCCGCACCTTTGCGCTTGGTTGTAATTCCAGCTTGATCGCCCTGGGTAGGGCCTCTTGATTTCGGGATTGCAAAAAGCTGTAGTAATGTTAAGTGTAGAACATGTCACTTTTGTTGGGAGTTAATGTGGATCATGTCGCCACACTTCGTCAGGCGCGCTATGCGTTGTTGCCGAATGCGCCGAATGCGGAGCCTTGCCCGTGTGAGGCGAGCGCGGATGCTTTGCTGGGCGGTGCGGACTCGATCACTATTCACGTGCGTGGCGATCGTCGCCACATGCAGGAGCGCGATGCGTTTCTGATTCGCGAAAAAATTGCTGCGCCCTTGAATTTGGAAATGGGCGTGACTGAGGAAATGATCGCCATCGCCCTGAAAGTGCGCCCTGAGTTTGTTTGCCTCGTACCTGAATCCCGCGAAGAGGTGACGACTGAGGGCGGTCTCGATGTGGTGTCTCGCCGCCACGAGGTGGGCGATTGCATTCGTTTGATGCAAAAAAATGGCATCAAGGTGAGTTTGTTCATTGATCCTGAAGTCGAACAAGTAAAAGTCGCCGCCGAACTTGGTGCTGAAATGGTTGAGCTGCACACCGGATGTTTTGGCAATGCTACCACTCAGACGCTCGGCGCAGAGTTGGAACGACTCAGGCAGGCCGCACTCGTCGGGCATCAGGCAGGCATTCAGGTAAATGCAGGGCACGGCATCAATTACGAAAATGTTCGCTTGCTCGAGGCGGTGCCGCATTTGACGGAATACAACATCGGGCACAGCATCGTCGCGCGAGCAATGCGCGTGGGGATGACACAAGCGGTGCGGGAAATGAAGGCGCTGATGTCTCATTATCCTGTGCTATAATCGAGAAAGTCGCTGTTTATGGAGAGATTGCGAGTAGCGTGCGTGCAATGGGGGCATCGGGATTTTTCGGATGCCGCTGATTTTTGGCAGGAACTCGAGTGGCAGATCCGCACGGCGCGCGTTGACTACTCGGCTCAGCTGCTGATATTGCCGGAATACGTGGCTGTGGGATTTCCGCAAGGCTGGCCTAAGGAGGCGGAGTGGCTCTCGCGGCTCGCGCTTTTGGCTAGTACACTGCAATTATGGATTGTGGGTGGTTCTATGCCGCGTGTGGCTGAGAATGGACTGCGCAATCGAGCATGGGTTATCGGCCCTGCGGGGGAATCATTTTTTCAGGATAAACTGCACATCACTCCGTGGGAGCGAGATGCTTGGAATATGGTCGGCGGTGATGGTCTGGCATTGATCGACATCGGCGGCTGTAAGATCGCTGTCGCGATTTGCTATGATGTGGAATTTCCTGAGCAAATCCGTGCCGTCGCCGATGCAGGAGCGGAAATTCTCTGCGTGCCGTATTGCACCGATGACTGGCATGGTCACCATCGTGTGACGCGTTGCGCCATGGCGCGTGCTGTCGAAAACACCATGTATATTGCAACCGCTGGCGGCGTTGGTATGATCCGCGCAAGGGGTGGCTTCGCTCATCATCAAGCGCAATCAGTCATCGCGACTCCCTGCGATATCGGATTTCCCTTCGAAGGTGTCGCCGCGCGGGCGCATGCGGCTCAAGCGGGTGTGATCGTTGCTGAGCTCGATCTGGAATTGCTACGCAGTAGGCGTCAGGGTGGCACGGTGCAGCCGCGACAAAACCTGCGGCGTGATCTTTTTCCCGCTTCCTGTTCAGCAGGCTGGGCGCAAAAAAATTGTTAAGATTTGGTAAATCTGATCGACCTAGCCGTCGCTTTGTGTCTAAGTGATTATGTTTACATCGATGAAAGCATCTACCACCCGCCGCATTCTGATGATTGATGATGATCGCAAGCTTGCGACTTTGGTCAAAGATTATCTTGAGCCGATGGGCTTCCAGTTGGATCTGCGTCATGATGGAGCCACGGGTCTCCAGCAAGCCCTTGAAGGAAAATACGATGCCATCATTCTCGATGTGATGATGCCAGTAATGAACGGCATCGAGGTGCTGCGTGAGCTACGGAAAAAATCCGATGTTCCCGTGTTAATGCTCACAGCTCTGGGCGATGAGTCTGATCGTATTGTGGGATTAGAGATCGGTGCCGATGATTACTTGCCGAAAACGTTTTCTACTCGTGAATTGTTAGCCCGCCTGCGCGCCGTGACGCGCCGTTCGCAGCGCATTACAGAATCTGTGTCAACTTCTACGGATCTCGTTTGTGAAGTTCTGCGTGTGAATGTTTCGACTCACGTGGCGACCCTTGCAGGTGTTGTGTTAGAGCTCACTGCGTTGGAATTTTCCATATTGGTATCATTGCTCAAATCCAAAGGGCGAGTGAAATCGCGCGAGGCTTTGATCGAAGAAGTGTCGGATAGGCGTTTCGATGTCTTCGATCGATCCATCGACGTGCACATTTCCAGCTTGCGCAAAAAACTTAACGATGACCCGAAAGAGCCACGCTTCATCCGCACCATCCGCGGTGTGGGCTACACCTTGGGTGAGGTAGGAAAGGGAGGCCCGTCATGAACCGCAAGGGCCTGCGCATTTCACTAATGGGAAAAATGCTGATCTGGCTCATGCTGCATATGGCCCTGCTCGCAGTGATCGTTACGGTCTTCGTGAACTGGCAGTTTCGCGCGGGTCTCGATGGCTACTTGCAAGGGCCAGCGGGTGATCGCCTTCGAGTTTATGGAGAACAAATGGCAGCGCAACTCCGAACCGAACCCGTGCGCGATTGGCAACAGACAGTGCAAGGATTTTCTGATGCCTATCAGGTGAAAAGCTACATCTGGATGCCACACGGGGACTGGTCAGAACGCCCGCAAGAGGCGATACCAGAAGAAATTACCGAACACTTGCGTAGAAGCTCGCCGCAAGGTCTCGCGGGGAGACGTGTGCCCGGTGGTCCTCGGTCCGGTATTGGCCCTGGTCCAAGACGCGGCCCTCCTCCTGAGGAGGAAGAGTTACGAGAAGAAGGCTTTCCTCCCGAGCGCTTTGAGGAAGAAATGCCTTCTGCTCGCCTGAATAACATTTATCGCCCAGTTACTCCGCTATTTCTCCGGTCTCCCGCTAAAAGCTCAGATTATTGGGCAGCTGTGCATTTGCCTTTGGCTGGTCGCTCCGCACCCGATCGAGTTATTTGGGTCATTCGGGCGGGCAACCTCACGGGTAATGGATTGTTTTTCGATTTGAAGCCCTTGATTATTGCAGTATCGGCGTTGTTGGGATTGAGCATTCTCTTCTGGATGCCCTTTGCGATCAACATCACTCGCTACATTGGAAAACTCAAGTCGGCCACCGATGAGATTGCTGATGGGAAATTCCATTTAAATCTTGATACACGGCGCCGCGATGAATTGGGCAGTCTTGGTTCCGCGGTCGTAAGCATGTCCACACGCCTTGATCACCTGGTCAGCGGGCAAAAGAGATTCCTCGGCGACATCGCTCACGAGTTATGCTCCCCCCTCGCGCGGATGCGTACGGGGCTCAGCATACTCGAAACGAAGCTTCCTGAGTCCGAGCAAAAGCGCATCTCGGCGATCGAAGAAGATGCGACGGAACTAGCAGAATTGATTGATGAGATACTCGCTTTCTCTCGCTCCACCGCTGGTATTACACAAATCAAAGGCAAGCCTTTGTGCCTGCAGGATCTCATCACTGATCTACTCTCCCGTGAAAACCACCAGCTAAGCGTGGAAAACACCATCGCGCCTGAGCTACACGTTCTCGCCGATCAAAAACTGCTCCAACGAGCTATCGGCAACATCATCCGCAATACCATCCGCTACGCCGGATCCTCCGCTACATTGCAGTTTAACGCGAGTGTACGAGATGCTTTTATTACAATGCAAATCATCGATAACGGCCCCGGCGTTCCCGATGCGGAAATCACGCACCTTTTCGAGCCATTCTACCGTCCAGACATCGCACGTACAAGGGAAACTGGCGGAGTAGGCCTTGGTCTTACGATCGTAAAAAGCTGCATAGCTGCCTGTGGTGGAAGCATCGTAGCAGCGAACGCAAAGCCCCAAGGATTCGCGATTGAGCTAACTCTTCCATCCGCTTAAACGTATAATCTTCAGGGGTTATTCTTGATACTACAATGGTAGTAAAAGAAGAAAATATAGGTCGTCATCTAAACTTTGGCACGCCACCTCTTGATCTGCATATGGAATTTTTGCAACGAAATCGACCCGAAATACGAAAAATAGACATTGATTCTGCCAAATCTCGCCTCGCACAGCAAAAATAATGAAAAATATCACTCAATAAATCGTTGAGTATCAACATGTTTCTCGGAAAATTCGAATAATCAAAAAAAAGGTGACGAAAATCATTGACGTTTTTTCAAAAATAGATAGTCTTGCTCCGCCGCGGTGAACTGCCCGGCACGTGAGAGACTCTCCAGTTGATC
>Ga0209444_10000085_pt1 | contig 50260 bp, 47 predicted proteins | sample LauGreFaBDMM15DN_2_FD_188215 | JGI IMG/M metagenome (GOLD analysis project Ga0209444, IMG submission 188215) | Freshwater lake microbial communities from Lake Michigan, USA - Fa13.BD.MM15.DN (SPAdes) (version 2) | ecosystem: Environmental > Aquatic > Freshwater > Lake | place: Lake Michigan... | reverse complement strand
GGAAAGTAGCGCGAAATGAGAGCCTCTCTCATAAGCCGACGATTTTCGGGGATGGCTACGAGATATTCGAAACCGTCGGTAAACCGCGCAAAAACCTTGCCAAAATCGGAGACTTGAATATCGCGCCGTAGAGGTGAAGTTTGATTCGCCTCACAAGGTAGCCAGAAGCCATCACTAGCGAGATAGCGAAAAGGTAAGTTAGGATTATTCTGATCGTTGTGTTTTTTGACAAGTAAGAACCTAGCAGAGAAACGATCTCTCAACTCCTGACACCATGGAATTTGCTCTGGCGTTGCAAGCCCTTCGTCTATCAAGTCAAACACAGCAAGCAAGATCAATGGTTTATGCGGCTTTTCATGCGGCACACCATCTTCCACCGGCGTAGTGCCGACGTTAAGATCATAAAGGCGTTCTATGGCGTGAGAGATCGTCACAATATAAGAGGAAAGACAAGTGAAACAAAGTTCAAAAAAGCAAAGTGTAAGGGGACCAACAAGCAACTTCACAGGTGAAAAATGTTGCTCAATGATCGGCTTTTTGTTCTCCAACAACTCTCTAGCAAATTACCCCATTCTTGGCAAGATCTTTCGTGCGGAAAAACCAAGATTCGTCAAAAAAGTTGTCATACTCGCAAAAATCGAAGCATGAGGGAGTCAAGTAAAAAGCTTCGCTCACGCGATGGGATTGACAACGGAGAGGAGATAGGGAAGATTTTTTAACGACAACCGAAGCGTAGCGGAGATAGCCTGACAAATTACCTACCTAATAATAACAGGCAAATTTAACGGATAAAAGGCAGGATTTTTGAAGTTGATTAACCTCTAAGTTCGCGAAGGACGCAAAGGCGCTAAGGTTTGAATTGATTTGGGAACCACGGATGGACACGGAGGAACACGGATGTAAAGTCAGGTTGAAATGGTTAGCTCTGAGGCTTGAGTTGATTGACGATTGTTGATGTTTAATTTTTGATTTGTTAGATTTTTCTGCTCACTGATGACTGATTACTCCGCACTTTCACCCACTTTCAAGATCTGTGTATCGGGGAGACGGGTGGCGGCTTTTTCGAAGGTGACGAGAGGCAAGCGGGCCGATTGAGCCTCGGAGTGAATGAGGCGATCAAGGAAACCTGGTTTGGCGGTGGCTAAGCCATCGGTTGCGAGAAGTGGCAGCAGCACGGGATGCACGAGGAAGGTGGGCAGGGACAGAAGGAGGTGCAGACCGCGCAGCACATCGGCCTTGGGCATGCCGTAGTGGTGTTGGCAGGCGTAGTATGCCTCAAGAACGACAAGATTGGAGACGAAAACTTTTGCTCCCGCTGCCTCGATCTCTGCGAGGTAGCGGCGGGCGACTTGGGAAAGATCCTGCGGCTGACCGGTGAGAAGTCGCATCAGCACGGAGGTATCGAGTGCAGCGCGAATTTCAGGGTTGTTCATCCCAGTTGTTCGTTACGGATTCGCGCATGGCAGCGGTGCTGTGATCCGTGACAGAGCTCGGCACAAGGTGGGCAAGCGGAGCTTGGAAGTTTTGCCAATCCACGGCTATGACAGCGGGTGCTTGCTGTTGTTTCTGACGCAACCATTGCTCAAAGAGCTGGATGGCGACATCGCGTAATGTGCGGCCATCGCGTGCGGTTTGTGCTTTCACTTCGCGGTAGAGCTCGTCGGGAATTTGAAATGTCGCTTTCACACAGCCAGCTTACTGTATTGCTGGCACCATGTCAAGTGATGAAGAATGGAATGTTGGAGAATAGGAACTACCGATGGATGGGGATTTTTTGAATTTGATTAACCGCTAAGTTCGCGAAGGACGCAAAGGCGCTAAGGTTTGAATTGATTTGATTTCCGAATGACGATTGTTGATGTTTTATTTTTGATTTGTTAGATTTTTCTGATCACTGATTCCTGACTACTGGTGTTTGATTGGGGGTTCGTTGATTCATCATTGCCGGATCACAGGCTTGTCTTTCGCTCTTGGTTGCCGTCGTTCAGAAAACAATGCTTCTTTCGCCTCAAAACTTAGCCCATCATAGATCACCCCTGTCAGATCTTTCAAGCGCGAGGTAAGTCGGGATTTTGGGTTCCAACTATACACCAGTGTACGTCCCTGACGTTTGCACACGATCACTCCCGATCTCTCAAAGCGATCGAGTTGTTTTTGAACTCCATCGAGAGAAACCCCAAAATCTCTTGCTACCGCACGACCATAAGTTTCTCCCTGATGAAATAACGACAATAGGACGGCTTCTGCTGCCTTGCCTCCGAATAAATCTTGTAACGCTGTCGCAATCATGACCGATAAATTAGGTTGCATGACCGATAAAGCAAGTCAATAATCTAAGCCATGCAGCCGCCTAACTGGAATGAGTGCAATGAGGAAGAAGCTTGGCGTTATGTGGCTTGGCATCTTGAGGGCGAGGGAATTCGTTCTGTTCTTGTCGGTGGTGCCGTCGTAGCGATTTATAGTGAGGGCCTTTATCGCTCTGGGGATTTGGACATGATACCTGACGATATGGGGCGGGCTAAGCTCCCAGAAGCACTCGGTAAAATCGGTTTTGTTTCGCGTAATTCAAGGTACTTCAAGCATCCTGACTGTGCTCATCTTTTTTTGGAATTTCCTCGCGGCCCAGTTGAAATCGGCGAACAGTATCCCGTGATTCCTGCGGAAATCAAGGTGGAGGGTAGAACATTACGGTTGTTGTCCCCGACCGACAGCGTGAAGGATCGCTTAGCTGGGTACATTTACTGGAAGTCTCGTTCTTACTTTGATCAGGCGCTTCTCCTTTGTCTTAGGCAGAATCAAAGAGTAGATCTAGAGGCAGTTCGTGAGTGGTGTGTGAAGGAGGGTGGAATTGCTGCTTACGATGAACTCATCGACAGATTGAAGTAATCACTCCACACTTTCTCTAGGCGGCGAAAGAATCCGCAAGTCGGGGAAATAGGTGCGGAGATAGCCACGGTCGAGAGCAGCTAGGCGATCGGCCTGGACACTGGCGTGGGCGGCGATGAGGAAATCGGGAATCAAGTGCAGGCGCGGACCACCCAAACGCCGATAGCGCAAAAAAATCTGACCAGCAAGATAGGCTGCTGCGGGGGTGATGGGATCATAAAAAATATGGAGTCGGTCCAAGTCTGCCTGCGCCGCATCGATGCTGGTATAAGCGATGGAAAACTCGGCAAAGGCAACGGGTGAGATCAGCAATTCGCCCTCGGTCACTGCGGTCTGCAGGCAGTCGCGCCAGGCCTCCCAGCCGGGTTGTCGGCGGGAGAGAAGAAAGAGGACCGAACTATCGAGAGCCGTGCGCATAACAAAAGAGATCCAAGGTTACTCGGTGGCAGAGATCTCGGCTCCTCGAAGTGGAGGAAGTTCCACGGGGCCGCGCAATTCGTCCATGATGTCGAGGGTGCTCATACCCGCCCAAGGATCAGCAGCGGCTTTGCCAAATTGTTCCCAAGCATCGGCAGAAATCGTTCTTGTCGCCTTGAGAAAGGGAGCTGTTTCATCAAATTCCAAGATGTCACCTGGCTTGAGGTGGAGACGATTGCGCACATCGACGGGAATGGTGATCTGACCTTTGGAAGTAAGCGTTGCCTGCATGACTAAAAAGTAAGTGAATAAAGTAAGGAAATCAAGGACGATTTTTTATTTGTCATTTAGGCAAAGAAAAAGATGATTTACCGCTCTTGTCCTGCCGTAGCCTTGGCGAAGGAGGAAAGTTCGCGAAGTTACTCGAAAGGAAAAATGAGCGGAAAATTGGAGGTGGAAAACTACTCACTAACAACTTCTTCCCATTATGTCTTTCTTTTCTTGGCTTCTTGGCTTCGTGTGAGAACCTGTCATTTCGTGAATGGATGGTGCTTTCGATTTCCGAGTACTGTGAATTCCCCCCCCCGCATATTACAAAAGGGTCTGTCCCTTTATTAGTGTCCCTTTATTATCGCTAGCCCCATGCATGGGGCGCGGGTTTTCCTGGGAGGGCTATCAGTTACCCAGCCCGTTGGACTGGGCTCAAGGGTGATTGCACCGTTGGTGCGTTTGCAGGGGCTGCTCACTCCACACTTTCCTTATCACAAAGTGTCTGTCCCTTTATTAGCATGTCCCTTTATTAGCACCGTTGGTGCGTTTGCAGGGGCCTACTCACTGCTCACTTCCCTCACCTTTTCCCAAAGACCGCGGAGCCGACGCGGATGTGGGTGGCGCCTTCTTCGATGGCGATGGGGTAGTCGCCGCTCATGCCCATGCTGAGGTAGGGCATGGGTGTTTCCGAGAGGGTGGCGAGTTCGTCCCGGAGCTCACGCAGGGCGCGGAACCAGGGGCGGGATTGCTCAGGATCATCGCAGGCGGGTGGCACGGTCATGAGACCCATGATTTCGAGGCGTTCGAGGCGCAGTAGGCTGTCCCAGTTCTCGCGGAGGGCATCGGCGCTGAAGCCGGCTTTGCTTTCTTCATTGGCGAGGTTGAGCTGGAGCAGGACTTGGGGAAAGAGGCCGAGCTCGCGGGCGACTTCATCGGCGTATTGGGCGAGGCGTAGGGAATCGATGCTGTGGATGAGGCAGAACTGCGGCAGGACCTTGCGGACTTTGTTGCGCTGGAGTTGGCCGATGTAGTGCCACTGCAGCGAGGCGGGCAGGAGCGGGATTTTTGACTCGGCTTCCTGGAGTCGATTTTCGCCGACGTGGCGTTGGCCGCAATCGTAGGCCTCGCGCACGCGATCGGCGCTGAAGGTCTTGGTGACGGCAATGAGGGTGACATCGTCAGCACTGCGGCCTGCGCGCGCGCAGGCGGCGTGGATGTGCTGCTGGATCTCGGTGAGGTTCGCGGCGACGTCTGACATGTCGGGGATGACGAAAGATTAGCGCTCGGCAGTTTTCTTGAGAAGTCCGGCCTCGCGGGAGGACTCGGTGATTTCGGCGAGATCGGTGAGGATCGATAGGCCCTCACGCTTGACAATTTCCATGCCGCTGGGCCATTTGGGGGTATCGTCGAGCTCTTCGGTTTTTTCCTTGGCCTTGCGCATGTATTCTTCGTCCTCCTTGGAGGGATCGTAGGCGTGGGCCTTGATCTTGGTATCGACATCGCCGAGGGAGAGTTTGTAGAACTTCATGGTGGCGAGGTCTTCTTTTTGGATGGCCTCAAAGCGGGCGAGGCGCTCGGCGTTGCGGGCTTTGCGCTTGGCATCAGCATCGGCGATTTCCTTTTCGCGCAGGGCCTTGGAAAGCGTTTCTTTGTTTTCCTTCATGCGGCGTTGCATCTCGGCGATGTCTTCCTTGACGTAGGACATGTCCTTGTTTTCCTTCATGCGGGCGGCGCTCAGTTCGGCAAGACGCGGGAGGAAGAGGTTCTTGCGCTCCTTAGGCTCAAAGTCGGCCGCAATACGGATGCGATCGAACTCAAGGACGTTATCGAGATATCCTTCGCCGACTTCTAGGCCCTCAAGGATGCTGGGGAGGACGATGTCGGACTTGACGCCTTCGAGCTGGGTCGAGTGGCCGGTGGGGCGGTAAAACTTCTGGAGGGTGACCTTGACGGTGCCGGCGCGATCGCGGCGGGCGAAGAAGGGCATCATGCGGCCGACGTCCATGAGTTGCTGCACGGTGCCTTTGCCGAAGGTGGAGCTATCGCCAACGATGACGGCGCGGTTGTGGTCCTGGAGGGCACCGGCGAGAATCTCGCTGGCGGAGGCGCTGGTCTTATCGATGAGAACGACGAGCGGGCCATTGTAGATCGGCTCGCGGGCATCGGTATCCTTGACCTCGATCTGGCCGAGTTCGTTTTTGACTTGGACGACGGGGCCGCGATTGATGAAATAGCCGGTCATTTTGCGGACTTCATCGAGGGAGCCACCGCCATTACCGCGGAGATCGATGATCAGGCCGTCGATTTTTTCCTCCATGAGAGAGACAAGGAGTTTTTTGACATCGTTGGCGCAGCTGGCCTCGCCGTTGTCGAAGTCCATGTAAAAGGAAGGCAAGGTGATCCAGCCGAGGCGGCGATTTTTGCCCTTGGAGTCCTTGCGCTCGATGATCTCGGCGCTGGCTTGCTCGTCCTTCATTTCGACTTTGCCACGGGTGATGGTGATGAATTTGCTCTCGCCGGGAGTGGCTCCTGCGGGCTCGACCTTAATGCGGACTTTGGTGTCTTCCTTGCCACGGATCAGATCGACGACTTTATCGAGCTTCATGAACATGATATCGACCATGTCGCCAGTGTCGAGGGTATCGACGCCGACGATGCGATCATTGAGCTTGAGTTCGCCGTGCTTATCGGCAGGACCGCCGACGACGATACCCTTGATGATGGTGGCGCCGTCCTCTTCTTCTTGGAGCTGAGCACCGATGCCAACGAGGGCATTTTTCATACTGTCCTTGAAACGCTCGATCTCGCGGTAGCCCATGTACTCCGTGTGGGGGTCGAGTGTTTGGGTAACGGCGGAGAGGAAGAAATTGGCGATGTCTTCATTATCGACCTCGGCGATGGCGCGTTGAAGGCGATCATAGCGGAGGCGGACTTTTTCTACAGGTGATTTCTCACCTTTGAGCGGATCATCTTTGTCCTGCTCCTTGGCGAGGCGGGCGATACTCTCACGGCGGAGAACCTCGCCGAGCACCGCATCCTTGACGGTCAGCAGCCACAGGGCTTCTGACTCGGCGCGGTCTTTGGGATAAGGGGCATCCTTGCGTGTGCGCTCGATGGTTTCATCTTTGGTGAAATCGAATTCATTAGCGGCGAGGGTTTTTTTGATGAATTCAGAGCTCTCGGTAACGCGGTCTTGAAACACCTTGTAGATGTCATCCGCGGCGGTGATGCTGGTCTTGCGGAGGAGCATTTCGTGTAAGGTCTCGGCGTAATCTTTGTGAAAACGATCGACATCGGGCTGACGGAAATACATGCGCTTTGGGTCAAGATCGAGCAGGTAGGTATCGAGAAATTTTTCGCCGAGTTTGCCATCCCATTTGGCACGGCTGAAGTGGGTGTTTTGTAAGAGGATGGAAACTTGCTTGCCGACTTCATTGAAATCGGTGGGTTGCTCTGCCTGCACGGCACAGCAGGTCACCAGTGCTAGGGAGGCCGAAGTGACAAATTGACGAAGGATACGATTGCTCATGATGGGAGATTTTTGCGTTGAGTAGCTTACGTGGGATATGATGACATCTTTCCGCGATTTGTCCACGAAACAAAGCTCTGCGGCGGGGCTGCTTTGTTTAGTTATTTTGCGGTGGGGACCTGTTCTTGCAGTTTGAGCCACTCTTGGAAGTATTGGGAGCTATTTTTTTCTTCTGCGACCAGATCGTCGATCATTTTTTTATCGAACTGAAGGCCTTGAGCGAGCCCGAGTTGCGCGCCGCCGCGCAGGCCATTGAAGTTGGGAACATCGAAGGGAAGCCTTTCAAGGTTCGCGGGTCTACGTTTGAGAGTGACGGGGATTTTGACAATTTCGTTTTTGCGCATCATCTCGAAAACGACGGTGGCACCGGCACCTTTGGCGCGGATTTTCGCTCTTAGCCCTGCGTATTCGTCAACAATTTCTTCGAGCGTTCGCCAGCGAAAACCATCGAGAGACACTACGATATCGCCAGGTTTCAGACCCGATTTTTCCGCAGGAGAACTGGGGCTTACGGCCGTAATGGCTAAGCCAATGAGTGTAGACAGATCTTGTGGATGCTTAAGCTCAATGGCTGATAGCTCCATCGCGACGCCGATGTAGCCATCTCCGGTTTTATCGAACTCGCTAGCGGCGACGATTTTCAGGAGCTCCACGGATCGTTCGCGGGCTTCCGGTTGGGGGTCTTCGCGAAGGATGCTGAGGAGGCGTTTTTTGGCCTGCGCGGGGTTACTTTCCACCCAGGTTTTGAGGAACTGGGTGGCCATTTCGCGATGCTCGCGAGTTGGGGATTTCCAGGCTTGGATGGCCTCGGTGATTTTTGCCTCACTGAAGTCCTCGGGCGAGGGTGGAGGCGTATCTGGTGCTGAATCCGCAGTTGCGGGCGGAGGCGCGGGCACTTGCGGTGCGGGCTCTACGGGAATCACCTTGAGCTGAACTGGCGCTTTTTCTTGGGCGCATAAAAAACCCACCCCGAGAGAAAATAGGATGATTCCAAATTTTTTCATGAAGTGGGCTGAGGATGTGAAGCGCCTTTAGCGGAATGGAATGATGCTTTTCTCTGGCACCTCGATGGTGTCATCGGGCTGAAGAATTACGTTACGATCCTGAAGGTTGTTCAGGTTGTAAACACGGCTGCTTTTGCCGCGCATGAGCAAGACTTTTTTCATATCGCCGAATTCATTGGGACCACCTGCTGCAGCTACGGCTTGATACAAGGTCATGCCAGGCGTGTAGAACTTAGGACCAGCACCGCGAACAAAGCCACTGATGGTAACTTGATCTTGGCGGATGGCGTCAGCGCTGGTGGCGCTGATTTGAAATGTGGGTGAGGTGTAGATTCCGTTAGTCTTATAAATACCTTCGAGCTTGGCAGCAGCGGCATTAGTAGACATGCCGGCGATGCTGACTTCGGCGCTGGAGCCATTTGGACCAATGAGTGGCATGCGGACGGTGCCTGTGTTGGAGACAGAGTAAGCACCATCGATACGGCCTTTTTCCTCAACAGGAACGCCTTGAATGCGAATTTCGATACCGCGGCCTGCTACGATTTGGGCGAAGGCCGAGGGTGAGGTGATCGTCAGAGCGATCAGAATCAATGGTAGTAGATATTTTTTCATGATAGCAATGGAGTTATAGGAGTCAATACAGTGTATCGTTTTGATTGGAAGTGGAGGCAGTAGAAGAAGGAGTCGCGGGGCGCGATGACGTGCTAGGCTGCGGCTGTGGCAACTGACTTTCGCCAGGAGCGTAGTAGGTGTAGTAGCTGGTGTAGTATTGGTATTGGCTATCACTGCGGACGTCGACGTTGTTAAGAACAACACCGAGCACATGACCGCCGACATTTTCAACAGATTGCTTCACGCGGAGGAGCATGTTGCGAGGAAGCTTACGGTGTTGCACCACGATTATGGTAAGATCAACCTCACTAGCGAGAACGGAGGCATCGCTGACACCGAGAATCGGCGGGGAGTCCACGAGGACGAGGTCGAAGCGTTGTTTGACATCGGCGATGAGCTCGGACATGCGGCGCGAGTTAAGAATACCTGCGGCATCGGCGGGGAGAATGCCGGAGGGCATGAAGAACAAATTTTCTACGGGGGTCTGCAGGATGACGTCTTCAAGCATCAATTCGGTAGTCAGGTAGTTGGTGAGACCGACGGAATTGTTGATATCAAAGAACGTATGCAAACGAGGACGACGAAGGTCGGCATCGATCATCAGCGTGGTGTAGCCACCTTGGGCGCAAATGTAGGCAAGATTGACCAAGGTGGTGGATTTACCTTCACCAGCAGCGCCGGAGACCACCGTGAGCGCGTTGTCCTCGGGGTTTTTGCGATTGAACTCAATGTTGGTGCGCAAAATCCGATAGGCCTCGGCATCGGGGCTCATACCGCTTTGCTTGTGCAGCACGCCGATATCCTTTGGAATCACAGCGAGCACAGGCACTTGCAAATAGCGCTCAACATCTTCAAGAGTCTTGACAGAGGTGTCGAGGTATTCAAGGAAAAAGGCGATGCCGATGCCAAAGACTAGGCCAACGACGGCGCCGAGAATGAGCGCGATGTTCACCTTCGGGCTGGATGGAAAACGAGCTACAACGGGTTCTTCGTGGAGCTGGATGATGTTTTGTGGTTGGCGCAAATTGATGCGATCCGTAGTGAGTTTTTGCTTCATCTCATCGAGCAATTTTTGTTGGGTGGTGAACTCATCATGAACGTTCTGAATCTGCGTCATCGCAATGATGTTCTCCTTGCTCATATCCTTTACTTCAACGAGGCGATTGTTTAACTCGACAAGCTCGACATTTTTCGTTTCTCGCTTAATCTTCAATGAATCTTTAAACGAAACAACGCTGGCTTGGAGTTGCTTGAAGAGACTGTCTACCGAGCTTTTCTGTGCTAGCACATTGGGATGACGAGGGCCAAGGCCTTGTACTTGCATGCCGCTGAGCATGCGGACTTGTTCTTGGTATTCAGGAAACAGCGACTTCAAATCTTGACCAGCGACTTCGAGATTCGCAGCGTAGCGGATCACTTCATCCGCGCTCAAGCGATCGATGCTCGCAATCATGCTGTCAAGCTCTGCGAGAGTGGTTTTCGCAGCTTCGACTTGGCTCTCCACGTTGGCTTGCATGCTCTGATATCCGTTGCCTGCGTTTCCTGTTAGAAAATCCCGAACCACCGACGGCGCGCGACGTTGGAGATTGTCGCGCTGCTTGCGCTTCTCCTCAACAACATCAGAGTGCTCAAGTACAGCCTGCTCCAACTGCTTCGATGCATTCTCGGATAAATCCGTTTCCTCCTGGACCCGTCGTGCTTTGTATGCCTCATAAACTTCAACGGCAATGTCTCGTGCATCTTCAGCACCTGGATGAAGAACAGTGATCTCGATCAGGTCGGTACCGCGGATGTTTTGTGCTTGCACAATTCCCGTTAAGGTCATCAAGGCATCTTCTTCCGTGACGTTCCAGCGATTGGTGAGGCGCAGCTTATCGACAACGCGACGCAGCGTCATTTGAGAACGGATGATTTCGAATTGCGTCGCGAAGAACTGCGGAGTCATTTGAATCTGCGAATTATTGTCATCTCCGAACGCCGTGCCAAAGCGGTTGGAGGGGTTCACCTGCACGACTGCGCGGCTTTCAAATTTGCGCGGCATCACATAGGTAATGACAGCTGCAGTCATGAACACCAGCAAGAGAGTTATCAAAATCACGCCGTAGCGATTTTTGATCACCTGCCAGTAATCTACGGCATGAAGGGCGGCTTCACTGTTAGAGCTTTGTGGTTGCATATAAAAAATGGATTTGAAGGAATGGGAGGAATGTGAAAATTGATTGAACGGGTATGGTATAGTGTTCGTGAAGAAGCTATCTTACAAACAAAACTCCCGCAATGAAAAACATTGCGGGAGTGTAAAAATCTATGATTTGTTAGAAATTTTAGTATTGACTAATGCATCAACAAATTAGAACGAGTAGCTCACGCCAGCGCTAAGACGGAGGCGATCGTAGTCACGACCTTCAAAGTCAGAGCCCGAATCGGTATAGTTGATAGTGCAATCACCAGTCAACTGCTCAGTAAGCTTAGCACGGAGACCAACATACATGTTGACAAGGGCTTCTTCTTGACCGCCTGCGGAGAGACTACCACCCACTTGATTGCCAGCTTCAAAGGATGTAAAAACATAGTCGACACCACCAAATCCGGTAAGGCGAGGCATCAAGATATACTCGCCAGTTAGACCAACGCGCAATACTTGTTGATCGCTGAACTCAAAATCGGCTGTGCCGATCCGACGAATGGTGTCAAGATCTTCTGCACTGTAACGAGCGAAACCACGGGCAGTGAAGCTGGTGTTTACGCGGGTGTTAAGAGCAACCTCAAAATAAGGCGAGGTGCCACTGTCAGCGGCATCAACTTCACGGACCTGAATACCACCATTAAGAATAACGATTGAAGTCAAACTCAAGCGATGCTCAAGACCTACAGTCCAATAATGGTTCTGGGAGTCAGATGGGTCACCACCACCCCATTCGCTATAGCGATAGCCGGGGGTGATTATAGAACGCGGGCTAGCTACGAAGCGCATTTGATGGAAAATAGACCATGATTGACGTTCACTGCCTGTATATCCGGTAAGGTTAAAACCGGTGTAGGAACCGACACGCTCAGTCCAAGTATAGCCAACAGAGTTGTCTGAACTCCAGAATGTAGCTGGATCAGAGCCACGCTGGTTAGAAACTCCATAAGCGTATTCAGGCTCCATCTCATGAGAGGCGAAGTTGCGACTAGTGAAGCGCAGACGCTCGCTCATCCTATGGATTAGATCGAAGCTAGTGCGGGCACTAGGTGTGGTGTCGTCGGCACCCGCGAGATCGGATTCCGTTAGGTAGTAGTTCACACCAGCACGGGCATAAAAGTCAATTGTCGTTTGCGGACTCTTTGTGGTGAATTTAGCGGCGACATTGGGATTGAGACTCCAAGATTCCTCATTGTATCCGGGAGTACCAGCAACTGCACTTGGATTAATGTTGTTATCGAGAACAAGGCTGGCTCCTGCTGTCCAGCGGATCGGCGCTCTTTCGAAAGTATTGTCGCCCGAATAAAAGAGGCCTTGAGAGCAAGCTACACCGAAAGAGCCAACGGCGGCAAATGTGAGAGCTGTTTTGTAATTCATAGTTTAAGTATTTTATGGTTTAGGTGCTTTACATTGGAATAAAGCAATTGCAAAAGATTAGCTAGGCCTGTCGTTTCTGGTAGCAGGAGTTGTGTCAATTACAGGCGGATAGTATTCATTGATTACTCCACCAATAGTAGTTGAACCACCGGGGCCTGTCTGAGGATTGACTGGTGGGCTGCCAGCTCCGCCACCAGCTGCTGAGGGAAAGTCGAGCGGGCTGCTAGCAGGATTGATAGTAGCACGGACAGCGTTCACTTCATCACCAGCCTCTGGCCGTACTGCAACAGCAAAATTAGCAATCACGTCCATCTGCTCCGGAGCAGCCTTGGCTACTGCTTCAACAATTGCCGCAGTGCCCATATCGTTAGCATTGGAAGCCGTGATAGCGGCCTGAGTAATTTCGCCAGCAAACTGAGGTGATGACGCGGCAGCCATGGCAGCAATTTCAGACGCTGCGGCAGGATCCTTTTTGATCTCAGCTGCTACCCAAGCTGCCGCAGCCTTTGCATTAGCAAATTTGGGCGCAACGGTAGGAGCTGCGCTCAAAAGCGATGCGCTCAATAGTAGGGCGAGAGTGGAAAATTTAAGTGCTGTTTTCATATTTGTATGAGGTGCGTTGTTGATTATCTGTCCAGCCTTGAACTAGGATCAAGGGACGTTTTTTCTTTGTTTTTCTGTTGTTTTTGGAAGACGGTGGAGCGGGCAGCGGGAATCGAACCCGCATGTCTAACTTGGAAGGATAGCGCTTTACCACTAAGCTATGCCCGCGCTCACGGGTTATTACTACGCAATTTGCTCACCAGTTGCAAGTTTTTTTGTAAATTTTGCAAAAAAATCTCAAGCTGCGAATAATTTCCCTTCAATTGCTATTTTCCTGCAAAATCCCCACAGGCTAATTGAATGATTCATCTCCCGAATGGCTTCGACCCTCTCACGAAGATCGAAGCCGCTGGCTTCATGAGAGTTTTTCATCACGAGGCTACATTGATAACGTTTTGAGACGAGATCACCTATAGGATCAATCTGGGAGATTGTTATTGGTCACAGGTTTCGGAGTCACAAAGCATAGTTGATGCTGGAAAATCCAGGGCACATAGGCCAATGCTGGATTTTGTCCCGCAGCAGCACCCACACTCACAACTTGACCATTAGTCGGAAAATCCAAGGAATTGACCAAGGCATCGGTGGCTGCTGGTTTGGGACCTAGCTTTGCAAGTACTTCTCGCACGGCGTCGAGGGCGTCAGGGGCCACGGCTGTAGCACACTGCGCAATCAAGCGAGCGTGTTCGGGTGCCGCGATCACTGCCGTTTCAACAATTGACGCGACAAGCTGGATATCCGCCTTGCTCGCGCGAATGGCCGCCTTGACGATCTCGCCAGACTAAGATGGATGCAGCTTAACCGCTTTCTTGACAATCGACAGCACGGCCGATGGCTGCGCTTTGATTTCGGACTGAATCGATACGACTACAATGGAGCTATCGACCGAGGGTTTCTCAGCAGCGTAGACAACGCCACCGAACAACAGTGCAAGCACTACGTGTTTACTATGTTTTTTCATTTTGGGGGTTGGGGGACGGCCTACAGCAAAAAAAACCAACTCAGCCGTGGAGTGACTGACTACAACCCCGTGGGATGGTCGATGAAACATTGTTCAATCTGCCAGCGCTGGGAGATTTCCTGCGCAAGGGCTTTGACGCCGAAGGTCTCGGTGGCGTAGTGTCCGGCATAGAAAAGATTAACACCCATTTCCTCCGCCATCGGATAGCTCCAGTGCGGGCCTTCGCCGGTTATGAAGGCATCGAGCCCTGCAGCGGCGGCGATTTCGCTACCTGCGCCACCGGTGCATAGCCCGATCTTGCGAATGTGCGATGGTCCGCCAGGGCAAAGGTGGACTTTCGCCCCGACTGCTTTTTCTACAGCCTCCAGCAATGCTTCGCGCGACAGCTCAAGCTCACCCAGCAAACCCACAGGCATGCCTTTGTAGGGCAAAAATGTTCCAATCACCCGCATCCCGATCGCCTGGGCCAGCAGGGCGTTGTTACCCCACTGCGGGTGGACGTCGAGCGGCAAATGCGCGCTGTAGATCGCCAGATCGGCATCGAGTGCACACTTGATTTTTTCGTAAAATGCCCCCGTTAGAGCTTGGGCGCCTTGCCAAAAAAGGCCGTGATGGACGACTAACAAGTCCGCGCCTGCGGCGATGGCTTTTTTCACAACGGGCAACGAGGCATCAACCGCAGCGGCCACTTTCGTGACCTTGCCGCTATTTTGCACCTGCAAGCCATTCACCGCGCCGGAGTAGTCGGGCAACTCGGCGATGCGGAGTTCGCGCTGAAGAAAATCAACAATGGCTGGCAGATTCATAAAAACATCAAGCAACTACTACATTCATGGTAGTTTCGATTTCTGCTCGCTTGCAGCGATCAGGGGCGGCACCGCGAGCCATGTCAGCATTGCCGCCGCCCTTACCACCACCGAGTGCGGCGAGTTGTTGCAAAAGCACCCCCGCAGCTTTACCAGCGGATTTGGCAGCGGCGCCACAATAGGTGCCGAGATGAAGTTTTTCACCGTCATCGACGAGCACCGCGGCCGCTCCCGCAAACTGCCGTTTTTTCAAACCATTGAGCAATTCCTGCAACAAACTGGCGTCACCATCGGTGGCATAGCAGATTGAGGGCGAACCCGCAGCGATCAATTCACTGAGCGCCGCATCGGCAGCTGTAGCCGCGGCTTTGGCAGCCAGGCGCTTGGCTTCCTTGTCCTGCTCCACGCGTTGTTCACGGATCTGTTCGCTGAGTTTGCGCCATGCCGTAAGGTCAAGATCCGCGCTGAGATCGACGGCGGGGGTGGGATTCATTTTTACCAACTCCTTGCTGATCTCTTCGCGGCAGGCATCGATTTGCCCGGCGATCCATTGTTTGGCCGACTCACCGCAGGAGGCCTCGATCCGACGCACGCCAGCAGCGATCGCGCCCTCGCTTTTGATTTTGAAAAGTCCGATCTCCTTGGTATTACGCACGTGGCTGCCGCCGCAGAGCTCCATGCTGTAGCCATTCAGTTGATGAGCCTCACCACCAATCTGCACTACGCGTACCATGTCGCCGTATTTGTCACCGAAAAACTGCATCACATCGACTCGACCTTTAACGCTAGCATGCGCCACCTCACCACCGCTGACTTGATGAGCTGCGGAAATTTTCTCGTTCACGAGCGCTTCGATTTTTTCCACTTGCTCGGCAGTCACGGGGCCAGACGAAAAGTCAAAACGCAGGCGCTCGGTATCGACCAAGGAACCCTGCTGCACTGCGTCCATGCCGACGACTTCATGCAAGGCCCAGTGCAATAGGTGTGTCGCACTGTGATGCGCCTCAATCGGGCGACGACGCGAAGTATCAATTTCTAACGATATCTCCTGCCCTAGCTGCAAAGAAGGCTCGCCTACAATCACATGCGCGCGAGCTTTTCCGATTTGCTGCACATGCACCACGGGCAACCCAGCGAGAGTGCCCAAGTCACCTACTTGCCCCCCCATTTCAGCATAAAATGGCGTGCAATCCGTGATCACATAAGTCACGCCATCTTGACGATGCATCTCCAGGATCGTTGCCTTTGCAGAATCCGCATCGTGTCCGACAAACTGCGTCACGGCATCGGTCGAAAGGTCCAAGGCACGCACCACGGTTTTCTTTTGCGCACCACGCGAGTCCTCGCGTTGTTGCTCCATGAGCTTCTCGAAGGTCTCCATGTCGATCGAAACATTGCGCTCCTCGCACAGCAATTGCGTAAGATCGATCGGGAAACCATAGGTATCATACAAACGGAATGCAAACTCGCCCGAGAGCGTTGCGCCGCTGCTAGCCAATTCTTTTTCAAACAACACCAGACCGCGGTCCAGCGTTTCATTGAACGAAGCCTCTTCTCGGCCTAACGTATCCTGGATTACCGTCAAACGCGCGCGCAGTTCAGGAAAAACATCACCCATTTCCGCAGCCAGCGTGGCAGCAAGCTCTGGCAAAAATGCCTTATCGCCCGTGAAGTCCAGCTGACGACCATAGCGCACCGCGCGGCGAAGGATGCGCCGCAACACGTAGTTGCGGCCGTTGTTTCCAGGCAAGATGCCATCAGCAATCGAGAACGAAAGTGTACGTACGTGGTCGGCGATCACGCGGAACGCCACGGCTGTTTTCACCTCAGAAGAAATCGTCGACTTCGCCTGGCCATCGCTCGGGTAGATGTCCTCATACGTTTTCCCGCTCATCACTTCCAAGGTGCGGAACAATGGCAAGAACACATCCGTATTGTAATTGGACGGACGACGCGAGAAATCGGTAAAACCTTTCGTGCCCTGAATGATCGAGCAGGCACGCTCAAAGCCCATGCCGGTGTCGACATGCTTCGCAGGAAGCTCACGGAACGTGCCATCGGCCTCGGCATTGTATTGGATGAACACCAAGTTCCAGATCTCGATGCATTGGTCGGAGGTGCCATTGACGAGCGCACCCTTGGTATCACCGAGTGGAGTGAGATCAACGTGCAATTCCGAGCACGGACCGCAAGGACCCGTTTCGCCCATCATCCAAAAGTTGTCCTTCACATTGCCATTGACGATGTGGATGGCAGGATCGAGCCCCTTGGCACGGAAAAGCTCCGCCCAAATGTCCCAAGCCTCCTGATCGAACGATCCCGGATCTGTCGGCTTCGGTGCATAGACACTAGCATACAGGCGATTCGCGGGCAGCCCCCACGTTTCCACCACGAGATTCCACGCCCACAAGATCGCTTCCTTTTTGAAATAATCGCCAAACGACCAGTTGCCCAGCATTTCAAACATCGTGTGGTGGTAGGTGTCATAACCGACATCCTCGAGGTCATTGTGCTTGCCGCCCGCGCGAATGCATTTCTGCGTATCCGTGGCACGCGGTGGATTGTAGGGAGCCTTGTCGGTGCCGAGGAAATACGGCACAAACTGGTTCATGCCCGCATTCGTAAAAAGCAGGCCTGGTGATTGCGGCATCAACGAGGCCGAGGGCACGATCGTGTGACCTTGTTGCTGGAAAAAATTCAGGAAACTTTGACGGATCTCGGCGGCTTTCATAAATGCGGCACGCAAAGAATCATGAATTTGCTGAATTGGCAAGGGAGTTCCGCGTCTCACCGTGGCGGCAGCATCCTGCTGCCCAGCCTCAGCACAGAAAAAATCAACTCACTACTTCCCCGCCCCTTTGCCTTGCAAAAAGAACGCGGGGCCTCACAGCTTCTGCTTCAATGCCTCAATGCTCACCACGCGCTGTTTCCCAGGCATGCGCCAGAGGTTTTTCGCTTGATCGAGATGCTTCTCGTAAATGTCTCGCGGCAAGCAATTGTGCACCCGGCAGAGGGCGGCACTGCGACCCACGCAGACGCCCATCATGCCAATGGTTTTCATCACGCGAATGGTGCCGAGAGCATCGCGGTCGACACTGATGTTGCGACCAGCCATGAAAAGATTCGGCACATTGCGCGAGTAGAAGCAGCGATACGGAATCGGATAACCGACACGCTTATCCACAGCATGGCGGTGAATCGCTTTGGAAATGAAAGGATGCTCAGGATTGCCCTGAACGTATTGTTTCTCGGGAATATGCAAATCGATCGACCAAGTCGTCAGCACGCAACCATCAGGAAACAACGTTTTCTTTGACTCGATGTCTTCGCCTTTGAGAATCACATCGCCGAGAAGTTGTTGCGTCTCGCGAGTACCGCCGATGTAAGCGAGCCAAGTCAGCTCAGCATGGGCATGCTTTTGCGGATCGCGTTCGGCGTGAGCCCCATCATTTTTCATCGCGCTAAAGGCACTGTAGGATGAGACCAAATTCCAGTCGCGTGTCACTTCCAACTCCTCAATAGGATGGCGATCATAGCCACTTTCCCAAAACCATTCCGCATGGCCACGGCGCGGATAGGGGAAATCTTTTGCGCTGAGCGGCAGCATCCATGGTTGACGCGGAAATGCCGTCGGCTGTGCCGCATTTGCCCACATCCACATGTTGCTCATGCCCATGCGGCCTTTTTCTTCCATCGTCCGATCCGCATTTGCCCATTGACCGATGAAACCGTGACCAGTGCAGTCCGCAAACAAATGACCGCGGATTTTTATGCACTTACCGCTGGTGATTTCCAACGCTGAGATCGATGTGATGGCGCCCGATTTCGCTTGCTCTAGCCCATAGGCATGGTGACCAAGAAAAAGCGTGATATTTTTCTCCGCACGCACAATCTGATCTTTTTTGGCATCGCCGAATTGCTCTGCGGGCGCTGGCGAGGCCTTGGCATCATCCTCGATTTCCTTCACGATATCCGCCAATCCATATTCACTAGGTGGCGTATCACCCATCGCCCATACACGCACTTCTGAGGAACCATTGCCCCCAAGCACTTCACGGTTCTGTATCAGAGCTACTTTGGCACCAAGGCGCGCAGCAGAAATCGCAGCACCCATGCCGCCGTAACCACCACCCACGACGACAAGATCGAATTCCCCCGCGTCCGTCACCGGCCCCGCAGATCCCACGTAATCCCACTTCAAACGAGCGCTCATCATGCATGCTTCGGGCGGCTTCGCCCCAACCTCACTGCTAAGAAAAATCGCATCCACCCGCGCATTAAAACCAGTCAAATCCTGCAAGCGCAGTTTCGCCTCCCCTGCCGCCAATTTCACCTTGCCCGCACTCTCCCACGCCCACTGCGGAGCCCCCTTGCCAAGAGTTTGTTTGACCTCTGCACCATTGACCGCAACGGAAAATGTCCCCGCGCCCTCTGCTCGTCCCAAGCGCTCACTCCAGTCGATCGTCCTTACCCAAAGTTCATACTCTCCCGCCGTCTTGATCGCCACCGACGTCTCCGCATCAGTCACCGCCTTACCCATGCCATGAGCATTCAGATACGGCGAGCCCATAGTCTCAACAAACTGGGTGTCCACCATCCATCCACCTTTTTGAGAAAATTGCTCAGCTTCTACGAGAATCGAATCCGCCCATGCCGCAGCCGAGAGTCCAGCAAAAATCAATGTTGTTATCGCACGCATAAATGTCACTTTATAACGCCAAAAAGGAACAAAATCTTACGCCATTTCGTAGTGAATCGACTTCCCTCAAAAATCATGCACTTTCCAGCGTTGACCAAAACCAATTTCCCACTACGTTCTTCTCCGAAACAGCAAAACCTGCTCTACCACAAGTGACACCAGACAGCGACATCGATTGGGCCAAATTTGAAGACTTTTCTTGGATTCGTTGCAGCGGAAAAGGCAACTTCCTGAGCAGTCCAAACGTCAAAGCCTGTGCCGAGCACTGCCTCGCCCATGGCGCACGCTGCATCGTCGTCGACCTCAGCACCTGCTCAGGCATGGATTCCACCTTCATGGGCATGCTCGCAGGCCTCGCCATGAGAATCACCAAGCAAACTGGCGGCGGCCGCCTCGAGATTGCCGATTCGGGCGAAAAGAATCTCGCCTCCCTCGAAGATCTGGGTCTCGATGCCTTCATGGAGATCAACCCCAGCGGTGCTCTTTGGAACTCCTGCAAAGACGAGATCCGCAGCAAACTTGATCCTTGGAAAAAAGAGCCCACTCCACCGCACGAACGCGGTAAGCTCGTTCTCGAGGCTCACAAGACCCTCTCGGCTACCAGTGCCGCAAACGCGAAAAAATTCGAAAACGTTGTCAATTTGCTGGAAAAAGAAATCAAACCCGATGTATGATGGCGTCGTCCTTTGCCACACATGCCGCTCTGCGCGACATCATGCATGCTTGCTGAATATTACATCCTCATCGGCCTCTCCGTTCTCGCCCTCATGATCTTGGCTTGGGGAGCACGTTATCGCAGAAACGCCAAACGCTTGGAGCAAGAAAAAAAAGAAATTGTCGGTGAAGAAGAACGCATGTTCGATTTCCTCCACGAACTCGGCGAAGCCATCGAAAAAGACAGCTCACAACTGCGTGTCAACCGCATGATCGTCGATGGCGTAGTCGCTGTCGTCAACGCCACCGGAGGAGCCATCTACTTCAGCAACGATACCCGCCAAAACTTAGTACCTAAGTATGTCAGCGAAAAGTGCCCCCAACTCATTGGAGTACCACTGGAGGTGAAACGCCGCGCGCAAAAAGACCAGCGCGTCATGGATAGCCATGTCCGGCTCTCTACCCAGAGCAGCGATGAAGGCATCCTCGGCCACTGCCTCACCGTTGGCAAAGCTGTACACGTTAATGATATCAAAACGCACGAATCTTTGCGCGATGCCTTTGTCGTCTATGACGAAAATGTTTCAGCGATGGTCGCACCACTCCGCCACGCCGGCAAAGACCTCGGCGTGCTCGCCGTAGCCAAGCCCCACAGCGCAGGATTTTTCAACGAACATGATTTTTCCGTCTTTCGCTCCGTAGCCGAACAATCCTCCTTCGCCCTTGGAAATTCCCTGATCCACATGGAAGCGAACGAAAAGCGCACCCTGGAAAATGAGCTACGCACCGCCCGCGAGGTCCAACGCATCCTCCTTCCCGACTGCAATCCAAAAGTAGCTGGCTATCGCATTTCCGGAACTAACACCCCTGCACGCATCATCAGTGGCGACTACTATGACTTCATCGACCTAGGCCACAATCGCTGGGGCTTGGTCATCGCCGATGTCTCTGGCAAAGGCGTCGCCGCAGGCCTACTCATGGCTATGTGCCGCAGCGTCCTACGCTGTCTCGCCACAAACGAATCATCCCCTTCTGCCGTTCTCGGCAAGCTTAACCGCCAGCTCTTTCCGGACATCCGCGAGGACATGTTCATCAGCATGGCCTACTTGATCCTCGATGGCGATTCTGGCAAAGCCATGATGGCCCGCGCCGGTCACGACCCCGCCTTCTGGTTTCACAAAGCTACGGGTGAAATCACCCAGATCAAACCACCTGGACTCGTCGTCGGCATCGATGAAGGCGATGTTTTCGAGCGCGTCACCAAGGATTACGAATTCACTATCGAGCCCGGCGACTGCCTCTTGCTCCACACCGATGGCGTCAAAGAAGCACTCAATCAGGAAGAAGACGAATTCGGCATCGAGCGCATGAAAGAAAACTTCGCCAACAGCTCAGCTAACGGCGCCGAAGCCGTCCTAACAGAAATGCTACGCACCTTGAAAGACTTCACGGGCGAGGGACCACAGATGGACGACATCACCTTGGTCGCGATCGAAAAACGTTAGATTTTTAACTAGCGGATTTCTCAGCGCCGCAGTTCCACTGTCCACAAGCCCCGACCCGGCAAGCTCATGCGAATCACCCCTTGTTGCGCACGTCCTTCCGCCAACACTGCGATGTCTTCTTTTTCACTGGTGCGCCACTGATGATAGCTCGCATTGTGAAACGCTTTGTCCACGCGAATTTCCACATCCACTGCGGCATCCTGCACTGCTGCAACATGAACCACCAGCTTCGATCCATCAGGTTTGAGAAACGCACTCGCCTTCACGCCCGCTTGCGAATAGCCACTCGCGGCAGGACCATCCACCCGTGACGCCACCACTCGCATCCCCGGTTCTAATGCAGCGCACCACTGGCGAAATCCGTGATAGATTTTCGTGTAATGAAAAGCCTGCCCCCAATCCACATGCAAAAGGGCCTCACCTCCTTGACGCGGCGGATAGACCCAATCATAGGCATACCAGACATTCACGCCATCATTGAATGCCTCCGTCATGTAGAGCCAATACTCGCTCGCCGAACGAATCAATCCCGGCGAGGGATCATGAGCATTGTAGCTGCATTCACTCTGCCATAATGGTCGATCTCCCGCCAACGCGCGCAAAGTCTTCCAGCGATCACCCCGACGATCATAATCATGACTGGCAATCACATCTACCTCCTCATTCGCCGCCTTCAATAAGGCCGGCACTAACACTTTTCCGGCATCCACCGCACTCAACGAATTCGGTGCGACCAATTTCGCCTGAGGCACATCCGGAAAACGCTTGTGCATTTCTTTCAAATAGCCTGCCACCTGAGAAAACAACGCCACATGCCGTTCTGTCGTCAGAAAATAACTCGGTTGCTCATGAGGCCAATCTGCTTCGTTGGCAATGCTGAGATAATCGATCGACTGCTTCTGCTGATGCATGTGCACCAAAAACGCCCAAATGTATTCGGCAAGTTCGAGCTCCAGTCCCTCTTTCAACGTGCCACGCGCTTCTCCTCCACCCGCCTCACTGCCATTGGTTTTCATCCAACCCGGCGGCGAATACAATACCGCATACAATTTCATCTGCGGAATGCGTTTTTTCGCCGCAGCCGCGATGGCAACCGGATGCTTGCAGTAATCAAAATCCGCCTCACGAAATTCCTGCTTATATGGATCATCATTGTCGTTCTGCGGTTCGTGATCATGGCGTATCATCAACTGCAAAAAGTTCGTCCGCACCTGCGAAAACATCGCATCATAGAGTGCCTCCTGCTCCTGATTTTTCCCATTCGCGGCGAGACTCGTAATGTGTGCTTCGTAAAAAATCGCACCACAGCCCATGCCTAGAAACTCTTGCCGCTGCGCCTGCGCTTCCACCGTGATCACCGTCGGCGCAGCATCAGTGAAACCACAAGTTCCACTTGCCACCAACAGCGCCATCATTCCCCTGCGTATCCATCCAGCTTTTCTCATCGATGCCAATCAATACGCTGATGCATCCCGCCGTGTTTCACGCCAACTCTGTCATCCCAGCCAAAACGCCATTCACCAATACTTCAACGCGATGGTTTTATTCTCATCGCCTTTGATTTCGATCACCGCTTCTTGAAATTTCGGCGCGCGATTTCCTAACGGTTTCCCTGTCATGCCCACTCCTTCTTGCGGAATACCTAACAGATTTTTTCGCAACTTGCCATCGCCATCTTCATCGTGCAGCACCGTCAATGCGACTTGCCCAGCCGGCACATTTTTGATGGTCAGCGTAACCGTGCCCTTCTGCGCATTCACTTGTGCTTGGGCTAAAGCCTGATTAACACGATCTGGGAAGCCTTGATCTTGCGTAAATGCCAGCGCAGCAATTTTGCCTTTGTCATTGCGAATCCCCGTCACCGTGATCGTAAGATCCGCCGCCTGAGAAATCAGTGGAAAAATGGCGAATAGCAGTGAAAAACGGTTCATGGTTCAATAAGAAAGCGATTCTCACCGCAGGACTTTTCTTTCTTTTGCGCGATCATGAGAAAAATGATTACCCCGCTATTCGGAGCATGACTGAAACTTATAGACAGATAGAAACAATAATCGAGGATCTTAAGGGCCAAAGGTCCGACTCTATGCCAGCCCAGGGCATCGCCCTGGGAAACTGTGCCCAAAAAAAGACTAAAAGCCCTGAAAGGGCGGCACAATACATGTTCCTCCACTCAACAATGTCGCCCCTTCAGGGCTCGTGATAATTGAGAGATGATCCAACCTAGGGCGTTGCCCTAGGCTGTCATAGATCGCACTCTTGGTGCTGAATAAGAGGATGCTAACTAAACAGGATGAAACTTCAGGAATAAGTAATGCGCCCGACCAACACTTTCAGTTACGCCCCGCTATTCGGAGCAACATCCTTGTAAATTTAACATCGGTTGTTAAGATAACAAGGAACTCAGCCACAAACTCGTAATTTCTGGTGTATCTACCATCTCACCGTACTGGCTGAAGGGAAATCTTCTTGGCTTGGTTTTCACCTACAGGAACGTTGCAGGTGATCTGCCATTGTTTTGTGGCGGGATTCCAATCGGTTTGCCATTGGGTGATGGGTTTTTCATCGACGGTGAGGCGATGGCCGTTGGGAGTGGTGAGACCGGTAAAGGTGACGGGGCAATGACCAAGGCCGCCCTTGATTTGGATGGAGGCTTGTTGCTTCTCATCGACCGCTAAGACGACGGGATAGTTGTGTAGGATCTTTCCTGTGCTGGCGGTAGGTTGGAAGTGATTGCCTTTAGCTTCGCAATGAACCACTTTCCATGAGTTCGGCGATTTCTCAAGGGCTTCGCGCAAGCGGGCATCGGGTCCGTAGTAACTGGCGGGATCGGCAGGGAAGACGACGATTTCGATCACGGCTTCCACGAAGTCGCCAGGTAGTAGTTCTTTCACATCGGGTGGCGCGGCGAGTTCGACGGCGGTGCGGTGATTGCCTTTGCCCCATTCGTTGCAAAACGTTGCAAGGTGCGGCGCGGCGGGCTTGCCTCCTAAAACAGCACGCCAGGAACGTATGATCATGCCGCGCGTGGCATTCGAATGGCCTTCGGTGACGGCAGCTTCTTCGACTCCATGAATGGAAATCCACGGTGCCTCACCCGTGAGCGGAAGTGCCTTGCGGTCGTAGATTTCTGCCGCGCGGGCAGGTTGCCACTCTTCTCGCAACCCATTGCGATCACCCACAGCGATGCTTCTTGCGGGCACGCAGTTGTAGTAATCGGCGCCCAGTTGCATGAAGGCAAGTCGCTGCCAGCGTATGGGCTTTTTCACATCGTAGCGGATTTTCACGAAGGTGCGCAGATGATCATTCGCGGCTGGCACCGAGACATCCATGCGGGCGGTGATTTCCCCGCCACGACTTGCTTCCGAGTAACTCACATCGGTCAGACATGGTCCGTGAGCGCGATAATCCGTCCTAGTCCCAACCATGGTCTGGTAGTTTCCGTTCGCATCTTTCCACATCAAAAAGTCCCCACCGCCGCAGTTGTCGGCCCAGCCCCAACGATTGCTGTTAGCCTTTCGCGATAAGGTCATCAGCGGGCGAACATCCGTGATGAAACTACGACGCTGCACGCGGCCAGGTTCAAAGCAAATGCTCTCACCAAAACTGCCGACGGCCGCTTGATCCCAAAATTGATTGTGTCCCCAACCGACGAGGCACAGCTGCGCATGAGACGCTGCACAAATGCCACCGTAACGGGCATAGACGATTTGAAAAAAGAACTCACGTTTTGATTTGGCAGGAATATGCACCATCGAGAAACCATGAAACCATTGGCCATCATGCAATACGCGGCCTTTCTCAGGACGGGAATGCCAGTTTTTCGATAGCTGCACGGGAATACCTGTCGGGGTGCCATCGGCCTCACACAGCATCGGCGTGAAGCCTGTAATCGGCATGTGGCCATGCTGGGTGAACATCAATCGTGCTACCGTCGAAGAATCGCCAGCGTTGCGTAGAGTTACACGCCAGCGATCGATGCGATCCAAGTGTTCTTCCGGATAATAGGTGCCCTTCGCATTGCTCCATGGTTTTTCTGGCAAGGCGAGGCGGTGACAGCCTAACAATTCATCGCACGTCACCGCAAGTTCTGATTCGACGATCGCTCGATCTGTTAGATTCTCGATCGCCAGCAAGCAAGATTTCTTGCCTTCGCTCCGCAGCTTTTCGTAGCGCAATTGCAACATCGCGTCCAACTCGGACTCTAACCGAAACGACAAACGATTCGGCCATGCGGTGATTTCCAAGCGGCATGTTCCTGGCCACTCCTGTCCTTTGTCGTCGGCAAATTTCAGCCCTTCGATCACCACGCGTTGGAAAAATTTGCCACTCTCGACAAATCGGACTGCTTGGAGAAATTCATCGTTGACTTGCGCATGACCGATGCAATCGAATCGTCGATCGCCTTCGATCAACGCGCATTCCCATGTTCCATTCACGGGACGCATGCGTTGTGTGTCGAAAAGCAGGGTGTTTTCCCCATACACCAAGCGCAAGATGCTCTCCTTGGGTTTCTCCGGCACGCTCATGATCTGCGGCGGGCCATCGGTCCATGAGAGCTGCGTGAAGTCATCAGCTCGCGGCATCCATTGCTCAGGTGCTGCCGTGAGGGAACTTGTTAGAGCAAACAGGCAAAAAGCGACCAAGAAAACAGATTGCGTGAATGACTTAATTTTCCTCATCAAAACGATACTCTCGGTGGGCTTTGAGTTCTTTCTTTTTTTCGCGAGCTTCGCGGAAAAAGTTTTGGATGATGTGCAGGCATTCGTCGCCGAGCACGTTGGAACTGATTTCGCAGGCGTGGTTGAGTGGCGGATTGGATTGTAATAAATTGATCCAACCACCGCAGGCGCCGGCTTTGGCATCGGGACAACCGAAGACAACGCGGGTAGGGCGACAATGGACGATGGCCCCCGCACACATCGGGCAGGGTTCTTTGGTGACGTAAAGCGTGCAGCCATCCAGACGCCAATCACCGATGGCGCTCTGAGCAGCGGTGAGGCAGAGCATTTCGGCATGAGCCGTGGCATCCTTGAGGGTCTCGACTTGGTTCCACGCGCGGGAAATGATTTTGCCCTCGTGCACCATCACCGCACCGACGGGAACTTCGTTCGCGGCAAGGGCTTTGTGGGCCTCGCGCAGGGCTTGACGCATGAAGTATTCGTCGCTTTGTAGGTCGATGAAGGATGGTTCTTCCATGGGATCAAGACGCCAGACTTTCAGACATAAGATTTAAGACTTGAATGAAAGGCGTCTCACTCCACTAATCACTGCTGGCTGATCACTCAACACTTTTATTACATGTGTTGGATAATGTTTTCGCCGAACTCGGAGCACTTAAGCTGGGTCGCGCCTTCCATCAGGCGGGCAAAGTCATAGGTGACGTTTTTCGAACCAATCGCACCGTTGAGGCCTTTGATGATGAGGTCTGCGGCTTCGTTCCAGCCGAGGTAGCGGAACATCATTTCGCCGGAGAGCACAACGGAACCAGGGTTGACTTGGTCTTTGTCGGCATACTTCGGTGCGGTGCCGTGGGTGGCTTCAAAAATGGCGTGGCCGGTGATGTAGTTGATGTTGCCACCAGGTGCGATGCCGATGCCGCCGACTTGTGCGGCGAGAGCGTCGGAGAGGTAGTCACCGTTGAGGTTGAGGGTCGCTATGACATCGAAATCAGTTGGGCGAGTGAGCACTTGTTGCAAGGTAATGTCAGCGATGGCGTCTTTGATGATAAGGCCAGCACCCGGTTTGCCCTCGGGGATAACACACCATGGGCCACCGTCGATTTCCACGGCGCCGAATTCATTTTTTGCGCACTCATAGCCCCAGTCACGGAAAGCACCTTCGGTGTATTTCATGATGTTGCCCTTGTGCACGATGGTCAGGGACTTGCGGCCTTGATCGATCGCGTATTGGATCGCCGAGCGCACGAGACGCTGGGTGCCGTGTTTGGAAACGGGCTTGAAGCCGACGCCAACCAATTCAGGACTTTCTTCACCGAAGCGGATTTTTTTGAAATCAGCGGGGAAATTTTCCTTGAGGAAAGCAAGGGATTTCATCGCCTTGTCGCCACCTGCTTCGAAGTCGATGCCGGCATAAATGTCCTCGGTGTTTTCGCGGAAAATCACCATATCGACAAGCTCAGGATGCTTCACGGGGCTAGGAACACCAGTGAAATACTGCACGGGACGCAAGCAAACGTAGAGATCGAGGATTTGCCGCAGTGCCACGTTAAGCGAGCGAATGCCGCCACCGACAGGAGTGGTGAGTGGACCTTTGATGCCGACGAGGTATTCACGGAATGCGGTGAGTGTGTCTTCAGGCAACCAAGCTTGGCCGAGATCGGTGACTTGATCCTTGTACAAGTTGAAGGATTTTTCGCCAGCAAATACCTCAAACCAAGAAATCTTGCGTGTCCCACCGTAGGCTTTTTCTACAGCGGCATCCAATACGCGGACGGAGGATTTCCAGATATCGCGGCCTGTGCCGTCGCCTTCGATGAAAGGAATGACGGGATGATTCGGGACTGTGAGAACGCCATCTTTGATGGTGATCTTCTCGCCGGCAGGAGGTGTAATGTTGTTGTATGCCATGGTCGTAATCGAGATTGCGCGCGGAGTGGAACAGGTTTAGCCCCAATGTGCAAGCATGGAACACGAGAAAATAGTCGATTCTTTTTGTGCGAAAGGGGGGAGATTACGGCTTTAACCTATTCGAAAAACAGGCGAGACGCCGGTTTGCCGAGACAGGCGGGACGCACTGTCTTCCCGATGAAGGAGTGGTGGTGATTTTCGATTGAGAAATTACTTTTCCTGCACTAAGATTAGGGCGTGCAGGGGAATCGATCGTCAGGAAATGTAAGGAGGTCACGCTGATGGCATCGATCATCCGCTGGTTCACCTACAATCCCGTGGCGGCAAATTTCTTGTTGCTGACCGTCTGCGTGGCGGGATTTGCGAAGTGGTTCACGCTGCGTAAGGAGATTTTTCCCGAATTGGTAATCGACGCCATTTCGGTCACCGTCCCCTACCCCAATGCCGCGCCCGAAGAAGTCGAAACAGGAGTGTGTTTGCCAATCGAAGAAGCCGTAGCGGATCTACAAGGCGTGAAACGGGTGCGCTCGACGGCCTCACAGCATGCTGGCTCGGTGATGGTCGAGGTCGAGAGTGGCTTTGATGTGCGCGATCTAAAGGACCGCGTGAAGTCGCGTGTGGATGCTCTCGATAGCTTGCCCGAAAAGGCCGAAAAGCCCGTGATTGAAGATCTGGTCATCAAGTATCAGGTGATGAGCCTGGCTGTCATCGCTGACACGGATGAAGCCACTTTGAAGCATTTGGCGGAGAAAGTGCGCGATGATTTGCTCGACTTCGATCCTGGGCCCGCGCAGGGATTTTCGCAGCGGATGGAGCGCTTAGTGCGTGGCAAGCCGAAGATTTCCCAAGTGGAAACAGCTTTGGTGCGGCCGTATGAAATTTCGGTCGAAATCGAGGAAGAAAATCTTCGTCGTTACGGCTTGAGCATGGGAGAGATTGCCGCAGTACTGCGTCGCGAATCCGTGGATATGCCCGGTGGATCGGTGCGCAGTGGTAAAGGGGAACTGGTGATTCGCACGGTGGGGAAAAAGTTTCGTGGCGATGAATTGCTCGACATCGCCGTAGCGACGAATGCCGAGGGCGCGGTAGTAAAATTACGCGATGTCGCGCGGGTGATCGATGGATTTTCAGACGTCGAGCTTGAAGCGCGATTCGATGGCGAGCGCGCGATGTTGGTGAATGTCTTCCGTGTGGGCAATGAAGACACGCTGACGATTGCACGAATAGCGAGACAGTATGTAGAGCAATCCAGCAAAAATCTACCACCAGGAGTCAAACTCGCTGTATGGAATGACCAGAGTGTGTGGTTGCAAAAACGGATGGATCTTTTATTCAACGATGGCTTACAGGGTCTGATCTTAGTGCTGGTGAGCATCGCGTTATTTTTGCGGCCCAAGCTCGCGGTGCTGGTGGCACTGAGTATCCCTGCAGCGTTTGCGGTAGGTGTGTGGATGATGCCAATTTTAGGAATCTCGATCAATATGATCTCGTTATTTGCTTTCATTCTCGTTCTGGGAATTGTGGTGGATGATGCGATCATCGTTGGCGAGACAGTGTATACTCGCATCGAGGCGGGCGAAGACCCTTTCGAGGCATCGTGGCGCGGAACCACAGAACTGGGCGGAGTGGTAACCTTTGGCATTCTAACTACCTGTGTGGCCTTCACACCGATGTTAGGACTCAGTGGCGTAAGTGGCAAAATTTGGCCGAACATTCCATGGGTGGTGATTCCAACTTTGTTAGGCTCATTGGTTCTCACAAAATTGGTTTTTCCGGCGCATTTGGCGACCATGAAAAAGTTAGGCCGCAATGCCAAGCGCGGGCCGATCACACGCGGTCAGCATTGGTTCGGCGATCGCTTGGAGGACTTTGTGAAACGAGTCTACCAGCCGAGTTTGCATCGGATCTTGCGCTGGCGTTACGTGACAATCACCTTGTTCTTGGCCGCCTTACTTTTAACGGGGGCCCTGGTCGGCATGGGTTTCATCAAGAGCCAATTCATGCCAGAGGTGGAAGGCGATGTGCTCAGTGCAAAGCTCGAAATGGCACAAGGTGTTCCTTTTGCGCAAACGCAGGAAGCCATCAAAAAGCTCGAAACTGCGGCGCGCGAGATGAACCAAATCTATCGTGAAAAAGTGGGCCACGATGTGGTTAAGCACATACTTGCGAGCGCAGGCACGCAGCCATTCTTAACAGATATGGTTTCGTTAGGCACGCCGCAGTCTTCACATTTGGGCGAGGTGACATTGGAATTACACGAATCCGCTGTGCGTGGCGTACCCGCTCAGCAACTCGCCAATGAATGGCGCGAACGTGCAGGACCTCTCGCTGGTGCCGTGAAGCTCACGTTCCGCGCTGAAACGGCGGCAGGCGGAAACGCGATTGATTTCCTACTCACCTCGCGTGATCTCGCTCAGCTCGAACGAGCCACCGCACACGTCAAAGCGAAACTCGCCGACTACCAAGGCGTGGTCGACATTTCCGATAGCAACAGTCCCGGTAAAGATGAGTGGAGATTGGTCAAACTCACACCCGTCGGCGAATCACTCGGGCTGCGGCTCGATGATGTGGCGACGCAGTTACGCGATGGATTTTACGGTAGTGAAGTGCAGCGCTTCCAACGCGGTCGCGATGAAGTCAAGGTGATGGTGCGCTACACCGAATCCGAGCGTCGATTTGCCCACAGTCTGGAGGAAATGAAAATCCGCACACGCGATGGCGGTGAGGTGCCCTTGCTACAAGTCGCGCAATTTGAACGCGGTCGAGGTCCGGCATCGATCCAACGCACCGATCGTGAACGCTCGATCAAAGTGATGGCCGATGTGATCAAAACAAACGCGAATGCTAATGAAGTGGTGCAAAAATTCACCAGCGAGGTTTTGGATCGCTTGTCCGAAAATTTTCCCACTGTCAGTTATGATTACGAAGGCGAGCAAAAGGACCAGCGCGAGAGCGTGCGCGAGATTGGCACCAAGTTTTTGTTTTCCCTGCTGATCATGTATGTGCTGATTGCCATTCCGCTGAAGAGCTACGTGCAACCGCTGATCATTCTCGGGGTGATTCCCTTTGGTGTGCTTGGTGCTGTGTGGGGGCATGTCGCTTTAGGAATGTCGCTGAGTATCATGTCGATGGTCGGAGTGGTGGCATTGGCGGGTGTTGTCGTCAATGATTCGCTGGTGATGGTCGATTTCATCAACGAATACCGGGATCAAGGAGGCTCAGAAATCGAGGCCGCAGAGCTCGCTGGGGCGCGACGTTTCCGTGCGATTTTCCTTACCAGCATTACAACTTTTCTCGGGCTGGTGCCGATGCTGATGGAAGATGACATGCAGGCAAAATTCCTAGTGCCCATGGCTGTCTCGTTAGGCTTTGGCAGTTTGTTCGCCACGGTCATTATGCTCTACCTCGTGCCCTGCATCTATTTGATGCTTGGCGATATCAAGGCGCTTTTGCGAAATGGAAGAAATCGATTCATGCGCAAAAATTGATTGCGCCCGCTGTCTGTTTTTCATAAAAGTCACGCCGATGAACCCTACTTGGTATGTATTGAACGGAGAGGATCGACTTGGCCCCTACACAGGCGAGGCACTTGTCGAATTTGCAGAAGAAGGTCGAATCGCTCGTGAGACGATGGTCTGGACAGAAGGGATGGAGGAGTGGCTGCCAGCATCACAGATCGAAGGAATTTTCCCGCCCGAAGAAGTTATCGTGCAGCCTACGCCAGTGCATGTTGCCCCCGCAAAACCTGCTCTCGCTACCTCCAACTGGGCGCCTCCAGGAGCTACGACTCGTGGAGCAACCATGCTGGCTTCGAGCCCAGCAGCGCTGACTGGCTCACTGACCGCTGCGACAGCACCTGCCGATGGCAGTTACCCATACTTCAAAGTAAAACCCGCGGGCTTTGGCCTGTGGATCGGGTTCTTCGTCGGCAGTATCGTGTCGATGATCGTCATGATTGTCATCATTGCACGAGTAGTAGGTTCTGCTGATCCAACTTCCGGAGAAGTAAGTGACACAGCTGCCGCAGGCGGTATGATCGGAGGTTTTGCAGCCGCTGGGGCAGCTTGCTTTTTCTTATTCCTCAATGCGCTCTATACCTACATCGTTTTGCATCGCTCATGGAAATGCTTGCAATACGGCGGAGCACGCACCACTCCCGGTGCCGCTGTTGGCTATCTTTTTATCCCGTTTTTCAATCTCTATTGGTTGTTCATCGCCTACAAAGGACTTGCCGAAGACTGGAACCGAATTGTGGGAAGCTATGAAGACCTGCGCACAGCACCACGTCTGAGTGAGGGATTGTTTTTGGCATATTGCATTTGTTGCATCGTCGCCGGTCCCATCACGCTCTTCCTGATGTTCCCGATCATGTCGCAACTCTGCAAAGGCGTGAACTTTTTTGCCTATCGTCGCAACCCACAAGTGGGATCGGCGCTATCTGGATTCGGTGGCATCAAGTTTGGTTAATGGACTCGGCCAAAAAACAACGCGCATAGGACTAGATCGCCGACGAAGCCCTTGGACTGCGGCAGCATGCTCTGCGGCCTTCGGCCATGCAGCCTGCTACGAGCGGGCAAGCGGAAGTTACATCGGGCTTTTTCCTTGCCGATGCCCCGGGCTTGCAGCAGGGCTGCATTGCCCAAAGCTACAGCAGGCTGTAGCAGTCCAAGGAGCTTAACACGTATCTTCGCCGATTTCATTTTGGCGGAATTCCTAATGAGTCACTACTCAGCTTTCCATCAACCACTTCAAGTGCGGCGTGTACAGGTGCGGCTCTAGCAAAAACGAATCGTGTCCTTTATCGGAGTGCACGGTGATCTGCGTAGTATTCACGTCGGCTCGCTCTAGGTGAAGCGTGAGGTCTGCCTGCTCTTCGGGGTAAAAACAAAAATCACTGTCGATCGAAAACACCAACCAGCGCTGCCCAGCCTCGGCGGCTCGTTCTAACAATTGACGCGGACTTTCTGCGCCCGCTTCTTCGACGGCATCGTAGCGCGACCACATATCGATGATCCGCAAGTAGGTGTTCGCATCGAAGCGTCGGACGAATTTTTTTCCCTGGTGCAGCATGTAAGATTGAAAGGGGTCGCGCACTTTATACCAAGAGAGTGTATCGGCATGTTGCACGATTTCCTGACGAGCCCGACGCTCGATGGCATCGAGATGCACAAAGGTCTTGTGTGAAATCATCCGCGCCAGCGCCAATCCATAGAGCGGTGGCTGCGTGCGATAGTAATCCCCACCTTGGAAGTTCGGGTCATTTTCGATCGCCAAAATTTGTTCGAACAAGATTAAACGATTGAGAACCGTCGTCTTAAATCCTGCCGCTAAGGAAACCACACGTTGCACGCGCTGCGGAAACGTCGTGGCGAATGTCAGCGCCAGCAAACCACCGACCGAGGGACCTACGACTCCATGCAAAACTTCCACGCCCAAATGATCGAGCAACACAGCCGTGGCTCGCACTTGATCGGCAGCAGTGATGTGAGGAAAAAGTGATCCCCAGGACTCACCCGTGCCCGGATTGATCGAAGAAGGCCCCGTCGTGCCATAACAGCCACCAAGATAGTTGGCACAAATGATGCAAAATCGATCGGTATCCAGCGCCTTGCCTGCTCCGATCATATCTTCCCACCAACCCGCGTGCATTTCAGGCTGCCACAGGTCGCCACATCCAGGGATTTCTGGATTATGCCCCGCTGCGTGGTGGGAACCAGAAAGCGCGTGATAGAGCAAAATGACATTGTCTTTTTCCGCATTCATCGTGCCCCAAGATTCATAGGCGATGCGCAAACTCGGAAGCATGAAGCCATTTTGCAGACGAAACGGTTCATCGCTTTCGTAAAAATGTGTGATGGTGGAAGTGGACACAGCAGGATGAGGATGCGACGCAATCAGCGGCGGGTAGGACGATTCTAGCGGCAAATGAGCAGGAGATCAAATGTAAAACATCGTGTCACCCGGCGTCACTGCCAGTTGCTCCAAGGTGATGAACGACAAATTTTTCTGAAAATCCGAGGCGAGAGACTTCCACGAATGAGCTACCGCAGGCCCCGACTCCCCTTCCGTGCTCACGGTAAAGGCCAACAATGAGGGATCGATGGCTTCGACAATTTCCTTCAACGTTATCGCCGCCGGTGCTTTTGCCAGCAAATACCCACCTTCCTTCCCCCGTTTGCTCTCAATCAAGCCCGCTCGGCGCAAATCGTTGAGAATTTGCACTAAAAAGTTTGCAGACACTGCTTCGCGTTGCGCAAGTTCATCAAGTCGTGTAATACTCTGCGTGCCGTGACGTTTGGCAAGCTGAGCCAAGGCCCGACAGGCATATTCAAGCTTCTGGGAAATCCGCATAAGGAAAATGAAACATAATATGGAAAAAAGTGCGAGCGCTAAGGTAGATCGATTTTGCAACGGCAAAGAAGTCGATCATGCATCACTATGGCAAAAAATCCGCGAGGAGGCTGCTGCCATAGCCCTGCGAGAGCCGCAAATGGCTAGCTTATTGCGCGATGTCGTAATCGATCAGCCATGCTTAGGCGCGGCCCTCGGTTGCCGCCTCGCCCGCAAGCTCGCTCGCGAGGATATGTCGCGCGACGAACTTGCGCCTTTGCTCGCTGGGCTTTTCCAACAACACCCGTCGCTCACCTGCAGTGCCGCCAAAGACCTCATCGCCATCTATGAGCGCGACCCCGCTTGCGATTCTCCACTACAACCGCTGCTCTTCTTCAAAGGCTTCCTCGCGATCTGCACCTACCGCATTTCTCATCACCTGTGGCACCACAATCGGCGCGATCTCGCTCTTTACTTCCAGAGCCTCGCCAGTGAAGTTTTTGCGGTCGATATCCATCCAGCAGCGTGCATTGGTTGCGGCATTTTGTTAGATCACGCCACCAGCTTTGTCGTCGGTGAGACCGCGATCATCGAGGACGATGTTTCGATCCTGCACGAGGTCACCCTCGGTGGCACAGGCAAGGAAACAGGCGACCGCCATCCCATCGTGCGCTCTGGCGTGCTGATTGGCGCCGGGGCAAAAATTCTCGGTCGCGTGATCATCGGTGAAGGCGCAAAAATCGGTGCCGGCAGCGTCGTCCTCAACGATGTGCCCGCTCACAAAACCGTCGCCGGCGTCCCCGCCGTGATCGTCGGCGAAGCACGCGAAAACGCCCCCGCACTCGACATGGATCAGCGGCTTTGAGATTGCCTTACCGCTTCTCCGCACCTTTGCGGATCACCTGCAAGGCGATACTGTAGTAGTCGGCATAAGCGCGGGGGAAATGATGACCTTTGCCGGGAAATTCATGCACGTAGCTGCTGACACCATGCTTTTCGAGCAGGGCGGCTTGTTCTTGGCATCTTGCCTTGATGACTGCTCCTTCCGCTGAGATCCATGAGAGAAAGATACTTTGGCCTGTGCGTTGTTGCGGCGTGGCTTCTAACACCTCTAACAATCGTCCAGGATAACGCGATCCAGGGCTCATCGCTAAGCAGCCTGACATTTGTTGGGAAAATGCTGCGGTGAGATGAACCGCGAGCTGACCACCCATCGAAAATCCCACTGCCATGATCTGCCCCGGTTTCACTGCTACTTGCCCCTCCACGCGCTTCAATGCTTTTTTGATTCGGCTCCAGTCATCCTCATGCCGCGCCGACCACATGAACGAATTACGCCCTAGCGGAATGGTGCCACTCAACGAGAAAAACGCGACATCGAGGTCATCACAAATTTTTTGATGATCCGCCCCTGTGAAATCCTCCGGCCACGAGCCATAGCCATGCAAACCTAGCACCACAGGGATCGGACGCTTGCCGTCATAGCCCGTTGGCGTGATCAAGATCTCACGAGAGAACCCCGAACTCGCCCATGCATTGTCGCAGGCTCGGAGGTAGTCGAGCAATTTGGCCCAACGCTCATCCTTGCGCATTTGAGAAAAATCATCATCTCCCGCAATGTCGTCCGCGTTCGCGCAATCCTCGCGCGCCGCTCTTTGCAACCAAGCAAAGGCCCGATCATGATCTTTTGCTTTGGCGAATTTTGCGGCCTCGGCCACGAAGCCATCCGGCTCACATTTCGCATCGGTTACGTCCTCCATCACGGCCCAAGCTGCTGGTAATGCCGCAGGCAACGGTGCCTCATAAACCTGCGTTTCCGCATGCAATACGGAGACTGATGCTGCGAGCCAGGCACAATAGAACGAAATTTTCATGCCAAGACTATGCTTGTTCGATCCAACTCTGGCAAGACCTATGGAGAAGCGATTTTCAATCCCTTTGCTTATTAACAAACCACGGACGGTGAAAAAAGGGATGGAAAATCCCTTCTCCCTATTCACGTTTTGAAATCGCGTGATTGGAAGGTCAGCCAACCGATCACAAATACCGTTGCATTGAGCGGTGCTTCGGTAATTGTAAGAAACAGAAAACGGAAATCACTTGGGTTCTCAGCTGAACGCTCGATACTTGGAGGCAAAAGACGCCAAGGGGAAATCATTTACCATTGGCGCAAGAAATGGACTAGAGTGTTGCCCAAGTCCGCTCGCTTACCGATGACACGATCACCTTTTATCCTCGAGAAAAAAAGACAGAGATTGGACCTTGAAGTTCGATGATTTGAACCGAAAAGAACAACTGCATCGATTCCCCAGCTGATTAGCTCGATCCGCCACGTGTCAGGCACTAAGCATCGAGAATGATTGGGAGCACTCCACTCATTTTTTTCTCGATCACTCGCCGCAACGCATCACGCCAATCAGCGATCGGGCGCGGCAGATGGGACGATAATTTCGCGGAATCCATCGCCGTATGAATCGGACGCCGCGCGGCCCAATGGCTCATCTCCGTGATCGATTGCGCATGCACGCATGCTCCCGGTGCCAGCCAGCCACCTGCTTGCAATGTTTCTTGCACTGCTATGGCCAAGGCATACCAAGACACTGGCTCTCCTGCATGGCAGCCGTGCCAAATCCCCCCCGGTGAACTCGTGCTCAGCCATGACACCCATTCGCAAAGATCATCAAGCGCAGTAGGGATCGACCACTTATCGCTAACGGCCCGCACCGATTGCCCAGCGAGCAATTGCGCCATCACTTGATCGACAAAACCTGGCCGCTCACCGCCATAGACCCAAGAAACTCGAAGCACGCTCGCAAGCCCAGGTGCATTTTTCAGAACTCTCTGTTCCCCCGTCAATTTGCCCCGACCATACACCGTACTCGGCTCCGCGCACTGACTCTCGAGGCGCTTGCCTGCATGGTCACCGGCAAAAACATAATCCGTACTAAAATGAATCATCCGCACTCCGCGAAGCTGCGCGATTTCCGCCATCACCGCAGGAGCATCCGCGTTGATTCGCTGCGCCAATTCCGGCTCGCGTTCGCATTGATCCGGCGCCGACATCGCCGCCGGATTGATCAAACAATCAAGCTCTTGATCTAACAAAAACAAACGCAAAGCATCAAGATCAGCAAGATCAACTTCTGCTCGGGTGACAGGTATTACCACATCGCCACGCTGCAAAAAATATCGGCAGAGCGCAGAGCCCACGCGTCCGTTTGCTCCCGTGATCAGTAGCTTCACAGCAATCCTTGCTCACGCAATTCCGCATCCACATCATCCATGCCTAGCGCACCAGCCTCTCGGATCGAACGCAGACGACGTGCCGCACCGCGTTTGGTGTTCGGAGCATTGATACGCTGGCGAATTTCGCCTACGGTGAAAGGTGTCAGCGCGGCGATGCCCAGTGCCAACAGGCCAAATGCGAGACCGCGACGAGCTCCGCGATGCATCATTTCACCTAACAACAATCCCGCCGCAGTTCCTACCAAAGCAGGTGCCACCATCGCGGTATTATCAGTCCAGTCACGCGTGTCTTGCTCGTTGTGCATGCGCAAATCATAGCAACATTTTTCTGCGGATGCAATCGGAAGTCGCAAGAAATCACCCATTTGCCGAAAAACCTCGTAAGCCGATGATTCTCAACACGAAAGACATCACAAATCGTCAAATCAAAGAAATTGAAAAAAAACATTGCCACCAACTCCTACTTCAGCTTATCTTCCCGCCCGCAAGCAACAGCAAGCGCGGTTAGCTCAGTGGTAGAGCACCACCTCGACACGGTGGGGGTCACTGGTTCGAGACCAGTACCGCGCACCATTTCCTCTTTTGGAGAGATTGGACTCAAAACGATCAGACATAAGACGTAAGAGATAAGACGTAAGACTTGAAGTATATCGTTTACACAATGACTACGATTTTGGCGATAGTGAATCTTTGAAATATCAAAGCCAATTGACGCTAACGCCAAGTAGCTCCTAATATCAATGAGTTCAGGATTTTTTATTCTAGCTCATTTTTTACCGTGGGCTTCAGTCTATCAGAGGTTCCGATTGACTAAAATCTCAAATCTTTTTTTGCAAACTTTGCGTTTTTTGCGGCCAAAAAATACACAGCACGGTGGTGCCCACTTCAAGGTGTCGGCACAGGCTCGCTGGCGGGAGTTTTGAGATCCTTCAGCAAATGAAAGAGCTCGCTGTTCGTGGTGAAAATCGCCGTAGTGTCTGACTTGAGAGTTTTTGTGTAGGTGTCCAGCGTTTTGATGAATTGATAAAAATCTGCTGCCAGTGGACTGCTGTTGTAGGCATCGGCATAAATCTGCGTCGCCTTGGCATCGGCTTTGCCTCGGATTTCTTGCTCTTTGCGATATGCCTCGGATTTGATTTGAAGCAAATCACGCTCCATCCGACCTTGGATTTTTGCTGCCTCTCCATCCCCCTCGGAAATATAGCGTGAAGCGATCTGACGGCGTTCACTTTCCATGCGGTCGTAGATTTTTTGAATCACTCCGGCTTTGTAGTTGATGCGTTTGAAGCGGACGTCGATGAGCTCGATCCCCCACAGCTTCGCCTTCGGTTTCGCTGCGGCGAGGATTTCTTTGTCGAGCGCATGTCGTCCGTAGCGAATCGTCGGAAGCACGCCGATTTGACCGAGTTCACTTTGGATTTCTTCGGAGGGCACACTCTTGCGCGCCTTGTCACTGCGAACGACTTCGATCAAATCATGCTGCGCAATCACACTACGCGTGGCACCGCCAATCGCGTCGTCGAGTCGCGATTGTGCACTGCGTTCATCGCGAAGGCTCTCGAAATACTTTTGCGGATCGGCAACGCGCCAACGCGCGAAGTTATCGACTGTGATATAAAGTTTGTCTCGCGTCGGCATATCGGACGCCGGTCCATCCCATTCCAACACACGCTTTTCGATACGGTTCACCGTTTGGATGAATGGCTTTTTGAAATGCAAACCCGCTTCGTTTTTCTGCGGATCACTGTTAATAGGTAGCCCTACTGGCTTGCCAAACTCAGTGATGATTACTTGCTCCCCCTCGTTGATGGAGTAGGTGCAGGAAAAGAACAACACGAGCAACAGGGCGATGATCGGAGCAAAAAAGGTGGAGAAGAATTTTTTCATAAAAAATTAGCGTTTAGTGTTAGCGGGGGTGCCGAGATTGAGCAGTGGCAGAAACTGCTTCGCATCTTCATCGATGATGTATTTGTTGCCGAGATTCGGTAGCACCTCGTTCATGGTTTCGAGATAGAGTCGCTGCTTGGTAATGGCTGGTGCTTTTTCATACTGCAACAACAAATCGCGGAAGCGCGTGACATCGCCCTCGGCCTCGTTGGTGCGTTGCAGCGCGTAACCTTCAGCAGCAGAAATTTGTTGCTCGGCGAGACCGCGTGCTTTAGGCACCTCCTTATTATACTGGCCATTGGCGATGTTGATACGCTCTTCACGCTCTTGCTGCGCACGGTTCACTTCATCGAAGGAATCCTGCACGGGGCGCGGCGGATGGATGTTTTTCAACTGCACCTGCTCGATGCGAATGCCCATCTGAAAGACCGACATCGCCTCTTGCAGTTTTTTCAAACAATCCGTTTCAATCTCCGTGCGCCCATATGTGAGAACTTCATCTACGGTGCGATCGCCGATCACCTCGCACATCAGGCTCTCAGAAACATCGCGCAAGGTCGCGGCGGCCTCGCGCACACGGAAAAGATAATCCTCGGGATCCGAAATTCCATACTGCACCACCCACTCGACCTCAGCGGCATTCAAGTCACCGGTCACCATGTCGCGTTCTTCACTAGGCTCTTGCCCACCTTGGTAGTCGTTCGAGGCACCGGGAGTGATGAAGCCGAATTCGAGTTTCAACTGCCGACGCACTGGTATGATGGTCACGCGATCAATGAAAAATGGCATCTTGAAATGCAGTCCAGGTTCCGTTGTTTTTACATGCTTGCCAAATCGCTGAACCACACCGACGGACTCGGTGTTCACAGTGTAATAGCTAGTGAAGAGGGCAATGAGCGCAGAGATCACGATGGGGATCAGGCTCAATTTTCCGAGAAGGCTTCGCGCGATGACAGCGGGTGTGATGCGGTCGCCCACATCGATTTGTTGAAAAGGTCTCATAAGCTCAATATTATAGTCTCGTGAGGCGAATGAGCAAGTGGAAACGGAGCTGCTGTTTGTAACCGCTATGATCAGACCGGCGCGACTTTTTCCAACTTACCGCTCTGAATCGAACGATAAATGGCATCGACGACGAGCATATCGCGCAGGCCTTCTTCACCGCTTGGGTGGAATTCCTTGCCGTCGAGAATCGCTTGCGAAAATGCCTCCATCTCTAACTGAAAGTGATCGACGTCAGGCATATCGAGATAGTTTTTCCCACCACTGCATGTGCCTTTCAGACCGCTGTAGCTGTAGGCTGGACCAAGGCTAAACGTACCGCGTTCACACACCGCAGTGAAGTCATTGTAGCCATTAAATAGATAGGTCGTGCAGCATTGGGCCATGCGTCCCGATGGAAACTTCATCTGCCAGTTCACTGTCTCATCGACCTCCGCAAACTTCACAGGATCCGTTTTGGTTTCGATCGCTGAAACCTCCGTTGGTTCCTCGCCCATCAACATGCGGCAGCTCTGCAAGGCATAGACGCCGACGTCCATCATGGCGCCGCCGCCCGCCAAGGCCTTGCGCAGTCGCCACTGCTTGGGATCGCCGCTTTGGAAGCCGAAGTTGGCTTGAATGTGCTTCACTTGGCCGAAGACTTTTTCCTTGGCCAAACGCACGGCTTCCACGTGATGCGGCACAAATTGGCAGCGATAGCCGATGCCTAACAGCTTTCCTGCTTCCTTACATGCAGCAATCATCTCACGGCACTCCTCCGCATCATTCGCCATTGGTTTTTCACAAAATACGTGCTTGCCTGCTTTGGCGGCGCGAATGACGTATTCCTTGTGCATCGAGTTTGGCAGCACAATGTAGACCACATCGATCGCGGGGTCCTTGATGATTTCATCGAAGCGCTCATAGCTGTAAATGTGTGCCGCATCGATGCTATATTGCTTGCTCCACTTTTCCGTTTTGTCGGGACTACCGCTGACCAGGCCGGTGAGTTTCGCATTGCGCGTCTTGAGCAATGCGGGAGCGATCTGATGAGTGCTCAACGAGCCAAGCCCAACGAGGGCCCAACCAAGTTTTTTCGCACGGGCTTTTTCTGAAGCGGTCTGAGCAGAGGCGAAAGCGCTAGCAAGACCAGCGCCGCAGAGGGTTTGAAGAAATGGTCGGCGTTTCATGGTTTTTTCGTTGGTGTTTTGGATTTATCAGTTGTTTTTTGGGAAAGAGTTTCGGCTTGAGTTCGCGATCAATCAACAGAGCATGACGAGTTTTGTAACAGCAGCCTATTACGCTCGGCAATGCGACTATGTGTCATGGATTGTAGCGCGTATGGCGGGAAAGACAAGCGGGCAACCCACACATTGCGATTTTGCCCTTTTCTTTTGTGATACCACGAGGCATGGTCACGCCAGTGAAGGAAACTGCTTCTGAGTTCGAGGTCTGGGCCGCCGATGTGATTTTCGGGCGGGCGCGGGGATTCCGTGCTTTCCTCACTCGACTTTTGCTGCGCGCTCTTTCCGGGATTTATCGGATGCTGATGCAGACAAGAAAATACTTGTTCTATCAAAATTACAAACAACGCTTTCACCTCGGCACCCTGACAATTTCCGTCGGCAATATCACCGTGGGCGGCACGGGAAAAACGCCAGTCGTCGAGCTTTTATCTCGAACCCTGCGCGAACGCCATCGCAACATCGCCATTCTCTCGCGCGGCTACAAAAGCAAGGCGCTCAACGAACCACAAAAATGGGAATCCACTCAAGAGGCGCCACTTAAGCCCAAGCAGCTGCCCAAAATTGTCTCCACTGGTCGAGCTATTTTGCTCGACTCCAAGTTCGCGGGCGATGAACCCTTCATGCTCGCCAACAACCTCCCAGGCGTGGCGGTCCTCGTCGATCGCGATCGCGTCAAATCTGCGCGATTCGCCATTCAGGAACTCGGTGCCGATACCTTGATCCTTGATGACGGCATGCAGTACCTGCGCATGGCGCGCGCCCTCGACATTTGCTTGATCGATGCCAATGCGCCCTTCGGCACCGGTGCGATGCTCCCCGCGGGAACCCTTCGCGAACCCAAGAAAAACCTGTGCCGCGCTCATTACATCATTCTCACCAAATCCGATGGCAGCGGTCACGCCGATCTCATCAAAAAAATCCGCCGCTACAATGCCACCGCGCCGATCATTACAACCACGCACGGGCCCAAGTATCTGGAAAACCTCTCGACCTTCGAGCAGGAGCCACTTGATTACCTCAAGGACAAACACGTCGCCGCGCTATCGGGCATTGCAGTGCCCGAAAATTTCGAAAAATCACTGGTCAAACTCGGCGCCAAGCTCGAAGTCAAAAAACGTTTTGCCGACCACTATCGCTTCACGGGGCGTGAGATCGCCGCCTTCACCCAACGCTGTCTCGAACGCGATATTGACATGATCGTCACCACCGAAAAAGACGCTGTCCGCTACCCGCGCCGCATCCTCGCCGAGGTGCCGGTTTGGTTCCTACGCATAGAAGTGGAAATACTCGATGGTCAAGAGCACTGGGATCACATGATCGATCATATTTGTCAACCTGCCGCGCACGGCAACTCCATTCTGCGTCACCGTATCGCCTTCACCGGCTGAATTTTTCTCCCAATCTAACATTTTTATGCTACCATCCCTGCTCGGCCTAACCAAAGAAGAACTCGTCGCTCAGCTCGCGGAACACGAGCAACCAAGCTATCGGGCCGATCAAATCCTCGACTGGGTTTGGAAAAAACGTCCTGCATCGATTGAGGAAATGAGCAATCTCCCGAAACAACTGCGCGAGCATTTGCAAACCCATTTTTCGCTCTATCCACTGACGCCGGCACGCGAACTCGGTTCCACCGATACCACGCGTAAGATGCTCTTCAAACTCCACGATGGCCGTTACATCGAAAGCGTTCTCATCCCCGCTAACCCAGCGCTATATGGCGGCCGCGCGGATCGCCTAACACTATGCGTTTCCTCGCAAGTCGGCTGCGCCTACGCCTGCAAATTTTGCGCCTCAGGCCTAGCAGGATTCACCCGCAACCTCAGCGCCGCCGAGATCGCAGCCCAGGTATTGCAAACGGAAATGCTCGCCAAGGATCGCATCGATAACGTGGTGTTCATGGGCATGGGTGAGCCACTGGCGAACAGCAAAAACTTGATGCAAGCCATCGAGCTCATCACATCGCCGTGGGGCCTTAATCTCGGAGCACGTCACCTGACGATTTCCACCTCTGGCCTAGTGCCGCAGATTCGCGAGCTCGCACGTCATCCGCGCCAAATCCGCTTAGCCATTTCGCTGCACGGCGCCACCGATGCCGTGCGCGATCAAATCATGCCTGTGAACAAAAAATATCCCACTGCCGAATTGTTCGAGGCCCTGCGCGATTGGAACTCTAACAAAAAACAACACCTCACGCTGGAATATATCCTCATCCAAGGCGTCAATGATGGCCTCGATCAAGCGCGGATTCTTGCCACTCACGCACGTGATTTCCGAGCAAAGGTCAATTTGATTCCCTATAATACCGTGGAGGGATTGCCGTGGAAACGACCTGAAATTTCGCACTGCCAGGCATTCCGCAACATTCTCAGCAATGCCGGCGTCACTGCCACCTTACGACTCGAAAAAGGCCACGACATCGAAGCCGCATGCGGGCAATTGCGACTCATCCAAGAAACCGAAGAAGGCATCATTTCACACGTCGAGCGCAAAGCGTGAGACATTGAGAGGAAATTGTCATTAGGCCTATACTCATACGCTGATGTTAAAAATGCGCGCGTGCAGGCCAAACATTTTGAACAACACTAGGGTGCAACGGCCAATCAATGTGCCAAGCGGTTTCGCCATCGGCGCGCTGAAGCAACAAATCACCGCGATCTTGTGATAGCTTCAGTAACGGCCAGTTTGTCGTATACTCAAGCTTTGACGATTCAGGAACATCAAATCTATTGAAAGAGATTTTCATGCTACCATCATCATTAAAACAATAAGTCCCCGATAACATATCAAAGTTGTAACCCAATATGTCGATAACGACTTTGCCGCCTTTAAGGAAATTTATCCTAAAATGACAACCACCATTATTCCGCTCACCGTTCCACCCGTAGAATACCAGCTTTTCGTGCTTCTCAAGCGCGCGCGCAAGTTGAACTTCGGCTTTAATTTCGACATCTTGTGTTCTCAGAGCTGTATGTTTGCGGCATCCGCTTATGACGAGTATAAATACAAAGAATGTAGCTCGCATGATCATGATATGACTCACCGAGCCGATTACTTAAACGGAACAATGTTCGATTTCTCCTCACAAAGATGAAGAATCAGCGTGCTCGATTGCGTCATGTGTGAGCGCGGGTCATAGGCTTGGAGAAACTGCTTGATCTCGTGTTGCAGGCGTTGGCAGTGTTTGTCGAATTTTTGCGTACCTCGCAACTCCATCGTGCATTCACGGACCTGCAAAAAGCGGATTTCGTTCGCACCAGCCGAGCAGAGCTCATCGATCTCACGATGCAACATCGGGAACAACGCCAACTCAAAGGAGCAGTCATTTTCGCGCAGCAAACGCAAAAGACTCACTTGCACTGGTGGCGCAAGCGGTCGCAGTTGTTGAGCGATATTTTCGCAGCCGATGTGTTCTAACATGCGACGCATTTTCTCATAGAGCGCGGGCAACGGCAACAAGCGCAAGGGGCATTTGTTCTCCAAATAATGAAAAATTCCTTGGCAAATTTCGTCCACAAACGGAAAATCGTCGCGATCTGCTGCATGCATGGCCCGGCATAATGCATCACGCAACCACTGGGAATCGTAACACGATACCTGATGGCGGCCAACTTGGATGACGGGGCGGTTGCCGATGAGTGCGATCACGTAATTTCTTTCAGTTGTAGGGACGTTGGGGTTGGAGTTGGTAAGGAGATGAACGAATTATGGCTGTTGAACTTTGGGGACTATTGATATTTTTAAAGGAACCAAGGAAAACGTGATTCACTGATCGAGGAATGGGGACTACTCCTTGAAAAGTTTACGCTGGAGAGGGTCGCGCGCCGCGCGACGTTCCAGTGCCTGAATCTCGTTAATGAATTCTCCGACATTGTCAAACTGACGATAAACGGAAACGTAGCGCACGTAGGCGACGGGATCGATCGAGTGGAGTTTGTCCATTACCTTGGCACCAATCATGGATGATGGTACCTCGGACATGTTATCTTTGTGAAGCTCACTCAGAATTTCCTCGACAGCTCGATCAAGCCGGTCCATGTGTACGGGTCGTTTTTCGCAGGCCTTGACGAGCCCTCGGAAAAGTTTTTCGCGGTTGAGAGGCTCGCGACTGCCATCTCGTTTCACCACGCGCAACTCGGTGCGTTCGATTGATTCATAGGAAGTATAACGATAGTTACACATCATACATTCGCGCCGCCTCCTGATGGTGGTGCCATCCTTCGACATTCGAGAGTCGAGAACTTTATCCTTCAGGGAGCCGCATTGAATGCACCGCATGAGCTTGGAAAAACGAGACGCGCGAGAATCACGAGAACATCTGGTAGTGTCAAACGGAAAAGTATGACAAATGTTGTACGTAGGCAAAATCAATGTTTTTCGGTCTACTAACTATCTAGTATTTCTTAAGTAAAATGCAAATCAAAAAAATACCCGCCGCTTAAAGAGGTCGCAACGGATGAAATGGGACGGGGAAAACTCATCACCATCCATGATATCGCGGTGCGCAATATCCACCTCCGTATCCGTAGTCGCCACTATAATAACCGCCACGACACATCGAGTCGCTCTTGTTGTGACTCAGGACAGCGCCCACCAAAGCAGCACCCACTACGATCGGCACAGCCGCCTCCGCCGCATTGCGCGGGTAGGCACCACTGCCATAACCCGCACCATAATAAGGATCGGCACAAGACGAAAACAGTCCGCAAAGAGCGACGAAAGCACCAGCAAGAATCCCATGTTTTTTCATAACATCCATTGAGACGGAGCCACGGCGAATTTATTCAAAAATACATACGCCACAGGAGAATGGTCTTGATTCCGCTGACGTTTCCAGCACACTACCGCCGCGCAACTGTTGCGCAGAACAGTACATGAAAGCACTCGTCAAAGCAAAAGCAGAGCCTGGCATCTGGTTGCAGGATGTTCCCGAACCCGAAGTCGGACCTATGGACGCGCTCATTCGCATCCGCAAGACTTCCATCTGCGGTACCGATGTCCACATTTACAAATGGGATGCCTGGGCGCAGCGCACGATTCCCGTGCCGATGGCCGTCGGTCATGAGTTTTGTGGCGTAGTGGAGGCCCTCGGCTCGGGCGTAACGGATCTGCAAGTCGGCGATCTGGTTTCCGGCGAGGGCCACATTGTCTGCGGTCGCTGCCGCAATTGCCTCGGTGGTCGCCAACACCTGTGCCCAAACACCCTCGGTGTCGGCGTCAATCGCCAAGGCGCGTTTGCGCAATTTCTCTCGATTCCCGCGCGCAATGTCTACAAAGTGGACCCGAGCATCCCCGAGGATGTCATTTCCACCTTCGATCCCCTCGGCAATGCTGTTCACACGGCCTTGTCATGGAGCTTGGTGGCGGAAGACGTGCTAATCACGGGCGCGGGGCCAATTGGCTGCATGGCTGCTGCGGTGTGCCGCTTTGCGGGTGCTCGACACGTAGTTGTGACCGATGTCAATCCGTGGCGCTTGGAGCTTGCGAAAAAACTCGGCGCCACACGCACCGTGAACGTAGCCGAGGAGACTCTCACCGATGTCAAACGCGATCTGGGCATGAAGGAAGGATTCGACGTCGGACTTGAAATGTCAGGTCATCCTTCTGGTCTTCATGACATCTTGGAACACAGCTCAAACGGCGCAAAAGTTTCCTTGCTTGGCATATTCCCCGACAAGGTAGCAATCGACTGGGATAAGGTCATTTTCAAGGGCCTAATCATGAAGGGCATTTATGGACGCGAAATGTTTGAGACTTGGTATAAAATGAGCAGTATGATCCGCGCGGGGCTCGATATCTCGCCAGTGATCACACATCGCTTTCATTACACAGAATATGAAACTGCATTCCAAACGATGATCTCAGGTCAGTCCGGAAAAGTTGTGCTTGACTGGACGGACTGACAGTTTTCACATACGGGGTCTGTTTATCCAAAGATCTATTGCATGTCCCTGTCCTTTCTTCCTGAAAAATTTCGCCCCATTTACGAGATCGATCCCGCTTTTGGCAAAAGCGCAGTTTATTTCTCCATGGAATTTGCCATTGATCAATCCTTCAAGATTTACTCAGGCGGGCTCGGCTTTCTCGCGGGCTCGCACATGCGCTCCGCTGCAGCGATGAGGCAGAATTTCTGCGGCATCGGCATCTTCTGGACCTGCGGCTACTACAACCAAACCCGCGGTGATGGTAGGGAAATGGCGGTGCAATTTCGCCGCAAGCACCCAGCCTTCTTGCGCGAAACCGGCATCGATTTCACTCTTCGGATTTTCGACCAAGATGTCCTGGTCCGCGCGCTCTACCTCCCCGGTGATGTTTTCGGCACCGTGCCGATGTTTTTCCTCACCACCGACGTTGATGGCAATAGCGCCTTTGGCCGGAACATTACGCAACGCCTATATGATCAAGACCACAATGTGCGCATCGCTCAATACATGGTTCTCGGTCGTGGCGGCGCTCGTTTTTTAGAAGAACTCGGTGTTCAACCCGAGGTATATCACCTCAATGAAGCACACGGAATTTCGGCCTTGTTCCGCTTGTATGAAACCTGCCATGACAAGGTAGCCATAAAGAAAAAATTCGTCTTCACCACCCACACACCCGAGGAAGCTGGCAACGAAAAAAATAACGTGCACGTTCTGAAAAAAGCGGGATTTTTCGGCTCCGTCGAGCTCGATGAAATCCGCGATCTGATTGATCTGCGCGATGATACCTTCAATCACTCCCTCGCAGCCTTACGCCTCTCGCACAAGGCCAATGGCGTCTCAAGACTACACGGCGAGGTCTCGCGTGAGATGTGGAAAGATTACCAAGGAATTTGCCCCATCGATCACATAACCAACGCACAAAACAAAAAATACTGGGCCGATCCGATCTTGGAAAATGCCTGCCAGCATGGTGACCTCGACACCTTGCGCCGCCGCAAACGCGAAATGAAAGAAAAGCTTTTCCGCATCGTCGCCGATCAATCCGGTAAGCTGATGAACCCCAATGTGCTCACCATCGTTTGGGCCCGCCGTTTTGCAGGTTACAAACGTGCCGACTTGATCACACGCGAGCGTCAGATGTTTCGTGAGTTGCTAAACCGTACCGAGCAGCCGATCCAAATCATCTGGGCCGGCAAGCCTTATCCGTTCGACTACTCGGCCATTGAGACCTTCAATCACTTGATCAATCTCACTGCGCCGAATCCGAACGCCACGGTGCTCGTCGGCTATGAACTGGAACTCTCGCGCGACCTAAAAAACGGCAGCGATGTTTGGCTGAACAATCCCATCGTAACCCGTGAGGCCTCAGGCACCTCAGGCATGACCGCAGCGATGAATGGCTCAGTGAATTTCTCTACCTGGGATGGCTGGATCTGCGAGTTTGGCAAAGATGGCGAAAATTCCTTCATCGTCCCGCCCGCCGAGCCACAGCTCAGCCCCGAAGCGCGCGACCAAGCAGATCTGATGAACCTCCATCGCATTCTTAACGAATCGATTTGCCAAAAATACTACAATTATAGTAACGACTGGTGGCGTATGGTATTGCAATCGATGAACGACGTAGCGCCTTACTTCGATGCCGATCGCATGGTGCGAGAGTACTACGAAAAAATCTACGCGTAATGCACGAGCCTATTCGCGTGGCAGCAGGCATTTAATCTGCTTCCACGCCTTGACAATGATCACAATGAGTACGATCAAGGCAAGAACATCAACAATCGACCCATACGCCTGCATGAGTGGTGAGGTTTCCCCTTTGAACACTTCACCCGTAATCCATTTCACCGTCATCGCAAAAAGCATCAGCCCATTGCCTACGATGAGCGGATACATCCAAAAGCGAGGCGAAGAATAGCCCTTCTCCTTAGTCGCTTTGTGAAACATTAAAGCAGCAAAGATCGATAAAATGACAAAAGTCAACATAGCCGATACATAGCGCTTCCAATCTCGATCGTCAATGATTGTTGTACTAACAATCAAGACCAACCTAAGCCCACGATTTTAATCGCGGATAGGCTCCTGAATCCCACATCACACGACGCTTCAAATAACGCACAACCGAAACACTGCGCATTGTCCATCAGCAGAATTAGCTCTCAGACTTCCACCCTCAAATCCCTAGCCGACCACAGCGAACCTGCCACTGCTTCTGCCGAACCACGCATTTTCCTAGCACCATCTTTTCGCTTCCCTCCAAAACGCTCACGTGCCTGCGCGAAGGCTTCATTCACAAACATCTTACTACCAATCACCGCACCAGCCGTGAAATAGCGCACCCGATGCCGCAGCATCGCCGCCATTTCCATCTCTCGCAACACCATCTCATCATCCTCTTGCTTGACCGCATTCGCATCAGACTTAGCTCCTCGTTGCAGCGATTTCTCCGTCACTGCAGCTAAGCGCTTTTTCTTCTCAGCCGCTACAATTTCCCCTGCTCTGCCCGCTTTGCGCTCCAGCGCCACACCTAACAATTTCCGATATACCCGCGCC
>Ga0209444_10000084_pt1 | contig 50293 bp, 38 predicted proteins | sample LauGreFaBDMM15DN_2_FD_188215 | JGI IMG/M metagenome (GOLD analysis project Ga0209444, IMG submission 188215) | Freshwater lake microbial communities from Lake Michigan, USA - Fa13.BD.MM15.DN (SPAdes) (version 2) | ecosystem: Environmental > Aquatic > Freshwater > Lake | place: Lake Michigan... | reverse complement strand
TGCCCTTTCATCAGGAAGGGAAGGAAGCGCATCTTTTATGCCATCAATAAACGCATCGGTGAATGCAAATGGGGCAAGGTCTGGTTCAGGAAAATAGCGGTAATCATCTGCATCCTCTTTTGTTCTGATGGAGAAGGTGATGCCCCTGTCTGCATCATAGCTCCTGGTTTCCTGCACAATGGTCTCACCCTTTTCACACATGTCAGACAAACGGTTGATCTCGATGTCAATCGCATGCCTAAGGTGCCTGATGGAGTTGAGGTTTTTCACCTCTACCCTGGTGCCCAGGAATTGGCTCCCTCTCGGCCTGACTGAAATGTTGGCGTCACACCGAAGGCTTCCCTCTTCCATGTTCCCATCACAAATCCCTATCCACCTAACCAGCTTTCTGACCTGTGTCAAGTAGGCAGAAGCTTCTTCAGCACTGTGCAGAACAGGATCTGTAACAATTTCAATCAGGGGAACACCAGCCCGGTTATAATCCAGCACAGTCAGGCCATCATGCTGGTCATGAATACTTTTGCCGGCATCTTCCTCCATGTGAATTCTTGTGAGCTGAATATCACGCTGCCCTGTTGAAGTATTGATGCGCACAAACCCACCACTGCAGATAGGCGTGGTATGCTGTGAAATCTGATAGCCTTTGGGAAGGTCAGGATAAAAATAATTTTTCCTTGCGAAGTAATTGTGTTTTTCAATGGTGCAATGACAAACCAAGCCCATGCTGATGGCATGCTCAATGGCAATCTTGTTCATCCTGGGCAGCGTGCCGGGATGGCCAAGTGTAATGGGGCTGACATGGGTATTGGGATCAGCACCAAAAGCAGCAGCATCCCCTGCAAACAACTTGCTTCTTGTTTGCAATTGTGCATGCACTTCAAGTCCAATTACTGCTTCATATTTTATTGTCAGGTCTTCCGACATTGTATTGCTTGATTTCGAATGAGATATAATCAATGGACCATTGCATCAAACCAGTGCATTTTTGATGGCAGCAATGGCAGCCTCCAAACCACTTACTTCCTGCCCTCCTGCTGAAGCCAGGGATTTTTGTCCGCCTCCACCACCTTTGATGTGTCCTGCAACATGGGTTTTGATGAGTGCCACTGCATCAAGGCCTTTTTCAGTAACCAGGGTATCTGAAAGGCCAATTGCTACGGCAGGCTTACCAGCTATATTTGCCGCAAGTACAACAAGGGTATATGAGTAAATGGTCCTTAAATCATTGCACAATTTTTTCAGGGAATCAGATGAAGAGGCTTCTGTGATGACACCAATAAAATTGATGCCATTGACAACTTCAGCTTTCTTCATCAGGTCTGTCTTCAAATACCCCAGCAACCTGTTTTCCGTCTGCTCCAACTGTTTTTTGAGCAAAGACAGTTCCTCCAGGTGCTGTTCAATAGAACGCACCAACTCGCGGGGATTCTTCAGCAATGTGCTGACTTGCTTTAAGAGGTGTTGTTCTTCCAGGTGCTTCTGGTCTGCTGCAATTCCACAAACAGCTTCAATCCGGCGAACGCCAGCAGCCACACCCGACTCTGATACAATCATGCACTGCCCCAATGCTCCTGTATCAGCGACATGGGTACCCCCACAAAGTTCAATAGAGTATGCAGGGTCAATGGTCACCACCCTCACCTTGTCTCCATATTTTTCTCCGAAAAGAGCCATGGCACCAAGTTTCATGGCTTCATCCTTGTCCATTTCCACGATGACGACTGGAATATTTTCACGGATCTTCGCATTGACCAACGCCGTCACTGCCGCCAATTCTTCATCTGTCATTTTTGCGAAATGAGAAAAATCAAAACGCATTCCATCATTGGATACAAGGGAACCTTTTTGTGCCACATGTGTCCCCAATACATGGCGCAATGCTGCATGCAAAAGATGGGTAAGGGTATGGTGGTTGGTAATTTCCTTTCTCCTATCGGCATTGACGGCAGCAAAAACAGCAGGAGCAACTGTTTCGGGCAATGCCGACACCGTATGTACAATCAGGTCATTCTCTTTTTTGGTATTGAGTACCTCAATCACATGGTCCCCCATGGTAATGGTTCCGGTATCCCCTACTTGGCCACCACTCTCTGCATAAAAAGGGGTCTGTTCCAACACTACCTGAAAGTGGGTTTGTCCTTTGGCCGTTACCTTCCTGTACCGCAGCAGGTTGGTACTGCAAGACAATTGATCATATCCAACAAATGCTTTGCCAGCCAAGGCATTTTGGGAAACATCAACCCAATCTTCTACATCTGATGCAGTCGCAGCGCGGCTCCTGTTTTTTTGCACTTGCATCTCACGCTCAAAACCCTCTTCATCAACCAATACTTCCTGCTCCAAAGCAATCAATCGGGTAAGGTCGATGGGGAAGCCATAGGTATCATACAATTCAAATGCAGCGGCTCCATCAATGGTTCCAGATTGCTTTGCCAGGTCAAGGATATCATCAATCTTTTTCAATCCCTTGCCCAATGTTCTCAGGAATGTTTCCTCCTCTTCTTTCACCACTTTAGCAATGAATCCAAGCTGTGCATTCAACTCAGGAAATACTTCATTGAACTGCTCCGCCAATCCAGGCAACAATTGATGCAGCATGGGCTCCTTCACATCCAGGTAGGTATAATAATACCGCACAGCCCTGCGCAATATTCTTCTGATGACATACCCTGCTCCCGTATTTGATGGAAGCTGACCATCTGCTATGGTAAAAGCAATGGCCCTGATATGGTCTGCCAAAACCCTGAATGCGACATCTGGTTTTGAGTCTCCCGCAGTATATTTTTTACCAGAAATTAGTTCTGTGGTTTGTATGGAGCCTGAAAAAATATCGGTATCATAGTTGGAAGACTTCCCTTGCAAAACGCGGACCAGGCGCTCAAGCCCCATCCCTGTATCCACATGGGTAGCAGCAAGGGGTTGCAGTGTTCCATCTTTCAATCGGTTGTATTGGATAAACACATTGTTCCAGATCTCGATGACCTGTGGATGGTCTTTGTTGACCAAGAGTTGGCCAGGTACGGCAGCCCTTTCTTCATCAGACCTGCAATCCACATGGATTTCACTGCAAGGACCACAAGGACCCGTGTCCCCCATTTCCCAAAAATTATCTTTCTTGTTGCCGAAAACGATATGATCTGCGGGAAGCAATTCTTTCCAAATGCCCAATGCGATGGTTGAGGCAGGGATATTTTCCTTTGCATCACCTTCAAAAACAGTGGCATAAAGGCGGTCCTTGTCAATGCCATATTCCTCCGTCAACAATTCCCAACTCCATGAAATGGCCTCTTTTTTGAAATAGTCACCAAAGCTCCAGTTGCCCAGCATTTCAAACATGGTATGGTGGTAGGTATCTACACCAACCTCTTCCAGGTCGTTGTGTTTTCCACTTACACGCAGGCATTTTTGGGTATCAACCGCCCTTTTATAGGGCGCAGGCTTGTTGCCCAGAAAATAATCCTTGAACTGGTTCATCCCTGCATTGGTGAACAAAAGGGTGGGGTCATCCTTCAACACAATGGGTGAAGAGGGAACAATATGGTGTCCTTTCCCTTCAAAAAATGTCAAAAACTTGTTTCTAATCTCCGCTGATGTCATTTCTTAAACCTTTTATAAGGATCCATCTTGGATCAATGGGTTATATTTGCAAATCGCCAGGCCAGCAAAAATACATTTTTTAAAAGATGGGCAGCGGATGAAGAAGATCAAATATTATTATAATACCCACACGCTTCGCTATGAGAAGCAAATTGTGCCACTCAGGGTGGCACTGTTAAGGGTATTGGCCTTCATTTCTACAGCCATCGTTACCGGCCTGATCATTGTGGCCATCGCTTTCCGATTTGTGGACTCTCCAAAGGAAAAACTGCTGAAAGTCCAGCTTGACAGGGCTGAAGAGGTTAACAGGATCTATACAGACCGCTACCGGGACATTGATGACAGGCTAAAATTGCTGGAAAGAAGGGATAATGAGGTGTATCGATCGGTTTTTGAAGCCACGCCCATCCCCGATAGTGCAAGGGCCAAGCAGATTGAATCCAAGAAGGAGTTGCAGCTTGTTGCCGGGATGGAAAACAGCGAAATGACAGAAGGTATATACAATTCCCTCAATACCATCTATAACAGGATTGCCAACCAGGAAGGATCTTACAAGGAAATTGAGAAGATGATCAAGAACAAGGAAAAACTCCTTGCCAGCACTCCTGCCATTCAACCCTTGAGCAACCGAGACCTCAACAGGCTGTCTTCTGGTTTTGGATACCGGATTGACCCAGTGTACAAAACGGTCAAATTCCATCCAGGGCTTGATTTCAGTGCCCCACAAGGCACTCCTATCTATGCAACAGCAGAAGGTACGGTGCAAACAGCCGGCAACCTTGGCAATGGGTATGGCAACCATATTGTCATCCAGCATGGCTATTCCTACAGCACCCTTTATGGCCATATGTCAAGGATCAAGGCCAAAAGAGGTCAAAGGGTAAAAAGGGGTGAAGTTATCGGGTACGTTGGCAGCACGGGAAAATCAACTGGATCCCACCTGCACTATGAGGTTTTCAAGGGGCGTAAGCGATTGGATCCCATTTATTTCTTCTACAATGACCTCACGCCAGAGCAATACCAGCAGATCCTGAAACTGGCCGCCTCCCGCAACCAGTCATTTGACTGATGCATTTGTGCATAACTCGACCTCAACTCAAAAAAATTAGTTCCTAATTTCGCTACAATGCTCCAGCAATTAGACCTATTTGGCAGTGAACCCATAAAGATGACCGGCAAACCTGCCGAGTCGAAAAAAAAGTCATACAAGATTGCCCCTCCTGCCCAGGTGGTGGAAGAACCTTCTGATGAAAAGACCGAAAACACTGAACAAGTGGTTGTTGTTGAAGATGTTTCAACGACAGCACTGAAAAAGGCAAAAAAAGAGAGGTCACAATCTGTTAAGAAAATAACAGACATTGCCCTGCTGGATATACCAGAAGACAGCATTCTCTATAGCAAACAATACTATCCCATTGGTGAAGTAGCCGCCATGTTCAGGGTAAATATTTCCCTGATCCGTTTTTGGGAAAATGAATTTGACATCTTAAAGCCCAGGAAAAATAGGAAAGGAGATAGGTTTTTCCGACCGGATGATGTAAAAAACCTCAAGCTCATTTATTTTCTCTTGAAAGAAAGAAAATACACCATCAGTGGAGCAAAATCATTCATCAAAAGTGGGAAAAAAGTAAATGAACGGTTCGAGGCCATTGAAAGCCTCAAAAATATCCGCACAATGTTGCTGGAACTAAAAGCCGGACTGTCTTGAGGTTGTATTGATCAGCCGTTCTTTTCCTGCAACCGCAATTCCATTGGTTTCCAGCAAATGCAATACCTGAAAATTCAACTTTTGTTTTAGTGCATTGAAGCTTTCAATACTCATTACCCCGGTAACGCATTCGATGGTAATGATATAGGCATCGATTTGGATATCACTGAGCAAAATTGTTTTGCCTTCCAGTTCAGGATAATTCATTTTTTCATCCATCTCCTTTACGACCAGCCTTAACTGATCAGTTGTAGCGCGTGGGTCCAAGGCCAATACCAATTCAAAACGGCATTTGTTTCGCAGGGAGAAATTGTCTACAACACTATCTACCATCTGTTTGTTGGGAATGGTCAAGTAAGTACCATCTATGGTTCTCACCCTGGTGCTTCTCAATCCAATTTTCTCCACTGTTCCACTGACCTGCTGCACTTTAAGGATATCTCCAACGGTAAACGGCCTGTCAAAGAAAATGATAAAAGAAGCAATCAGGTTTTCGATGCTTTCCTTTGCAGCCAGCGCAATGGCAGCACCCACAATGCTCAAACCCGCCAATAACTTTGTGACGTCCTGGTTGAACACATACCGGATCATCACCAGAATACAGACAATGATCAAAATAACCTTCAGGAACTCCCTGAAAAAAATGATCAACTGGTCATCACTGTAATCCTCTGTGGTCTTTGCCTTTTTTTCCATAACGATGGCCAGGTAATCGGTAACCCGCAACAGGGTATGGAAAAAGAAATAAATCAATACCCCTGAAGCCATCCTGTCCAACAATACATCTGATTTGATTTTCATGATCTTGAAACCAAATTCCCTTGGAAAATTCAGGGTGTTCATCGCAATAAAGGTTGCTGAGAAAAAAATGAAATTCTCAAGAGGAGCAAGTACCAGGTCAAAAAATTCTTTTTCATTTATTTTACGGCCCATTTTCCTGAAGACATAGAAAATCAACCTGGTAATTTTTTTGGTGGCTATTTTTCTAAGGATAAGAGCACTGAGAATAAATCCGAAGACCATCCCGTAATCCCTAAAGCTGTTGTCAAGAAATGTCCTGTTCAATACTTCCTGCATGTTAAAAATTATTTATTCCATTCGTATTGGGAAATGCCAGTACCATCAACCATATAGATGGCATTTGATGTGAACCTGATCTGATGAGCCATGGAAATGGAGGCCGGCAATTGCATTTCTTTTATGTCGATCTCACCAGGGGTATACACCATGATCTTGCCATTTTTCAGTCCGATGATTTTTTTACCCAGGGCCTGCACAGATGTCCAACCGATCAGTGCGATGCGGTTCTTCAAGGCTCCGTAATAATCAAATATATACAAGCCTTTCTGGGCATCATACAAGTAAACAAATCCTGCTGCATCAAAAATGGTGGAGGGCGTTAAGCTTTCATTGAATACCAACCTCAGATCAGCTGTTTCAAACAACAGTTTCCCGTTCAGATCCAATTTCTTCAACCTGCTTTCCTGCTCATCAAATACCCAAATGGTATTGTCATAACCCTGTGCAATGGCTTGGGCCTGAAAGATATTTGCTTTTCGGATATCAATTTTATTGACCACCTGCATCAGCCTGTCGAGCACAAGGATAATCCTGTATTCCTTGAAATAGAGCAGGCTTCTCAATGAATTGTCGGCTGAAATGCTGTAGAGTTTTCCATACCGCCTTACCTCATTGAAAACACCCATAGAATCAAGATTGGCATTGTACTTCTTGAGCTGTCCTGAACTGCTCAGGGCAAATACATTGCCCAGTTGATCTGGCATACTGTAAGAAAAATCTCCCTTGATTGTTTTGGGATGATCCGCCACAATGCGTTGCTGCGCGTTTCCTATGTTGATCAAACAACCAAGCATTGTTGCAATGAAAACCAGGATCTTCATATCAGTTGAATTTCAGTTGTAACGCTGTCCCATCCAAGACTGCATAGGAATCATATTTGATCCAATCGCCAAGGTTGATGTAACGGCTTTTTTCATTCAGCTGAAAATCGATAGGAAGATGCCGATGTCCAAAAACGAAATAGTCATATTCGTTCTCCTTGAGCAGTTGCCTGCAATAAAGAATCAGCCACTCATTCTCCTCTCCCAGAAATTTTTCATCACTCTCCCCAGTAGAAGCCCTGCTGCTCTTGCTGAAATAAGCTGCCAATGAAATGCCAAAAAAAGGAGGAATCAATCCAAAAAGAAATTTTAACAATGGATTCCTGAAGACTTTTTTGATGGTCTTGTACCCATGATCACCGGGGCCGAGTCCATCACCATGCCCTACCAACAATTTCTTACCATTGAATTCAAATACCCTGGATTCATGGTAAACAGGAATATTCAATTCTTTTTCAAAATAGCCAGACATCCACATGTCATGATTGCCCACAAAAAAATGAACGGGTATGCCAGCGTCCGTCAACTCAGCAAGCTTCCCCAAGATCCGCACAAAGCCTTTGGGAACTACTTTTCGATACTCGAACCAAAAATCAAAAAGATCCCCCACGATAAAAATTGTTGCAGCATCGGCCTTGGCCCGCTCAAGAAACGCAACAATTTTTTTCTCCCTGACAAGGCTGGACGCATGGTCAGGGACACCGAGATGAAAATCAGAAAGGAAATAAACTTTTTTTCCTGCAGGAATGTGCATGGCCAAAGATACTGCTTATTCGGAATTGTGTTCAGCCGCTATTTATCAAGGAGAAAGCAAAATACCTCCTTGGGGCCATGAACCCCTACAACAAGTGTTTTTTCGATATCAGCCGTACGGCTAGGGCCCGTGGCAAAAGAAATCATGGAAGGCAGCTGATTGCCGTATTTTTTTTGCATGAACTCAAGCGCATCCTTGATATCGTATACAAGCTGACTGGACTTTGCGATACAAATGTGAATCGGGGCATAGACACTGGTCAACCTTCCAGAAGACTCAGTACTGCTGAGCACCATTGACCCTGTGCGCGCCACCAGTACCTCACATTTGGTGATGGAAACATCTACATCAGCGAGTTGCTTTTCGGAAAACGCAGGAAAACCGAATGACAAGAGGGCTCCTTTGATGTTCTCATCCGCACAATGAACCTCAGTCCATCCCCGGTCTAGGACGAGCTGTCTGATCTGGTTAACCAGGTCTTCCTCGTTGACACAAAAAGAAAATTTACCAAGAAGCGAACTAAATCTTTCTGCAAACAATACAGTAAGGTCATCCCCTGTGTTTTCAAAAGCAAAATTGATCTTTTCAATTCCGGGGAAAGGCTGATCAACTGATTGTGTCAGCGCTTTTCGAATATTCTTCAGTATGCCTTCTTTTCCAGTAGATGCCTCCATGCTTATGCAGGATTTTGTTCTCCTTCTGATCCTTTTTCAGTTGAATCTACTGCTTGCGCTGTTGATTCGATAACCTCAGCAGCAGGCTGTTCTACCACCACTGGCTCAGCATCTGGTGCAAATATTTTCTTTTCCTCATAAGGGCGCTTGCCTATCATGTCTTCCACGTCTTGCTGGTGAAGCACTTCACGGTCCAACAAGGCCAGGGCAATCTTTTCGACTTCCGCTTTCTTTTCGGTTAGCAACTCAATGGTGCGCCTGTAGGCCTGGTCTACCAAGACCCTTACCTCACTATCAATGATTTTTCCAGTTTCCTCGCTGTATGGCTTGGTAAAGGTGCTTTCCTGTGCAGGATCATAAAAACTCACATTGCCCACCTTCTCGCTCATGCCATAGACAGTAACCATTGCATAAGACATTTTGGTTACCTGCTGCAGATCATTTTGCGCACCGGTGGAGATCTTTCCGAAAAAGATTTGTTCACTGGCCCTACCTCCCAGTGTCATGCACATCTGATCGGTCAGCTGTTCAACATTATAGAGGTACTGTTCTTTGGGTGTGTATTGTGCATATCCCAGTGCCGCTACGCCACGGGGAACGATGGTCACTTTCAACAAAGGATAAGCATGCTCGAGGTACCATCCGCATACGGCATGGCCTGCTTCGTGATAGGCAATGATTTTCTTTTCTTCAGGAAGGATGATCTTGTTCTTTTTTTCCAACCCACCAATTACCCTGTCAATGGCATCCTGAAAATCATTCATTTCTACCTGGTCTTTTCCTTTTCTGGCAGCAATCAGGGCCGCTTCGTTGCATACATTCGCAATATCTGCACCCGCAAATCCAGGCGTCTGTTCGGCCAGCTTGTGGATATCCAGTTTTTCTGAATGCTTGATGGGCTTGAGGTGAACAAGGAAAATGGTTTCACGCCCTTTGACATCTGGCTTGTCAATGCTGATTTGTCTGTCAAACCTGCCTGGCCTCAACAATGCACTGTCCAGCACATCAGGACGATTGGTTGCAGCAAGAATGATGATTCCGCTGTCTCCTCCAAAACCATCCATTTCCACCAACAACTGATTCAGGGTATTTTCACGCTCATCGTTGCTCATCATCATGTTCTTTCCGCGGGCACGCCCGATGGCATCGATTTCGTCAATAAAGATGATACAAGGGGCTTTTTCCCTGGCCTGCTTGAAAAGGTCACGCACCCTGCTGGCGCCTACACCCACAAACATCTCAACAAAATCAGAACCAGACATGGAAAAAAATGGCACCTGGGCCTCACCTGCCATGGCCTTGGCCAACAGCGTTTTACCAGTACCAGGAGGGCCAACAAGCAAGGCTCCTTTGGGAATTTTTCCACCAAGGGCCGTATATTTTTTGGGATATTTCAGGAAGTCAACAATTTCCATCACTTCCTGTTTGGCCTCATCCAGCCCTGCAACGTCCTGGAATGTGATATTGACCTTGGTGCCCTTGTCAAATAACTGGGCTTTTGATTTTCCAATATTAAAAATTCCACCACCGCCACCGCCGCCGCCGCCAGCTCCACCACCCATTTTTCGCATCATCAACACGAAAAGCAGTCCAAACATCAGCAACGGGAAGAGTACATTGAGCAATGGTCCAAAGAATTCCGGGTCGCTCACAGGATCAACTGGCACTGGATCCACCTGGGGATTGGCTGTAAAATATGTATCCAGGTTCTCCTGGTAGTCATCAACCTTTGAGTAGCTGAATTGGAAATGAGGCCCCTTTGATTCCTGGGAATATTTCAACTTGTCACCCAACAATTCCTGATAAGCTTGTTTGGCGAGGCTATCTTTTTTGATGTATACCCTGATAACGCCCTTGTTCTTTACAGGCTCCAGCTTCTGAACATCATTGTTCACAAGCATTTTCTGCTTGAACTCCAACTCTGTGATGTTGCGGGCATCAGGATTAACACCCCTCATGACCTGGTAACCAATCAACATGACCGCTGCGATCACGTATATCCAGTAAAAACTGAATTTGGGTCCTTTTGAAGCTGGACCATTTCCCCCAGCTGATTTGTTTCGCTTGAAAGCGCTGAAAGGATTGGAACGCTTTTCGCTGCTGTTGTCTTCCTGGTTCATATGAGCACTTTATTTCTTTGTTGTCTTTCTGGTTTTTTTTGCCGCCTTTGTGGCCTTTGCAGGCGCTTCTGTGATAGGATCTGCTTCTTCTTCCGCTACTCCATCACTCCACATTTCCTCTAGCTTATAGAATTTTCTTGTTTCAGCGAGGAAAACATGAACAACTACGTTCACGTAATCAATCAGTATCCACTGTCCAGCACTGTGTCCTTCATGCTTGTATGGCCTTTCATCACACGCGTCTTTGACTTCCGACTCTACCCAACCAGCAATGGCCCTTACTTGAACGGTGGAGGATGCTTCACAAACAATAAAAAAATCTGAAACCGCTTCTGAAATCTTTCTGAGGTCCAGGGAAACCACATTTTCACCTTTTTTATCGTGGATTGCATTGATGATCACTTTCAGGATCTTGCTGCTTCTTGTTAGCCTGGTAACTCTTTTGCGTGGTGCTGCTGACGTGGATATTGATACCAATGAATTTATTTTAATTGTTCCTTAAGTAACTTGCCCAAAAATAAGGATTATTTCCATCCCTTTGGGGGAGCAACATGATAGGCGAACCATTTAACATATTACCCACAACTGATAGTACCAATAACCATGCCATGAATGAGGCCCGTTTGGGGCAAACTTCAGATGGTGCGGCTTATTTTGCCCTTGACCAGTACCAAGGCAAGGGACAAAGGGACAAAACCTGGAACAGCAAGCCAGGTGAAAACATCATCCTGTCGGTTGTCAAGGACTGCTCAGGCTTTCAACTTAACAACCAGTTTCAGCTTTCTGTTGCAGTCGCTTTGGCCTGTTTCGATTTTTTTTCTGCCTACGCTGGAGATGAAACCAGGATCAAATGGCCGAATGATATTTATTGGCGTGACAGAAAGGCAGGAGGCATCCTGATTGAAAACATGGTCAAATCAGACCGATGGGGCAAAGCCATCATCGGAGTGGGCATCAATATCAACCAGACTACTTTTGATACAATTGAGGGAAAGCCAGTATCACTCAAACAAATCACCGGTAAGTCATTTGATCCGATCAGCCTTGCCAAAGAACTCTGCCAACATCTTGAGCACCGTTTCTTGGTGCTTGAAAACAAGCCATTTGACCAACTCCTGTCTGCCTACAATGACCAATTGTACAAAAAAGATGAACTGGTGCCATTCAAAAGAAACAACATCCAGTTCCAGGCAAAAGTCAACGGAGTAGACAAAGACGGCCACCTCCTGATCATGCACGGAGTGGAAGAAAGGATTCGTTTCGGAGAAATCACCTGGCTGTTATAAGCCAAACGCTGCGGCAATCTCACTTGCATGTTCTTTCACCTTTGGCTTGTCAATGATCTTGACCAAAACCCCGTTCTCATCAATCAGGAATGTGGTGCGCAATACACCCATGTACTTTTTGCCATACATGGATTTCTCTGCCCAAACCCCAAATTTTTCGCAAAGGGCTTTATCCGTATCTGCAATGAGGCGAAAAGGCAGTGCCTGCTTGGCGATGAACTTGAGGTGTGATTTTTCATCATCAGGGCTCACCCCCACCACTTCGATTCCTTTTTTACTGAGTTCCTTGAAACCATCCCTGAGGTTGCAGGCCTGAACCGTACAGGTACTGGTAGCATCCTTAGGGTAAAAATAAAGCGCAAGCTTTTTGCCTTTGAAATCTGCCAGCTTGATTGTTTGTCCGTCCTGGTCCACTGCTGTGAAAGCAGGTGCTTTTTTGCCTTCGGTAAGTGCCATACTGTTGAATTAGTTGCGTTTGATGATGTATTCCCGGGTCGTATTGTTTCCCGCTTCATCATAAACAACAACCGAAAGCTTATGTTCACCCAAAGGAAAATGTTCATCTACTGTGTACACAAAACGGCTGCCGGAAGGTTGGAACATGAGCCATTGCCCATCAACATTGGCCCTGAATTCCTTGATGTTTTTGTTGTTGTCGGTAACATCAAAAACAATCCTTGACCCGGCCCGAACAGTTGCTCCAGACTGAAGGGAGGAGGATACGCTCGGAGGCTGAAGATCTTCCAGCAATTGGAAAAAGCCAAAATCCCGGAACTGGGCCGCATACCAGCCCCTCTCTTCTACAGCCTTCTTGATTTCTGTTTTTGCCTTGTAGGTTCTTTTCATGACCACCCTGTCTTTGTTCACCAACAGGTTGTTCCTGTTGGGTTTGAGTCGGGCTGTAAAATAAGATTGAACAGGGATATCGGCAGGGAGCGCTTGATAAACTGAGGAAAGCTCCACCGCACTGTTGGCGTAAAATGATTGTACAGAAAAATGGAAGGCATCATAAAAAGCATCTTCTTTGAAAACAAGCTGGATGTTTTCATCTTCGTATACATTGAGGGTATTGGGCTCCATAAACGCTCCTGGAAAAACATTCGTTGGTCGCTCGCCGGCTTTTCTGCTGACCCTGAATTGCACATAGGAGCTGTTTCCATAAGCATCCGTCACCTTGATGCTGTAAGCTTCAGGGACTGAAGAAACCCGGATATGGTCCATACCAGCATCGCTTGGCTTGTACATGTCTACTGCATAGCCTTTTGGGGGGAACAACATCTGGTAATAGCCACCCCCTTTGGCCCTGGTGGGGTAATCGATATGGCCATTGAGGTACCTGGTTTTATCATAGCCGATATTGTCCATCTCAAAGCTTGAAATCAATTCGTCGTCTTTGAACAAGGATGCACTGAAAAATCCATTGGGATTGGGAATCCCGGTCATCCGGTCTGTGGCCTGAATGGCCATGAAGGCCCTGTCAAAGGGCAGTTCCACCAAACCTGATGGCTTGAATTCATTTCCCATCCTGACAAGGGGTAAAGGAACAGGCGATTGCTCAAAAATACTTTTGTCCCGGTCATAAAACACAAGCCTGTACACATCCGGGGGGGTAACATCATGCAAAGGAAACCTGTACAGCAATGGATTGAGGCAGTTTTCAGTTTTGGTGTCCCTGATCTCAAAATGGACATGAGGTCCCTGGGAAGCGCCGGTATTTCCGCTGTACCCGATCAACTGCCCCTTTTTCAGCGGAATAAGGTCAATAGGCAGGTTTACATCAATCTTCCAGGTTTGCTGTTCATATTGTTTTGCCCGGAGGAACTGCTCTGCCGCGGGGATGAACCTGTTCATGTGGGCATAGACTGTTGTGGTTCCATTGGGATGGTTCACATAAAGGGCCCGGCCAAATCCGCCTGTTTCGATCTTGATGCGGGCAAGATACCCATCCGCTGGAGCCAGGATGGGCAGGTTCTCCCTGCCCTCCGTCGAAAGGTCAAGCCCCATGTGAAAATGGTTGTTCCGCATTTCCCCGAAATTGGCGTTGAGCTTGGGTTTGATGGACAAGGGAAAGGAAAAATAGTTCAATCCGCCGGGTGGCTGGGCAACAGCGCTGGCAGCAAGAATCAGACAACAAACATGGCATAACAGGAAGAACCTCATGGTGCAAAGCTACTGCCATGCGCAGATTTTAAAAAAAATCAATCTGGCCATACAACGTATTCTTGTCATTTGTTGTCTATAGATGACTACCATCACCATGAAATACATACTTACAAAAATCGTATTGGTCTGGGCCGCATTGGCCGCCATCGTAGGCATCAGCAAAAAAAGGGAAAATGAATCTTTGAATGATGCCATCAAATTCCCTGATATGGGCAAAACTGCCGTCGTGGAGGATTTTGAAATGGCAGCCTACCACAACCAGGCCTGAATTTCCCACCAAGTTTCAACAGAAAGGATAATCTTATTGAATAATTGAATATTTCCTTCGCAAAGTTATGTCCAAACATTACCTTTGACCCCCGGGTATAACCCGGTTTTTTTATGCCCATAAACCACTAATCTCAAGTCCATCTCATGCCAAAAGACGCTTCGATTCAATCAGTACTCATCATCGGATCAGGACCAATCATCATCGGACAGGCCTGCGAATTTGACTATTCAGGTACCCAGGCTGCCAGAAGTCTCCGCGAAGAGGGCATCAAAGTGATCCTGATCAATTCCAATCCGGCAACGATCATGACCGATCCCATGATGGCTGACAGGGTTTACCTCTTGCCATTGAATACAGAAAGCATCGAACAGATTCTTCAGGAAAACCAGATTGATGCAGTGTTGGCTACCATGGGCGGACAAACAGCCCTCAACCTGGCCAAAGAGGCTGCGGAATTGGGGATTTGGGAAAAATACAATGTAAAACTGATTGGCGTTGATATAAAGGCCATTGACAAGGCTGAGGACAGGGAACTTTTCAGACAGTGGATGATCCGCATGGGCATCCAGGTGGCGCCTGCAAGAACAGCCAACTCATTTTTGGAAGGCAAAGAGTTTGCCCAAGAGATTGGGTTTCCGCTGGTCATCAGGCCCTCTTTCACGTTGGGAGGAACTGGTGGTAGCATTGTGTACAGCAAAGAATTTCTGGATGAGGCATTGAACCGCGGTTTGTCTGCCTCTCCCATTCACGAAGTACTGGTGGAGAAGGCTGTGTTGGGATGGAAGGAATTTGAACTTGAATTACTGAGGGATTCGAAGGACAATGTTGCCATCATTTGTACAGTAGAGAACGTTGACCCCATGGGTGTGCATACCGGCGATTCCATTACGGTAGCACCCGCGATGACATTGAGCGATACTGCCTTTCAACTGATGAGGAATACGGCCATCAGGATGATGCGTGACCTCGGGAATTTTGCCGGTGGTTGCAACGTACAGTTTGCCCTGAACCCTGAAACCGAGGAAATTATCGCCATTGAGATCAATCCGCGTGTAAGCCGCTCTTCGGCCCTGGCATCCAAAGCAACAGGATATCCCATTGCCAAAATTGCAGCAAAACTTGCACTGGGCTATAGCCTTGATGAATTAAAAAACCAAATCACCCAAACCACTTCCGCCTATTTTGAGCCTGCACTGGACTATGTCATCGTGAAGGTTCCAAGATGGAACTTTGACAAATTCAAAGGGGCCAATGATACCCTGGGGCTTCAAATGAAATCTGTAGGTGAAGTGATGTCGATTGGAAGAAGCTTTACCGAAGCCATTCAAAAGGCCTGTCAAAGCCTGGAAAACAATGCGGTAGGATTGGGATACTATGGCAAGAGCATGATGCATGCCAATGAGATACTGGAGTACCTCAAGACCCCCAAATGGGACAGGATATTCCGCATCAAGGATGCCCTGATGATGGGCATCAGTGTAAAATCAATTTGTCAGGCCACCTTGATTGACAGGTGGTTTATTTATGAGATACAGAAGATTGTTGATGTAGAGAAAGAAATCGCCAAATATAAATTTGATTCACTGCCCATTGAATTGATCAGAAAAGCAAAACACCATGGCTTTAGCGATGAGCAGATTTGCAAGATCATGCAAGATGGTACAGAAGACGCTGTCTATGAAAAAAGAAAGGCTGCCGGCATCACCAGGGTCTACAAAATGGTGGATACCTGTTCTGCAGAATTTGAAGCCAAAACACCTTATTTCTACAGCAGTTTTGAAAACAATGGCACCAACGAAAGCAAGGTTAGCGACAAGAAAAAAATCATCGTACTGGGCTCAGGCCCCAACAGGATAGGCCAGGGCATTGAGTTTGATTATTGTTGTGTACACGGCTTGCTCGCCATCAAGGAATGCGGATTTGAGGCCATCATGGTCAACTGCAATCCTGAAACCGTTTCCACTGATTTTGACATTGCAGACAAGCTCTATTTTGAACCAGTGTACTGGGAACACCTGTGGGAATTGATTGAATATGAAAAGCCTGAAGGCGTTATCGTGCAATTGGGTGGACAAACTGCCTTGAAGCTGGCCGAAAAACTACACAAAAAAGGAATCAAGATCATCGGCACCTCCTTCGATAACATGGACATTGCCGAAGACCGTGGACGCTTCAGTGACATGCTGAAAAGCCTGGAAATCCCCTATCCCAACTATGGCACTGCCAATACCGTCGATGAGGCTGTTGAAGCGGCCAAAAAAGTGGGATACCCCGTGCTGGTCAGACCATCCTATGTTTTGGGTGGACAAAGGATGCGCATCGTCATCAACGATGATGAATTGGAATCTGCGGTAGTGAGCCTGCTCAAGCATTTGCCTGACAACAAGATCCTCATAGACCATTTCCTAGACCGTTGCCAGGAAGCAGAAATTGATGGCATTTTCGACGGAGAAAATTTCCATGTGATGGGTGTGATGGAACATATTGAACCAGCGGGCATCCACAGTGGAGACAGCAATGCCGTACTTCCAGCCTTCAACCTTACGCCACTTGAGGTAACCACCATGGAATTCTATGCAGAAAAAATTGCCAGAGCACTCGACATCAGGGGATTGATTAATATACAGTTTGCCATCAAGAAAGGCCAGGTATTTGTGATTGAGGCCAACCCACGTGCTTCAAGAACAACACCATTCATTGCAAAAGCCTATCAAATTCCTTACCTCAACATTGCGACCAAGATCATGATGGGAACGCACAAGTTGACTGATTTTACCTACGAGAAAAAATTAGAAGGATTTGCGATCAAGGAACCGGTGTTCAGTTTCGATAAATTTCCTGGCGTCAGCAAGGAATTAGGACCAGAAATGAAATCGACTGGCGAGGCCATTCGTTTCATCAAAGACCTCAGGGATCCTTATTTCAGGAACTTGTACAAGGAAAGAAGCATGCACCTGAGCAAATAAACCAATTGCTCCGGTTCAGCTTCTAGCACGCCGCTTGCTCATCATCACAACATGCGAGGATAATGCCACAAGCGGTTCGTATTTCTTCTTCTGTGATGATCAGGGGTGGAGCCAATCGCATGCAGTGGGACGCAAAAAGAAACCAGTCCGTGAATACCCCTTTTGCGATGCAGCGATCAATGATTTTCTTGTTCAGGTCATATGTGCCAAAATCAATGGCCATCAACAACCCCGCCGACCTGAATCCCTTGATCATGGGGTGATGCAACAGTTCAGCGAAACGCAATTCATTTTTCTTTACCTGGGAAATCAGTTTTTCATCCACCAACAATTCCAGGGCTGCCAATCCTGCTGCACAACAAACAGGGTGACCCCCAAATGTGGTGATATGCCCAAGCACTGGATTGAGCGTAAAACTGTCCATCATTTGCTTTGATGCTACAAATGCACCCAATGGCATGCCTCCCCCAAGGGCCTTGCCCAACAAAAGGATATCGGGCACAACATCAAATTGTTCAAAGGCAAACATGGATCCTGTCCGTCCAAATCCGGTCTGTATCTCATCCAACACCAACAAAGCGCCCGTTTCATTGCAACGTTGCCTGAGTGCTTTCATCCAATCAATTGAAGGCGACATGACCCCTCTTTCCGCTTGTATAACTTCTGCAATAACACAAGCAGTGTGTGCATCAATGGCATCCAGTGATTCCATCTGGTTGTGGTGAACATGTTTGATTCCGGGAATCAGGGGCCGATAGGCGTTCCGCCAATATTCACTGCCCATGACACTCAATGCACCCTGCGTTGAGCCATGGTAAGAATCATTGAAAGCCACCATGTTGGTACGCCCTGTCAACCGTTTGGCCAGTTTCATGGCACCCTCTGTTGCTTCTGAACCTGAACTGGTAAAATAAACGGCATCCAATGATGCAGGAAGCAGGCTTGCGAGCCTTGAGGCATACTGCACCTGGGGCGATTCAATCAATTCACCATACACCATGATGTGCATGTACTGATCAACCTGGTCCTTGATGGCCTTTACAACCCTTGGATGGCAATGGCCTACATTGCATACGCTGATGCCACTGATCACATCAATGTATTCCTTTCCGTCCCTATCCCACATCTTGCAACCCGCTGCCCGCACAATCTCCAATGCAAGTGGCGCATCGGAGGTTTGTGCGACATGTTGCAAGAAAAGTTCCCGTTGGTTCATAAAAGCAAAGTTCCGCAATATGCGATAACTTTAAGAAAAAATATGCCGGTCATTCTCCCTGTAAAAGGTATTTCCCCTTCGTTTGGTGAAGATGTATTCATTGCCCCCAATGCCACCATTGTTGGCGATGTGCGCATGGGAGACCATTGCAGCATCTGGTTCAATGCCGTGGTCCGTGGCGATGTAAATGGCATCAGCATTGGCAACAGGGTCAACATCCAGGACAATGCTGTCATTCATTGTACTTACGAAAAAAATCCAACCAGCATCGGTAATAATGTGAGCATAGGACATGCAGCTATTGTTCACGGCTGCACAGTACACGACAATGTGCTGATTGGAATGGGAGCAATTGTAATGGACAGGGCTGTAATCGGTAGCAATTCCATCATTGCAGCAGGTGCTGTTGTGTTGGAAGGCACCATCGTACCCGAGGGCTCCATTTTTGCCGGTGTCCCTGCCAAAAAAGTAAAAGATATTTCACCCGAAAAAATCAGCGGAGAAATAGAAAGGATTGCCAACAATTATTCGATGTACAGCAGTTGGTTCAAATAAGGATCACCACTGCTTTTCCTGGATGCTGTCAAGAATGGTAAGATAGCTCACATACCTTTCCTCATGAATGCTGCTATTGAAAACGGCTTTTTTTACTGCACAGCCCGGCTCATTGATGTGCATGCAATCATTGAACTGGCAATCGTTCATGACGGCCCTCATTTCAGGAAAATAATGGGAGAGCTCTTGTTTTGAAATGTCCGCAATGGCAAACTCCCGCATGCCAGGTGTGTCAATCAGTCTTCCACCTTTTGGAAGATCATACATTTCTGCAAAAGTAGTGGTATGCATTCCCTTGCCACTCCAGTCACTTACTTCACTGGTGCGGATGTTTTCATTTTCCAGGATCTCATTGATCAGGCTTGATTTTCCAACACCTGAGTGCCCACTGATCAAGCTCATCTTGTCGTGCAAAACATCCCTCAGCAAATCAATTCCTTGCTTGGTTCTGACGGAAGTCAAAAGCACCTTGTAGCCTACCGCTTCGTACATCGCTTTTCTGTTTTCAAACAGCTCCATCTCCTGCACTCCATAAATATCTGCCTTGTTGAACAACACAATGGCGGGAATATGAAAGGCTTCGCAGGTAACCAGAAAGCGATCAATAAAACCCACAGAAGTTCGGGGATCTTTGAGTGTGGCCACCAGCAAGGACTGGTCCAGGTTGGAGGCAATGATATGGTGCATTCTCCTGTTGGCGGGAGATATCCTGTTGACATAATTTCGTCTCGGAAAAAGATCGTTGATCATGACCCTGTTTTCCAGTTCGTCCTCCATATCAAAGGCAACCTCATCACCCACTGCTATAGGATTGGTTGAAGTGATGCCTTCCATCTTGAATTTCCCTTTCAGCCTTGCTTTGTAAAAAGCATGGTCCTCGCCTTTTACGGAGTACCAGCTTCCTGTAGATTTATAGATGGTTCCCTTCATTCTTGTTGCAAGGTAAACATATCACGTTAACTGAGGTATTTTGCAGCAATCGGAAACCTTCTTCCCACGCCAAAGGCCTTGGTGCTGACCCTGATGATCGGGCAAAACTGGTTCCGTTTGTATTCACTGGCATTGACCAGTTTCAGGGCCCGCTTTACCAGCGCTCCATCAAATCCGGCGGCAATGATGTCGGCAAGACCTTTCCGTCTTTCAATGTAGAGATAGAGGATCCTGTCCAATACATCATAATCGGGAAGGCTGTCACTGTCCTTTTGGTTGGGCCGCAGCTCCGCCGAAGGTGCCTTGGTGAGGATATGAACAGGAATGATTTCCTCCTGGCTGTTGAGGTATTGTGCAAGGGCATATACCTGTGTTTTGTACAGGTCCCCAATCACACTCAACCCACCTGCCATGTCTCCGTAAAGGGTTCCATAACCCGTAGCCAATTCACTTTTGTTGGATGTATTGAGAAGTATATGTCCAAATTTATTGGCAATGGCCATGAGGATATTTCCCCGGCTCCGGCTTTGTATGTTTTCCTCCGCCAGCCCGAATGCTGTGCCTGAGAACAAAGGATCCAATGAGCCAAGGAGGGCTTCATACACGGGTTGAATTGGCACAACATGGTAGGGATTTCCCAATTGTTGGCTGAGTGCAATCGCATCATCTACGGAGTGGCTGCTGGAAAAACCAGAGGGCATCAACACAGCGGTAACATTGTCCTTCCCCAATGCCTCAACAGCAAGGGTAAGCACCACTGCAGAATCAATACCACCGCTGGATCCAAGGATGGCTTTTGTGAAACCCATTTTGGAAAAATAATCCCGGATACCCAAAACCAGTGCTGCTTTTACCTGTGCTATATTGTTCTCTTTTGTGAGGTAGGCAATGATGGTATCTGGATCATCGGTTTTGGCAACCCTCATATCTGCTGTCATCAAGTGCTGGCCCGTTGCGTCGCTGGTACCCTGCTGCCCAACCAGTTTTTCCGTATCCACCAGCAGGTAATCCTCCTCAAAATATTTCATCTCGGCAGCAATCACAGCGTTGTCTGCACATACCAGGCTGCCTCCATCAAAAATTATTTCAGTCTGTGCCCCCACCGCATTGCAATAAATCATGGGCAGCTTGTATTTCTTCACGTTCAAGCGGATCACTTCTTTCCTGTCTTCATCATGATCATAATCGAAAGGGGAAGCGGAAAGGTTGATCATGAGATCAGGTTTTTGCTTCATCAATTCATCCATGGGGCAGACCCTGTAGAGTGGATTATCACCCAGGTTCCAGATGTCTTCACAAATGGTGATGGCGAGCTTCTTGCCCATGAATTCAATGCAATTCCAGCTGTATGCGGGCTCAAAATAGCGGTATTCATCAAACACATCGTAGTTGGGAAGCAAGCTCTTGCTGACAATTCCCTGGATATTGCCATTGTACAAGAGCAAGGCTGAATTCAAAAGATTCTTCCCCTCTGGTTGAGGATTGGGTGTTGGGGCCCCAACAATGATCCCAATACCATGGCTATGCTGAGCAATTTCCTGAATGGTTTTTTCTGTTTGCTGCATAAAATCCTCAAACTCCAGAAAGTCGCGCGGGGGATAACCACATACCGATAATTCAGAGAAGACAATCAAATCAGCCCCCGCCTTTCTGCCATCCTCAACAGCCTGGATCATTTTGTCCCTGTTGAGGGTAAAATTTCCAATATGGTAATTCTGTTGGGCTACGTAAATCTTCATAGAGCAAAATTGAGGAAATAAAGGGAATTATTGTTAAAAAGAAAAAGCCCTGAGATGGTCAATCGCAGAATGATTAATTTTATATCCCAAAACTGAATAAAAATGAAGTTGAGCACGCAAACCCAATCATTGGTTGCCCTGGTAATGATTGCCGGATTATTGTTCTCTGGCTGTGATGAAAGTCCTGCCAAGCCGGATGTCAGCCAAATCAAGGTCAACTTAAAAATGCAGCGTTTTGAAAAAGATTTTTTTGCATTGGACACCAATGATCTTGACAGGGGGTTTGATCAACTAAGGCTTGAATACCATACTTTTTTGAATGATTATACAGGAAAAATACTTGGGTTAGAAGGAAAGGATACCTCCCAATGGGACATGGCGATCAAAGCATTTATACGGGACTACAAACCGATTTACGACTCTACACAGAAAATTGACAAAGGCGTCAATGTTGCAAAATCGGAGATTGAAGAGGGACTGAAATATGTAAAATATTATTTCCCCTCTTACCGGTTGCCTGAGCAGTTCATCACTTTCATAGGTCCCATAGATGCTTTTGCTTATAGTCAAACCGGAGGATCCGGCGATATCATCACAACATTTGGCCTCTGCGCAGGACTTCAACTGCATCTTGGCGGAAATTCAATGGTCTACAGAAGCGAGGCAGGCATGCAGCTCTATCCTGAGTACATTTCAAGAAAGTTTGACACAGACAATATCGCCGTGAATTGCATGAAGAACATCATCGATGATATCCATGCCCCCCTTCAGCTGGGTGAATCAATGTTGACCCTTTTGGTAGACCATGGCAAACGCATGTATTTGCTGGACCTGCTATTGCCTGATGCAAAGGAGGAAATCAAACTCGGCTATACAAAAACACAATTAGAGGCAGTAAAGAAAAGCGAAGGATTTATCTGGAATTACTTCAATGAAAACAACCTGCTGTTTGAAGCTGATCTGTTGAAGATACGTTCCTTTGTTACAGATGGCCCGTCCACCGCTGAATTCGGATGGGGTTCGCCTGGTTTCATTTCCCTCTACACAGGAAGACAGCTCATCAGGGCCTATATGAAAAAGCATCCAGAAACAAGCCTCAATGCACTGCTTGCCCTGGATGCCAATAAAATTCTTTCTGGTGCTGGTTACAAACCCAGGTAGGCTTGTGGACGCTGCCCCATGGTATGCATAAACCGCACATGTGATGCAATCGCTGCCCTGGTGGTGGGGAAATAATTGTAATAGAGGTCAAATTGCTCACAGGTTTGTTTCACAATTTTGCTGATGGCAGGGTAGTGAATATGGCTGATCCTTGGAAAAAGGTGGTGTTCAATCTGGTAGTTCAATCCACCAACAAACCAAGTCACAATCCTGTTGGAGAAAGCAAAATTGGCTGTTGTTTTCACCTGGTGTATGGCCCACTCATTTTCAATTTTGACTGGATCCACACCAGCAACTTCAAATTCAGCATGCTCTACAACATGGGCCAATTGAAATACAACGGCAATGGTTACCCCGAGTGTAAACTGACTGATCACAAAACCAACCAACCAGGCCTGCCAGCCAATCATCAAAACCGGTACAACAATATAGAAAGCAATGAAAAAGATCTTACCGGTCCAGAATACCACATGGTCCATGGTTTCCATTTTTTTCAATGGAGTGGTATGGATTTTTTTGGAAAAATATTTTGTGTAGTCCATCAAGAACATGAACAATGATGTGAAACCATACAGAGCAAACATATAAATGCTTTGATATTTGTGCATGGGTTTCCAGGGTTGGGAAGAGCATTGGCGCATGAATGGCATGTTGTTGATGTCATCATCAACACCATCAACATTGGTATAGGTATGGTGAATGATGTTGTGCTTCATCTTCCACATGAAAGCATTGCCTCCAAGAAAATTATGGGTTAGCCCGAAAATCTCATTGACCCATCCCTTGGTGGAGAAACTGCCATGACAGGCGTCATGCATGACATTGAAACCAATGGCAGCCATGTTGAGCCCAAATACAACCCAAAGCAATGAGGATACTGCCCAATGGAGGTTAACCGTCATCAATGCAACATACATAGCAATGGCTGTTGGTATGAGAATCATGGTTTTACCATACAGCTTCCAGTTGCCCGTTTTCTTCATTCCATTCCTCTCAAAATAGGCATCTACCTCTGTCTTCAATGCATTGAAGAAAACCTTGTTCTTGTTGTTAAAACTAACCTTGTATCCCATAAAAAATCTTTTGCCTTAAAATATAAACGAGTATGCAAATTTACGCCATGTTCAGATAGCAGCATCTAATTTCTTTTGCTGGGTGCTTCCAATTGAAAAACGGGAATCTTTACCTGAAACCTTTGCTTATTATTGACATTTTCCATCAGGTACGTTCCAAACATCTTTCCCAATTCAGACTTGAGGTTGCATCCAGAAATATACTGATATTGTTCATGTGGCTTGATGATGGGTTGAACCCCAATGACTCCTTCTCCCTCCACTTCCTTCTGTTCTGTATTGCTATCGTGTATAAACCAATGGCGGCGAAGGAGTTGAACAGGAAAAGCGTTGTTGTTCTCGATGGTGATCCTATAAGCAAACATAAATTCCTGCTGTACAGGATTGGAATAATCCGGTTGGTAGAATTGCTCTACAATGATTCTTATGCCCTCAGTTACCATTGAATCCATCTTGGCTCGTTTGTTCAAATATAAAAATTATCCTTTATCAAAAAATACAGTACATAATTTTTGTAACTTGAATTTTCATCGGATAACGCTTTACAAGAATAAATAACAATTCTAACATGAAAAAGTTCTTTTCAACCTTTTTAGCCCTCACAGCTTCCGTCGCTGCCTTTTCTCAAGCACATTCCGGAGATCCTAAACTGACAGAACTATGGGATCCGGTACCCTCCATCGTACAGCCAGGAAAAACAGCACAGGATGCACCATCTGACGCCATTATTCTTTTCAACGGAAAGGACTTATCTGCATGGAACGGAAACAAGGGGCCAGTTGAATGGACCCTTGAAGACAATGCCATGACCGTCAAGAGAGGGAGTGGTGGCATCACCACAAAAAAAGGATTCGGTGACTGCCAGCTGCACATCGAGTGGCGCACCCCATCGGTGGTAAAAGGAGAAGGACAGGGAAGGGGAAACAGTGGCATCTTCCTGATGGGGAGGTATGAACTGCAGGTACTTGACAACTACAACAACAAGACCTACTCCAACGGACAAGTAGGCAGCATTTACAAACAACTGATTCCATTGGCCAATGCCAGCAGGCCTCCAGGTGAATGGCAGACCTATGATGTGATCTTCATCGCACCAAAATTCAATGCCGATGGAAAACTTCAGTCTCAGGCAAGAATCACGGTGATCCACAATGGAGTACTGGTTCAAAACAATGCAACAATTTGGGGAGGAACAGAATACATTGGCATTCCAGAATACAGGCCACATGCTGCCAAAGAGTCCATCATGATCCAGGACCATGGTGATCTTGTAAGCTTCAGGAACATCTGGATCAGGGAGCTCTAATCCTGTGGACTTGCCTTTACTTCATTGACAGTTGCAAGCATTTCTTCAAGAATTGTTTGCAACTGTTTCATTTGAGGGACATGCTCAGTGACCAGCATGAAATTTTTGCCCACTTGCTTCAGGTGGCTCTTGTTGGTCTTGGTTTGTAAATGCAAAAGAATCGCATTGAATGTAGCGGAATGAAAATAGGGTGAATCTGGGTTGTTCACAAAATAACAGCGCAGCGTTTTCTGCTTCAGGGTCATTCGTTCAAAACCAAGCTCAACAGCCATTCTCCTGCAACGCACCGTTGTAAACAGGTCTTCCACACAAGCAGGAATGGGTCCAAACCGGTCTTTCATTTCCTCATGAAAGCGCTGCAATTCATCTTCATCCCTGCAATTGTCTAACCGTGTATAAAGGAGCAGCCTTTCTGCAATCTGGTCAACATATTCGTCAGGGATCAGGATTTCAAGATCAGTATCGATGGTGCAATCGTGCACAAAATCATCTTGCTTGCTGATCTCATCCTTGAACACATCCTTGAATGAAGTTCTTTTCAATTCCCGGATGGCTTCGTCCAGAATTTTCTGGTACATTTCAAAGCCTATTTCAATCATGAAGCCGCTCTGCTCTCCACCCAACATGTTTCCTGCTCCGCGAATATCAAGGTCGCGCATGGCAATTTGAAACCCAGAACCCAGTTCAGCGTGTTGTTCCAGTGTTTGCAAACGCTTTCTTGAGTCAGCAGGCAATACACTGATGGGCGGTGCCAGCAAATAACAGAATGCTTTCTTGTTGCTCCGGCCCACCCTTCCGCGCAATTGGTGTAAATCACTCAATCCAAACTGATGTGCATTGTTGATGATGATGGTATTGACATTCGGAATATCAACACCACTCTCCACGATATTGGTACACAGCAGTACATCATATTTTCGGTGGATGAAATCAAATATCCTTTCTTCCAATTCATGCCCCTCCAACTGGCCATGGGCAAAACCTACACTGACATCCGGACACAGGCTTCTGATCAACTGTGCCATTTCCGGCAATCCGCTGACACGGTTGTGGATGAAGAAAACCTGTCCTCCCCTTTCAATTTCAAAATAAATGGCATCCCGGATATGGTCTTGGTTGAACACCAACACTTCCGTCTGAATGGGTTGCCTGTTGGGAGGTGGGGTATTGATGATGCTGAGGTCTCTTGCCCCCATGAGGCTGAACTGCAAGGTCCTGGGAATGGGTGTTGCAGTGAGGGTAAGGCAATCAACATTTGTCTTGAGTGTCTTTATTTTCTCCTTGTGGGCCACGCCAAATTTCTGTTCCTCATCAATCACCAAGATGCCAAGGTCTTTGAACTTGATGTCCTTCCCTAGCAATGCATGTGTTCCGATAATGATGTCAATCTTTCCTTCTTCAACCTTTTTGAGTGTTTCTTTTTTCTCTTTAGCAGACTTGAATCGATTGATAAAGTCTACGGTCACAGGAAAATCCTTCAACCGATCACTGAAGGTTTTGAAATGCTGGTAGGCAAGAATTGTTGTGGGAACAAGGATGGCTGCCTGCCTGCCATCGATGCAGGTCTTGAAGGCCGCCCTGACAGCTACTTCCGTCTTTCCAAAACCCACATCACCACAAACCAACCTGTCCATCGGATGGGGGCTTTCCATGTCTTTCTTAACATCCTCGATGGCCTTCCCCTGGTCTGGTGTATCCTCGTACATGAACGAAGCCTCCAACTCTATTTGCATATAATTATCAGGAGTATGCGCAAACCCTTGCTGAGACTTCCTTTCCGCATATAATTTGATCAAGTCAAATGCAATCTCTTTGACCTTTCCCTTTGTTTTTTCCTTGAGTTTGACCCAGGCATCACTGCCCAGTTTATTGACCTTCGGTGGTGTTCCCTCTTTGCCTGTATACTTGGAAATCTTGTGCAGGGAATTGATGTTTACATAGAGGATATCATTGTCTCTGTAAAAGATCCTGACAGCTTCTTGGGTTTGCCCACCATTTTGCACTTTCTGCAATCCACTGAAAATACCTACCCCATGATCGATGTGCACCACAAAATCTCCCGGCTGCAATTCCTTGAGTGCCCGCAGGGTTATCGCTTTGCTCTTGTTGTAGGCCTGTTTGATCTTGTATTTGTGGTAGCGCTGGAATATCTGGTGATCGGTGTAAACCACAATGCCTTTGTCTTTGTCGATGAATCCCTGATGGATGGCTGTAGGAACCGGAACAAATTGAATCTCCGCCCTCAGGTCGGTAAATATGGAATAGAGGCGCTCGAGTTGCTTGGGGTTTTCTGCAAAAATATACAACTGCTTTTTGGCGGCCTCATGGGCCTTGAGGTCTTTGATCAGCAACTCAAACTGACGGTTGAAGGAAGGTTGTGGAGCAATGTCAAAAGTTAACACAACACCAGGAGAAGGAATGGTTGCTGTGGCCGCCATTTCTACAATAGTCCTTTTCTCCATGGCAAGCTCCATGCGTTCAAATGGCGTAAAGCCCTCGGGATCCGGTTCGGCATGCTTTTCATCAGTATCCTTGGTATCGGTTGGCTGGTGTGCCTGTCCAAGGTATAGGTTCAAATTATCCTCATGATCGCGGTAACGATCCATGAACAATTGCCAGTGGGATGTATAAATAATGGTGTTTTCAGGAATGAGGCTGAAAAGATCAATTTTTTCACCGCCCTCATATGCTGCATCTGCATTGGGGATGATGTTGACCTGCAGGAGTTTGCGCTCACTCAGCTGGGTTTCTGGATCAAAAATCCTGATGGAATCCACATCCTGACCAAACAGTTCTACCCTGTAGGGTTTTTCATTGCCAAAGGAATAAATGTCAAAAATTCCTCCCCGCATGGCAAACTGACCGGGTTCGTAAACGAAATCTGCCCTTTCAAAGCCATACCCCACCAGCTTTTCCATAACATGGTCGGTATCCAACCGATCGTTTACCTTGATAGAAATGATATTGGTGGACAGCGACTCGGCCGTTGACACTTTCTCCATCAAGGCTTCTGGATAGGTGACGATGATTTTTCTGTTACCCCCCCCGGCCAATCTTGTCAAAGCTTCTGTCCTCAGCATCACATGGCTGCTGCTCTGGATCCTGAAATTTTTGTTGGTTTTGAAGGAGGAGGGGAAATAAAAGAGGTCAATAGGATGGATGAGCTGCTCCAGGTCGTTGTGAAAATAGGCCGCTTCTTCGGCATCCTCCAAAATGATCACGTGGTTGAGTCCGTTCAGGTCATTGCGTTGATACAGTGCTGAAAAAAGCACCGCCGCATAGGAGCCGGCCATTTTGGTGCAAAGTATTTTTTGGCCTTTGGGCAAAAGGATGGCCTCCGCCAACTGTTGAACAGGGGGGGACTGTACATAACCATCCAAGAGAAACTGCAGATTCATGCCTTCACAAGAATGGCAAAGATACGGCTAAACTTTTCAGTGTTTTCAAGTCAAATTATTATGACAGAAAAAGCGAACTTTAAGCTAAAAAATTGGTTAAATTGCCAACCACGTTATCGAACATCTATATGAACAAAAACAAGACCCTCATCATCCCTGCCATAGCGATCGTCCTCATTGGTGTATTGTACCTATTGAACATGGAGGAAAAGCAAGTTGGTTTACCCAAAAGACTAACCATCCTCAATGATGAAGATGAGGAGTTCGAGACCGAAAATTCTACAAAAAGGGCAGAATACGAATGGATGCTCTCAAGGGATCCAAAAACCGGACTGATTCCGGAAGGCATCAGGTCTCAGGAACTGGCTGTCATGAGAAACATGCCCATCCGCGAAAACGGCATGTACAACAGCCCTTTGGTGAACAATTCCTACTCAGCAGCAGGGCCCTCACAGAACGGAGGCAGAACCAGGACAATAGCATTTGATAAACGCTACAATGGCACAACCAACAAGGTTATTATCGCTGGTGGAATCACCGGTGGAATATTTAGGAGCATTGATGGGGGCGTTACCTGGATTTTTGTCCATCCAGTAGGCCAACTCAGGAGTGTTTCTACCCTGGCCCAGGACACAAGGGCAGGATTTGAAAATACATGGTACGCAGGTACTGGAGAACCGCTGGGTGCTTCCGCAGGATATCCTTCCGGATTTATTTATGGGGAAGGATTGTTCAAATCCACCGACAATGGTGCTACCTGGACAAAGCTCAGTTCCACCAACCCTACAGATATCACTGCATTTTCATCCCAGTGGAGTTTTGTTCATAAGCTTGCCGTGCATCCGGTTACCGGTGATGTGTATGCAGCTGCACACAGAAGGGTCTACCGTTCTGCAGATGGCGGCACCAGCTGGACAGAGGTGTTTGGAAGTACCATAACTGCAACTTCGACTGGTGGAATCGCAGACCTTGCCATCAACAAAACCGGATCCAGGGTATTTGTAGCCATGAGTGGAAGAAATGCTGACAGGGCATTGGTAGGGGTTTTCACATCACCCACCGGCAATGCAGGATCTTTTACACGAATTGCAGGTGGCGTCAAAGACGCTGCAGACTCCATACCAGGATGGAAGGGATATGACAACAGCCTCACTGCAGGAGAATTTGCAGGTGGATGGGGAAGGACCGTTATTGCCCTGGCCCCTTCTAACCAGAATATTCTTTATGTGATGGTTGAAAATGCCGATGATGCAGCTGCTGGAAAGCCAGAAGCAGATTTATTCAAGTGCAACATGGCCACTACTCCTTTCACCTGGACCAAATCCGATACCCTTGTGGCACAAAGGAAAACCAGTTCAGCAACTACCAGCAGATACATGGAATTGCAGGGTGGTTACAACATGCTCCTGGGGGTTCATCCAAACAATTCAGACCTTGTGCTGGCGGGGGGTGTCAACCTTTTCCGTTCTTTGGATGGATTTGCCACAAAAGACAATTCAAGTTTCATTGGGGGTGTTGCCTCAACCACTTATACAGACGCGGATGGTGCCAGCCATGCGGATAATCACAGTTTTGCTTTTGATCCTACCAATCCCAACAAAGTCTTGATTGCATCAGATGGAGGAATAGGACAAATCAAGGACATCACAACACCTGGTGTTGAATGGTCGTTGGGGAGTTCACAATACCAGACCCTCCAGTACTATCATGTGGGTATAGACCCTACAACCGGTAGCAGAAATTATTATGGTGGGGCACAAGACAATTCAACCACGTTCCGGGACAAGTCCGGTATATTGGGACCCGCAATAAGTGACAGCAACGATCATTATATCGTGTTGGGAGGCGATGGCTGTCAGGTGGGCATGACCAAGAAAAATACTGCTGGAAACCAATTCCTTTTCTGTGCGGCACAATCCGGACAGATGTACAGGATGAAATTGTTTGACTTCAGCACTGGACTGTACACCCTTATCAGGCCAACAGGTAGTGCTGACGGAGAATTCATCACCTATTTCCATCTTGATCCAGACAATACTGATTTCTTGTACTATGTTTCAAAAAACAGCATATACAGAACTGGGGATGCCGAAAAGGTTTCCACCTCAAGCTGGACCCTGATGGATGGTGTCAACACCAGTGTGACTGGAAGCATTTTTGCGTTGGCTACCACAAGGGGTCCCTATGCTGCCAACAATCACCTGTTTATCGGCACATCCACAGGAAAAATATACAGGCTCAAAGACCCGCAATGGGGCGCCTCAGGCAACCAACCCTTTGACATCACCCCCAGTGGTATGACCTCAGGGTCAGTGGTAAAGGACATTTCTGTAAATCCCAGGAACCAAGACACCGTAATGGCTGTAGTTTCCAACTATGGTGTGAATTCCATATTCTGGACAGGCAATGCCACTGCAGCACTCCCAACATGGCAGGTGGCAGAGGGTAACCTCACCCTTCCATCTGTAAGGGCCTGCGAGATCATTGCAAAAACAACTGGCATTGAATATTATGTTGGAACATCCATCGGTCTCTACAGTACAACAACCATCAATGGAGCCAGTACCATATGGTCAAAAGAAAACGGTACTGCCGCAACACCTGCTGCGATGATGAACGACGCCATCATCAACTCATTGGCACACCGTTGGACCGACAATACCATGGTTGTAGGAACACATGGCAACGGCATGTTTGCCGCTTCCCTCGGAAGCCCCATCACCATTGCCACTGCCATCACCGGCCCTATCAGGAACAATACTGGTTTCATCAAGAACATCTATCCAACCATCACGAAAGACCTGGTCAACTACCAGGTGGGAGACCAGTACAGCATTAAAAAAATAAGCGTTCAGGTAACCAGCCTATCGGGGGCTGTGGTTTCAAAAAAAGAAACCGGATACCAGAACGGAAACATCGACCTTGGCAATCTTTCAGCAGGCGCCTACATCGTGACCATCACAAGCAGCGACCGAAAATACCAAACCACCAAGAAGGTCATCAAAAACTAAAATCCCAGGCCGGCCCTACAGCCGGCCTTTTTTTTACCATGTTCATCATCGGAAAAATCCTGTTCTTTTTTTTAAGCCCATTTGTCTGGCTCTTCATATTGGTTATCCTGACCGCATTGGCAAAGACGGAAAAAAAAAGAAAAAACCTGGCTGCTATTACGCTGGGTGTATTGCTTTTTTTCTCCAACCCATGGTTGATCAACAACCTGCAATATCCATTTCATGCTCCTCCAATGCCCATGGCAGCGAATGAAAAATATGATGTCGGAATCGTTTTGGGTGGCATGACCAGCTATGACAGGGTCAACAAAGCAGGACATTTTAACATGTCATCAGACAGGTTCATCCAAACCGCCTTGTTGTATAAAAAAGGACATATCAAAAAGATCATTGCTTCAGGCGGACAAAACGGAATGTTCAGTGAAGATGATTTTATGGAGGCTGATTTTGTTGCCAAAAACCTGATGGATCTCGGTATTCCTGCGGAAGACATTTGGATAGAAAACCAATCCAAAAACACCATTGAAAATGCCGGTTTTTCCAAGCAAATCATTGACCGCAAAGGAGGAATAAAAACCAAGGCTGTCTTGATCACTTCAGCCTTTCATATCCCCAGGGCAAAACTGACTTTTGAGCAGACCGGTATAGCCGTAAGGCCCTACCCTTGCGCATTTTCCATGTTGCCCTCTGCCACCAGGTTCAGTGCTGCCGCCATGATTCCCGCAAGCTGGGCCATGGAAAGCTGGGGAGGATTTTTCAGGGAACTGATCGGCATGACCTACCTCAAACTGAAAGGAGCAAAATGATGCCTACAACTTGCTTTTGATGAACTGTACCAATCCTTCAATGGGGATTCTTTCCTGTGTCATCGTATCTCTATAGCGGATGGTAACCGTCTGATCTTCCTTGGTTTGGTGATCGATGGTGATGCAAAAAGGCGTTCCCAATGCATCCATCCTGCGGTAACGCTTGCCGATGGTGTCCTTCTCTTCATAAAAGCAGTAGAACGCTGTTCTGCAAGTGGCCATGATCTCTTTGGCGATATCGGGCAATCCCTCTTTTTTCAACAAGGGTAAAATAGCAAGCTTGATGGGGGCAATTTTGGCAGGAATCTTCAGTACAACCCTGCTGTCCTCACTGCCATCTTCCTTGGTCCATTTTTCTTCCTGATAAGCATGGCACATGGTCAGGAGGAACATCCTGTCCAGACCTATGGAAGTTTCAATCACATAAGGAACATAGTTCTGGTTGATTTCTGTATCAAAATACTGCAATTTCTTGCCACTGTATTGCTGATGGCTTTTCAGGTCAAAATCGGTACGGCTGTGAATGCCTTCAACCTCTTTCCATCCAAAGGGAAACAGGTATTCAATGTCCACCGCAGCATCAGCATAATGGGCCAGTTTAACATGGTCGTGAAAACGGTAACTTTCTACAGGAATGCCCATGGATTCATGCCACTTCATGCGTTCTGCTTTCCAATAAGCATACCACTCCTGCTGGGTGCCAGGCCTGATGAAAAACTGCATTTCCATCTGCTCAAATTCACGCATCCTGAAAATAAACTGACGGGCTACGATTTCATTCCTGAAAGCTTTTCCCACCTGCGCAATACCAAATGGTATTTTCATGCGGGCAGTTTTCTGCACATTCAGGAAGTTAACAAAAATACCCTGGGCTGTTTCGGGTCTTAAGTAGATCTCACTGGCATCTTCAGCAACAGCACCCAACTGGGTGGAGAACATCAGGTTGAACTGACGAACATCTGTCCAGTTGCAGGTTCCGCTCACTGAACATTTCATTTTGTTGTCTTCAATCAATTGCTTCAACCCCGCATAATCATTGGCTGCCAGCAAGGCCTCCATGTCAGCAATCAGCTTTTCGGCTTCAGCGGTCTTTCCTTCCTTGTTCCAAGCATCAGCTACGCCCTCAATCAGGTGATCAACGCGGTAGCGTTTTTTTGAATCCTTGTTGTCGATCATCGGGTCGCTGAAATTGTCGACATGCCCGGATGCCTTCCAGGTTGTGGGATGCATAAAAATGGCTGCATCAATACCAACAATATTGTCGTGCATGCGGGTCATGGCATTCCACCAGGCTTCACGGATGTTTTTCTTCAATTCACTGCCCCATGGGCCATAATCATACACGGCACTGAGTCCGTCGTAAATTTCACTGGACTGAAACACAAAGCCGTATTCCTTTGCATGGGATATAATCGCCTGGAACTTGTTTTGATCATTGACTACCATAGCCCGCAAAGATAAGAAAACAAAGGGAAGCGGTACAACTGCAAAAGCCAGGAAAATGTTGGGGCCTAATGCAATTTTTCATTGTTCTTGTGCCGGTCGGCATCGCGCTTCGTTTTCTTGTCCATGTTCTTTGCGAAAGCTTCTGTCAGATCAATGCCCGTCTGGTTGGCAAGACAAATCAAGACCCACAGAACGTCCGCCATTTCATCTCCTAAATGTTCTGCCGTTTCATTTTTTTTGAAGGATTGGTCGCCATATTTCCTGGCCATGACGCGTGCCAACTCTCCTACTTCCTCCGTAAGAATAGCCATGTTGGTCAATTCATTGAAATAGCGGACACCAATGGTTTTGATCCACTCGTCTACCTGTTGCTGGGCTTCGCTGATGGTCATTTATTCCTTGTTTTTTGTATCAATGATGATGGTTACAGGTCCGTCGTTCAAAAGTTCCACTTTCATGTCTGCACCAAAGATGCCGGACTGAATTTCTTTGCCTAGATCTGTTGCAAGTTGTTGCTTTAAATTTTCATACATGGGGACTGCCGTTTCAGGCTTGGAGGCCCTGATATATGAGGGTCGGTTACCTTTTTTTATGGCGGCATGAAGGGTGAACTGGCTGACCAACAACAATCCACCTTCAGTGTCTTTCACAGATTTGTTCATCACCCCTTCTTCATCATTGAAGATGCGCAGGTTGACAATCTTACCAGAAAGCCATTCAAGATCGTCCTGGCCATCACTGTCTTCGATACCAACAAACACAAGCAAGCCTTGCTGGATCTGCCCTGTAATTGTTCCGTCCACCTTCACCGATGCATTGGAAACCCTTTGAATCACTGCTCTCATGCGTTCATATTTACAGTGTAAATCTATGAAATGAAAACAGATATTAGCACTGAGATGGCAGAACCCTTATATTTGTTTAAACTGTACTATTTTGGGAGGAATCAAACAACTGGCGAGCCAAACCCTTTGGTTTGGTTTGAGCAATATACTGGGAAGGTTCATCAGTTACCTCCTCACCCCGATTCTGTTGTACAGTTATCATGCTGGCGAGTTTGGCGATATTGCCATCCTGTTCGCCTCAGCGGCTTTCCTGAACATCATTTTCACATACGGAATGGAGACATCCTATTTCCGTTTCAACCAGGTGGAGGATGAAAGAAAAGTTTTCAATACTGCCTTGAGCAGCCTCTTGCTGACCACCCTGTTGTTCTCATTTTTGTTGATTCCGCAAGCACAACTGCTGGCCAACATGATGCAGCAAAGTGAACATCCTGATTTTGTTGTATGGGTGATTGCCATTGTTGCATTTGACACACTTTCTGTACTCCCTTTTTCCAAGCTAAGGCATGCAGGCAGGCCAAGAAAATTTGCACTGATCAAATTGGCCAATATCCTCATCAACGTTGGGCTGGCAGCATTTTTCCTGCTGCTCTGCAAACCAGCACAGGAAGCAGGGACAGGCTCATTTCTCGGAGGATTGTATGACCCAGCCATTGGCATAGGGTATGTGTTTTTATCACAATTGCTGGCGAGCATCATCACCCTCGCGCTTTTGTTCAAGGAATGGAAGGATTTCAGGCTGACATTCGACAAAAAACTATTGACAGAACTGATGATATACTCCTTACCCCTTGTTGTGGTGGGTTTCGGTGGCATGATCAATGAAACCATTGACCGGTTTATGGTGCTCTTCCGCTTTTCAGGTACAGTAGAGGAAGCAAGGGCGGCCAATGGCATATACAGTGCCAATTATAAGCTGGCCATTCTGATTGTGATTTTCATTCAAACTTTCAGGATGGGTGCTGAACCTTTTTTCTTTAAAAACGCATCCAGTGAAAATGCAAAAACTACCTATGCCAGGATCATGAACCTCTTTGTGGTTGCCTGTTGTTTCTGTTATCTCGGCGTTGTGCTCTACCTCGACATCTGGAAACATTTCATGAGTGTGAACAAGCATCCTGAGTACATGCAGGGATTGGTTGTTGTGCCCATCCTGATGCTGTCAAAAATTTTCTTGGGCATCTACTACAACCTTTCTATTTGGTATAAACTGACCAACAAGAACAGCACCGGAGCAGTGATTACCATTGTTGGCGCATTGATTACCCTGCTTGTCAATTACCTGCTCATCCCTTCCATGGGATTTTTGGCATGTGCCTGGGCCACCGTGGCTTGTTATGGCACGATGATGTTGATGAGTTATTTCTTGGGGCAAAAACATTATCCCATCCCATATGAATGGAAAAAGGTATTGGGTTATATCGGGATTTCAGTAGGCCTATACCTGGCACATGCATTGATCAGGGCATACGCAGGAAATATCTGGTGGGTACATGGTAGCGCAACCCTGTTCATGGTTATTTTCACGCTGATTGTACTGGTCAGGGAAAAAGCAGAATTAACAAAAGTGCCCCTGATCAAAAAGCTGTACAAGAGGCCTGCCCACATTTAAGCAGACACATAAGGATTGTGGACTTTCTCATGACCAATCGTGGTCGGTATACCATGACCGGAGTAAACGATGGTTTCGTCTGGCAGAGCGTATAGTTTTTCAAGAATGCTTTTGACCAAAACGGCAGGACTGCCTCCGGGAAGGTCTGTTCTTCCAACACTCTCCCTGAAAAGCACATCCCCAGCCATCACAAAACCACTTTTACCAGCATAGAAACTGATGCTCGCGGGTGAATGCCCGGGAGTGAACAAGACTTGAATGGTTTCATCACCCAATGTCAAATGACTGTTCTCATCCAAAAAATGAATGGGGCCCGAATAATTATCAAATGGCAGATTAAACATCAATCCGCTGGTTGGCGCCATGTCAAGGACCTGCTGTTCTCCCGCATGAATATGCAGTTCCAGCCCATAGGTTTCATGCACAAACTTGTTCCCAAATACATGGTCAAGATGACAATGGGTATTGATCAACATCACGGGTTTCAGCTGTTTCGCTTCAATGAAGGCCCTGAGCTGATCCCGCTCCTTGTCTGTATAGCATCCCGGGTCAACGACAATGCAATCCCCACCTTCATTGTACATCAAATAAGTATTCTCCTGAAGAGGATTGAACTGGAAAATTTTAACGTTTATCATAGCCGCTTTTTCTTGGGTAAATGCGTTAATTTTAGCCTGAATACCTGGTATTGAACGCAGACTGCAAAGATATCCAATCATTTGAATCATAACACCATGCGAAAATTATTGCTCCCTGTTGTTGCGCTTGTCCTTTTTGCATTGCAATCATCTGCCCAGGTGAGCACGGTTGAGTTTGGAAAAAACAGGGTACAATTCAAAAAATTCAACTGGCGGTATTACCAAACAAAGAACTTCAATACCTACACCAATGAGGGCGGATTGGCCTTGGGAAAATTTGTTGCACAGGTGGCAGAAGAGGAACTTGGGGCAATTGAGGAATTCGTTGAATATGGCTTGCAGCGAAGGGCAAACATTGTGATTTACAACAGCTTCACCGACTACAAACAATCGAACATTGGATTGGGCATTGATTGGCAAAACACAGGCGGTGTAACCAAACTCGTCAACAACAAAATTCTTTTGTATTTTGATGGCAACCTCAATGAATTGAGGATAAGGCTCAGGCAAGGCATTGCTCAAGTATTGGTGGAAAATCTTCTGTTTGGTGATGACCTCGGCGAATTTGCCAGCAACCAGGCATTGCTTGACCTGCCCAAATGGCTCACCGATGGATACGTTTCTTATGTTGCTGAAAACTGGAGCCCTGCACTGGACGATAAACTCAAATCAGCCTTGTTGTCTGGCAATTACAGGACCTTCTATCAATTTGCTTTCAGTGAACCCTATCTGGCAGGACATGCGTTTTGGAAGTTTATTGGTGAACAATATAAAAAGGACAACATCACTTATTTCCTTTACTTGTCTCGGATCTACAAAAGCATCAACGCTGCAAGTTTAAAAGTGACCAAGAAAAAATTCCGTGACCTCCTCACTGATTTCATGGACCTGGAAACAGAAAAATACCAGAATGATTTGAAAGGCAGGCGCAACCTGCCCAAAGGAAATGTTGTGACCATTGAAGAAAAAAAGAATGGCCGGGATTTTTACCGTTTTCAGGCCAACCCTATTGCCCGCAACAACAGCTATGCAATGGTGGAGTACAAAAAGGGCATCTACCGGGTAGTGCTGGATGATCTTTCCGATGAAAGAAAAACATTGTTGAAAGCCGGGGTGCTGAACAACCAAGATGAGTTGAATCCCAATTATCCTTTGCTGGCATGGGATCCCAAAGGATCAAGGATTCTCGTGGTCTACACGGAAGAAGGTAAAATCAAGATGTTCATTTACGATGTAGTGGCAAGGATCAAAACATTCAAACAGGAACTGGAAGGTTTTCAATTGGTCCAGGATGCCAAGTTCATGCTCGATAACAATACGCTTATTTTGAGTGCTGTCAAGAATGGACAATCTGATATTTTTGTTTACAAGGTCAAGGAAAACAGCATACAGCAAATCACCAACGATGTGTACGATGACCTGGACGCATCATTTGTTGCCTTTCCCAGCAAGACAGGTATCCTGTTTTCTTCCAACAGGCCTTCCCCCAATGCCTCAAAAGCAGATACCGTTATCCCCTCCAGGAACAATTTCAACATCTTCATGGTAGACAACTGGACCAAGAGCGAGTTCAGACAAATCACCCAATTGACCAATCAACCTTTCGGACAGGCAAGGTTTCCGCTGCAGTACAATGTGAACCATTTCACGTTTGTCAGTGATGCCAATGGCATTGGCAACCGGTATGCCGGTTTCTTCACCACCCAACGTGCCGGCCTCGATACCTTGTACAGGATAGGCGATGAAATTTTGCGGAACCCTGAAAGAAAAGAATTGGATTCAACCCTGAAGGCTTGGGAAAAAACAGCCCCAGATTCTGTCGGTTATATTTCTATCACCAGTGACAGCACGTATGTATTTCCTATCACCAATTACCAAAGCAGTTTGCAGGAAACCAGGGGAGCTGGAGACAACAACCAGGTCACAGAAGTAAGGCAGGAAGGCGACCTCAAGTTCCTGTATAAATTAAAAATCAACGACGCTGTTCTGGTAAAACGAAATGTAAATGCAAGACCCACTGACTATATCAAGAAATTGATGGAGGATGAAAGGAAACGCAAAACAGGCCTGATGCTCTACCAGAAAGAGGAAAAAGAAGAGGCCAAAACAGAAAAAAAGAATGTGCTCTTTCAAACTGAATTTGATCAGGAGCTGAAGGATACAACAGCCTTGGTTGCAGAAGAAACCATGGTGCCACAAAAAGAGGATGTACTCAAGAAAGCGAAGATGTTTGACTACAAACTCAAGTTTGCTTCAGACTATTTGGTTTCAGGTTTCAACAATTCAGTGATGGTCAACCGCTATCAACCCTATGGCGGAGGTACCGGTCCTATATACCTGTCCAATACGGACAACCTGAATGGCATCCTGAGAATGGGAATTTCCGATCTGATGGAAGACAAGAAATTCATTGGTGGATTCAGGCTGGCCACGAATTTGCGGGACAATGATTACCTTGCCTCCTTTCAAAACCTCCGGAAAAGATTTGACTGGGGACTGACCTATTACAGGAGCAACCAGGAAAACTTTCCCATTTTTGATCCATCCGATATCAAGTCTCAGTTGAGGAACAAACTTGCTTCCAATCTCTACCAATTCAATGTCAGCTATCCTTTTGACGAAGTCAAAAGCCTCAGGGCCATGCTGGGATACAGGAGTGATAACGTTGTCATTACTTCTGATGCCAATTACAGTCCTACCCTCACGGCCACAGACACCCTCCTCAAATATGCATTGGTCAAGCTTGAGTATGTGCATGACAATACCATCAACCCAACATTGAACATCTGGAACGGATTCAGGTACAAGGTCTATGCAGACATCAATTCAAGGATGGTGAATGCACAAGGTTCAGGAAAATTCATGTTCAATATTGGAACCGATATTCGGTACTACTATCCGATCTACCGCAACTTCATTTGGGCAGGTAGAGCAGCGGCCGATTTCTCTTTTGGCTCACAAAAACTCATCTATTACCTGGGTGGTGTTGAGGGCTGGCTGAGACCAAAATTCAACAATGCCATCCTCCCGGCGCCAGACCAAAACTATGCATTCCAGACACTGGCACTCAGCCTCCGAGGGCATAACCAAAATGTTGCCAACGGCAACAACAATGTGGTCATGAATTCAGAATTCAGGCTACCCCTTTTCACTACCTTGTTCAACAGGCCGGTAAACAATGCATTCCTCCGAAACCTTCAACTGGTGCAGTTCCTGGACCTGGGTACTGCATGGAATGGAAAATTTGATAAAATACAAAGGCCATACGCGGCCTACGGGCTTCCCCCTGTACAGGTTAATGTGAAAACCGGCGGTATCGGACCCTTTGTGGGCGGATATGGATTTGGTGCAAGAAGTACTTTGCTGGGTTATTTCCTCAGGGTAGATGCGGGTTGGCCCATGGGCAATTTCTTCAAAGGAAAGCCATCATTGTATTTTGCACTAGGCCTCGATTTCTAATCAACCAAGAGAAAAAAACAGTATCAGCAAAGATTATTCTGCCTTTCCCATGCGAAGGTCCTCTGCTAACTTTTCTAGCTTCACGCCAGAAAAAAGGAGCAGGAAGGGATGTGCAAGAGAATACCATTTTTTAGAATTTTCCTGGCTCTGCTATTGGGTATTTTTCTGGATGCCAATTACCAGCCATCGCTACCCACTTGGATTGTTGTTTTGGCCCTTTTCATTTCCTCCACGGTTTGCTTTGTCCAATCAACCCTTATCTTCCAATGGAAATGGGGCTGGATATTGGGAACTTCCATCATAGGAATCCTCATTGCCATCGGGGGCATCTCCAATGCCCTGAGATCCAACAGCAGAAAGGTATACCCATCCCTAGACACATCCCCTGTGCTGCTTAGCATTACAGAAGGCCCGAAACAGGGTAGTGCATCAAACAGGTATCTGGCCAAGGTTTACAAGGCAGATCAACCAATGCCAGAGGCAATACCCAACACGTATGTCTACATCAAAAAAACAGATAGCAGCACCATCATGCCTGGAGATGTACTGCTTTCAATGAACATCCCTCAGCCGCTCAAAAAAAATGCCAATCCAGGGGCTTTTGACTTTACCACCTATTCCAACCGAAATGGCATTGGCTTTACGGTGATGCTGGAGGGACCCTACCAATACATCAAGCTGGCTCAATCTGCACCCAGCAGCAAAGGCTGGACCTACATTGTCAGGGAAAAGATATTGGCCATTATCAGGAAGCACATCAAAAACAAGCAAAATGCTGGACTTGCAGAAGCCATGCTGATCGGTTATCGGGAGGACCTGGACAAGGAATTGCTGGATGCCTACACCAATACTGGCGTGGTTCACATCATTGCCATTTCCGGATTGCACCTGGGCCTGATTTTCATGTTGATGGACTTCTTGATTCGGTCAGTTGCGGGCAGAAAAAGGGCCACATGGGCTGGTCTTTTGATCAGTCTCCCATTGCTCTGGGGTTTTGCCATCCTCACTGGATCTTCAGCATCTGTGATAAGGAGTGCCATCATGTTCAGCTTTATCATTGTTGGCAAAGCCATAGGAAGAAAAAGCAATGGAATGAACAGCTTGCTGGGGTCTGCATGTATTTTGCTGCTTTGGAATCCAGACCTTCGGTTTGATCTTGGTTTTCAATTGAGTTACGCGGCAGTGGCATCCATTTTGTTGTTTGACCAGGAAATCAAGCAATTGGTATTCTTCAAAAACAAAGCAGCCCTTTACCTGTGGAGCATGGTTTCCATTACGTTGGCGGCACAGGTATTGACAACGCCTTTGGTTATCGCCCATTTCCACCGGTTCCCGACCCTTTTCCTTTTTACCAACCTTGTTGCAGTTCCTCTGTCCAGCGTGGTGCTGGTCATGGAAATATTACTCTGCGCTATTCATCCGTTCGAACGGATGGCAATCGAATTGGGTAAAGTCATCAATACGCTGATTCAGTTGATGAATGACCACGTGCTGCTGATGGGCAACATTCCTTTTGGCATGATAGACCAGCTTCAGATCAGCAATACGATGATATCTTTGGTTTGCCTCTATCTTGCAGCATGGTATTCCCTGTTCAAATCACCCAGCAGATTTATTTTCTTCTGTCTTGCTTTATTGGGACTGGGTTTACCAGTGTTGCATCTCATCGAAAGCATCCAGACCAGCAAAACAAAGGAGATCATTGTACTGAACACCTATGGAGCAGCAACAATCATCCACAGGCATGGCAAGTATGGTACCCTTACTGCCTCAGCATCTTTTCTGGACAGCAAGAAAAAAACAAAAGAACTGCTCCGCCAAACGGGCCTTGCCCTTGGCATTGAACATTGGGACATTCAATCATTCCCAAACGATCCGGTCATGATCAGCCTTCAGGAAACACAAGAAACCATGCCATGGGTATTGCTCTGCCATGCCAAATCCATCTCGCTGAACAACCTGAAAGACGAGATCAAAAAAGAAATCTTGCTCCTTGCAGATGCATCAACACCAGTGTGGAAAATTAAGCAATGGGAAAAAGAAGCACAAAAGTTACATTTGCGCTTTAAATCAATCCCCGAAGAGGGACCGCACACGATACGCTGCCACCAAACCCAATAATGATGCAAAAACAAATCCGCGCTGCACTGATCTCCGTTTTCTACAAGGATGGCCTTGAGCCACTGGTCAGGCTCCTGAGTGAAAATGGCGTTGCCATTTATTCCACGGGTGGAACACAACAGTATATTGAACAACTGGGCCTGGAATGCATTCCGGTTGAATCTGTAACCGACTATCCATCTATTCTTGGAGGAAGGGTCAAGACATTGCATCCCAAGATTTTTGGTGGTATCCTTGGAAGAAGGGCTGTAGAACAAGACTTGGCTGAAATGAAAGAATATGCCATTCCTACAATTGACCTGGTTATTGTTGACCTCTATCCTTTTGAAGAAACAGTGGCCAACACGACAGAGGAAAAACTCATCATTGAGAAAATAGATATCGGTGGGCCTTCGATGATCAGGGCTGCCGCCAAAAACTTTAGCGACCTGGTGGTTATTGCATCAAAGTCTGATTATGCCCCATTGGTGGAAATCCTCAGGGAACAACAATGCACAACCACCCTGGCACAAAGAAGAAATTTTGCAGCCAAAGCCTTTGATATTGTCGGGAATTATGATGTGGCTATTTCACAATATTTTACAGCAAACAATTCCAGCCAGTTCCTGCATTCTTCTGGAAACCCACAGATCATGCGTTATGGTGAGAACCCTCACCAGCAAGGTATTTTTTTCGGCAAACTCAATGAATTGTTTGACCAGTTGCATGGCAAAGAGCTGTCCTACAACAACCTTGTGGATGTTGAAGCAGCAGTACAATTGATTGCTGAATTCCAAGGAGAAACCGAATCTACTTTTGCCATCATCAAGCATACCAATGTATGTGGAATTGCGACACGGGAGAATGCAGCAGAGGCATGGAAATATGCCTTGCAAGGAGATCCGGAAAGCGCTTTTGGCGGAGTGCTTGTTTGCAACAGCACCATCGACATGTCGACAGCAGCACAAATCAATGAGATCTTTTTTGAAGTATTGATTGCCCCTGCATTTGATGCAGATGCACTGGAAGTGTTGACCACAAAAAAGAACAGGATCCTGCTCATCCAGAAAAAAGACCACCCTGCAACAACACAATTCAAATCGGTCTTGAATGGTGTATTGGTGCAAGACCAGGACAAAGGAAATTTCGAAAAATGGGAAGAGTCCGGCGCAAAGGCATCCACTGAAGAAGAAAAGACAGACCTTATTTTTGCCAACAAGGTATGCAAGCACTTGAAATCAAATGCGATTGCTATCGCAAAAAACAAACAGTTGATTGGAAAAGGTTGTGGACAGACTTCCCGCATTGATTCCCTCAGGCATGCCATTGAAAAAGCCAAGCAATTCAATTTTGATTTGAAGGGTGCTGTATTGGCCAGTGACGCCTTTTTTCCATTTGATGATTGTGTAAAAATGAGCCATGCAGAAGGAATCGAGGCCTTTATCCAACCTGGCGGTTCTATCCGGGACAAAGACTCCATTGCATACTGCCAAGAAAGCGGACTGGTTATGGTGATGACAGGACTCAGACATTTCAGGCACTGATGCCGGGCCAGACACGCATCAACAAATCAGAAAAATCCAAAGCACTTTTTGCAGTGGGTGTTGTTTCTATTCTATGGGGCACCACCTGGCTTGCCTCTAAAATTGGGGTAGACTATATTCCACCATTGCAGCTTTCCGGTTTGAGGCACTTCATTGGTGGAGGCTTGTATGTGGTTTACTTCACGTTTTTCAGGAAAATGTTTCCCCAAAAACACCAGCTTTGGCAGATCTTTTGGATGTCGATCCTGATGTTTGTGATCAGCAATGCGTTCAGTGTACTTTCTGTAAAATACATGCCGAGCGGAATAGGCTCAGTTGTTGGCGCCATCATGCCCATCTGGGTTGTATTGTTTACCGGACTGGTTTTCAATAAGGTCAAATTCAAGCGCAAAACCATTGTTGGCATTGCCATGGGTTTTGCAGGAGTGGTCATCACCTTTTTTGATTTCATTGAACATATCATGTACACCGATTTCTCTTTGGGCATCCTGTTTGGTGTGATTGCAAGCATTGCCTGGGCACTTTCCTCCTTGTTAACGGCCAAGCATGCGAAAGACATGGATCCCTATTTTTCGCTGGGATGGCAGATGTTTGTCAGTGGATGCTTGCTTTCTCTCTTCTCCTTGATTACTGGGGAATTCGTTCCTCTTTCGCAAATACCAATAAATGCATGGTTGTCTATAGGGTATCTGGTATTGATTGGCTCTGTAATTGCATTTGGAGCATATGTATACGCACTGAAACGTTTGCCCACGTCTCTGGTGTCTGTACACGCTTATATCAATCCCATTGTTGCTATTATCCTTGGTAATATTTTGATGCAAGAAAAATTAACCGCCTTTATTGTTGGCGGCACAATGATTACCCTCTGGGGGGTTTACCTGGTCAACAATAGTTTTAAGAAGCCAAAGGCTTAGGATTTTCTTGCTTTTCGTTCCACAACTCATTAAAGGTTTTGGCAGGAAAATCAAGGCCTGCCCGTTGTCCGGTCCATCCCTTGAACAATTTATTGATCATCCAGTTCTTGATCTTGCTGTTGCCAAGGTTCATCATTTTCCGGTGAAGCATGCTCTGCTGCCAGGCTGCCCAAGCAATCTTCTCTATCATGTTTCCCTGCCCTGAACGGACAGCCTCTCTCCTGTTGTACAACAGGAGTTCATGCAGGTTGATCTTTACCGCGCATACTTCCGTACAATTTCCACAAAGGGAAGATGCTTGGCTCAGGTGTTTCCACTCCCCAAGGTCTTTGAGATTGGGCGTAATCACGCTGCCAATGGGCCCACTGTAGGTGGTTCCATAGCTATGCCCTCCGATATTTTTATACACAGGACAAGCGTTCAGGCAAGCTCCGCAACGGATACAATAAAGGCTTTCCCTTGAAACAGGATCCTTGAGGATATTGGTTCTTCCATTGTCCAGCAGGATGACATACATTTCATCTGGACCATCCATTTCTGTTGATTGACGGGGGCCACTGATGATGGAATTGTATACCGTAACCTGTTGGCCCGTTCCATAGGTAGAAAGCAAAGGCCAGAAAAGGGCAAGATCCTGCAAGGAGGGGATCACTTTTTCTATCCCGGTGATGACAATATGTGTTTTGGGAAAGGATGCACTCAACCTTGCATTGCCCTCGTTCTCTGTTACTGCAATACTGCCTGTTTCCGGAATGATGAAGTTGGCGCCTGTTACACCTATCTCAGCCTCGGCATATTTTTTCCTGAGTTTCTCCCTTGCAACAAGGGTGAGCTCTTCTGGCGTAAGATCAAGCGGTGTATTCAGGTGTTCATGGAAAACACGGGCAACATCTTCCTTGCTCTTGTGCATCGCAGGGGTAACAATATGATAAGGTGGCTCGTTGTCCAGCTGTTGGATGTATTCGCCCAGATCGGATTCAATGCTGTCGATGCCATTTTTTTCAAGGAAATCATTGAGGTGAATTTCTTCCGTAACCATGCTCTTGCTCTTGACAAGCGTCTTGCAATTCTTTTCCCTGCAAATCCTGAGGATGGCTTCGTGGGCCTGTTCTATGGTTTCTGCCCAAATTACCTTGCCGCCATTTTTGAGAAAATTGATTTCAAATTTTTCCAATTGAACATCCAAGCTTTCAAGTGCTTTCCATTTGGCATGCTTGGCTTTTTCCCGCGCAAAATTGATGTCTGAAAATTGTTGTTTTCCCAGTGGTACAACTGCATTGTACTTTCCGATATTGTGGTTGATGGTTTTGCGATGGGATAAATCCGCTGCTTTTACAAAACTTTTCTCCTTAAAAACCGAAGCTGGATTTGACATGGGTTAATTATTTATTCAGCTTTTTATCACCATTAAAAAAATCCTTTGCCACCTGATCAAGTGCATCATAAAATCCTTCGCCGTATAATCTTGTAATGGGTTCTTTCAAAAATTTATACACCGGCACTTTCAGTTCTGCACCCAAGCTGCAAGCCGGGCTGCACATGTCTTCACGGGGTTCGTAGTTGAGCATTTCATGGTTGGTGTATCGGCTCTTGCTTTTCTTGATGGGATAAAGATGGCAAGAGATGGGCTTTTTCCACTTGATCTGGCCCTTGTTGTAAGCCTCTTCAAATACACATTTTATGATCCCTTGCTGATCGCGCACCCCGTAGGTACATATTTTGTTTTCGACGGTAGGCGTAACCCAACCAAACTCACGATCGTACCGGTATAGTCCATTTTTTTCCACTTCTTTGATGCCGTCCTTGGACATCAGTGGCTTGACAATTTCATAGCTCTTGTTCACCTCATCCAATTCCTCATTTGTCAGTGGTGCACCCGCATCCCCGTCCTCACAACAGCCCCCTTTGCATTTGCTGAGGTTACAAACAAACTGTGCTTCTACAATATCATCGCTAACCAGAATATCATCAATAACAATCAAAGTAGAGTATTTATGCAAAAATAAGGGTTAATCCGTCGTCCCGAAAAGCATGTTTTGCACACCATCAAAGGCTCATCATCTCCTTGAACCTTACGGCCTGGCGCCTGGACACTTCAATCTTTTCTCCGCCCTTTATTTCAAGCAATAGCCCTCCATTGAAAAACGGCTCAACCCTTTCAATCATGCGGAGGTTTACGATATGCTTGCGGTTGGCCCTGAAAAATGTTCTTGGGTCAAGCCTTTCTTCCAGGGAATTCAGTGATTTCAGGATCAAAGGCTTGTTCGGACCAAAAAACACCCTTGCATAATTGCCAACTGATTCAAACAACCTGATTTCTGCCAGTTTCACAAACCAGCATTTTTCACCGTCTTTGACAAATACCTGGTCCGATTCTGAAAGGGATAACCTGATTTCAGATCGGTTTTCTGAAAACAACATCTCCTTTTCATCGATGGCCAAAAATTTTTGAAGAGCATCTGAAAGACGTTTGGGGTCGATGGGTTTCAAGAGATAATCCAGTGCATTGACTTCAAATGCACGGATGGCATACTCGTCATAAGCGGTGGTAAAGATGACGGCTGGCAGCCTCTCCAATTCCTGCAAAAGATCAAATCCAGTTTTCACTGGCATTTGAACATCCAACAAGATCAGGTCAGGCGTCAATTCATTGATCAGGTTGAGGCCCTCGTCAGCATTGGCCGCTTCTCCTACAACCTCTATTTCAGGATGAAGGGCAAGCATTTTCTTCAATTCATTTCTTGCAAGTCTCTCATCGTCAATGATGATGGCGTTTTTTTTCATACGTTCCTATTAAGAAAGTGGAATAATCACTTTTGCCTCAACCATGTCTTTGCTCAGCTGTTCAATTGAAAAACTGGCAGCATCACCGAAAATCAACAGCAACCTGTTGGATGTGCTTTGCAGGCCAAATCCCTCATGATCCGGCTGGATGTCCAATAACCCAGTATTGATGACCGACAATACAAGTTGTCCATTTGTTTCACTGGCCAAGATGGAAATTTCCCCCTTGTGCATTGTTTTTCCAATGCCATGTTTGATGGCATTCTCAACAAGGGTCTGCAGCATCATGGGGGGAACCTGATGATCCAAGGTGTCCTCATCGATGCCATATTGCACATTGAGTCTGTCTTCAAACCTGATCAACTCCAAAGCAAGATAATCCTTCACAATATTCAGCTCTCTCTCCAGTGTGATGGTTTCATGTTGATCGGAAGACATGCTGGAGCGAAGAATATTGCTCAGTGCCGTAACCGCCTCACGGGCCCTGTTGGGATCCTCATCAATCAAGGCCCGGATGCTGTTCATCGCATTGAAAATAAAATGCGGATTGATATGGGATTTGATGGTCTTGAGCTCGAGAGACTTTACCAAGGCCTCCAACTTCAGGTTATCCAGTTGGTTTTTTCTTGACTCTGCCACATAATGGTAGATGAAATAAATACAGTTCCAAATAAAAAGATAAATGAAAGAAGAGAAAACATTGCTGCTTATTTTTTGGGAAATGGTCCATTTGGCCTCTTCCTTGTATTCAAACCCTGCAAACATGCTCAAATAGGTTTCCCCTATACCCACTGCCGTTGCAAATACAATTGAAACCAAGATAAATCCCATCAACTGGTAATTGATGTTGCGGTGCATCAGCTTCAGCCATTTGATGGTCATCCGCATGAAATGTGACATCAGCAGGCCAATGGCGACATATACACCCAAGCGACCGATGAACTGGGCATCAAAAAGCTTGTAGGTAAAGGCGAAGAAAATATTGATGCCTGCAAACATCAACCAGCCCAAGAATTGGAAAAGCCAGTATTTTGATATGTTCCTGAGGTAAAGATCCATGCATTTCAAAGCTATACAATTGAACAAGAAGGGAAAAATGGTTTTTTACAGGAGGCTTTTCAGGCCGGTTGACTGGTAAAAAACAACAAAGACGGGCCTTAACATAATTTTTTCATAAAAACAGCGTTATGGGCTATGTAAATCCTATCCCAATGAAACCCCCTATAATAAGGCTACCTTTTTTGGTATCCATCACTTTAGCCTGCCTACTGCTGCCAGCAGCTTCCAATGCACAGGGAAGACTGGTCATCAACGAATTCATGGCATGGCCGGGGGAAAGTTGCCCAGTTACTGCTGAATTCATCGAATTGAAAAATATGGGGCCCGGCCCAATGAATATTGGATGCTACGTCATCACTGATGGTGATTTTGCCATCACCATTCCTGCCAATACCATCCTCGGACCCGGAGAATTTTTTGTACTGGGTGGTCAGAACGTTATCAATGCCCCCTGCGCCAACCTCACCACGAATGTAACCGTAAACCTCAACTGGAGCACCTGTGGGTGCACCAGCGGTACCATACCAACTACCGAAGAAGGATTACTGACTGATGGAGGAGCAGCAGGTGAACAACTTGTATTGTTCAACCCTACAGGCAGCATCATTGATGCTGTTGTCAGAAAAATTTCAGCATTAGAAACCTCTAGCTTGATTACAACCAAAAGCATGGGATCATGCACCAGTTTCACTTTTGATCTCGATGACCTCAGCATCATCTACGAAGAAATTGGAGAATCCCAGGGAAGAGGAAACAGCTTTGCCAGAAAAATAGATGGCGACTGTGTATGGGTAAAGGAAACCCAGCAAAATGGCGGCGCCACCAACAATGCTGCAGGTGAGGCAGCAACGCTCTCCATGACAGAGACCTATTCCATCAACGAAAACTGCAATGGTGGATATGCCACCTTTACCGTAACCAATACCAGCCCTACCCCCGCGTCCTTCTTCCCCTTTACTTACATCCTGGGGTATGACAACAATGGGGATGGTATTTTTGGGACCGGAGATCTTTATACGAATGGAACGGATGAAACAGCCCCATCTATTCAATTGTCAGGGCTTGGTCTTGGTTCTTACAATATTGTACTGGAACCCGCAACCGGTTGCAACCAGAAATTTTTCACCTTTGACATCGGCCCTTGCATCACCATGGCCATCAAACTCAAGCAGTTTACAGGTTCCAATGTTGGGAAAATGAACAGGTTCAACATCGACATTGAAACGGATGCAGACATGATAATGCTTGCTTTGG
>Ga0209444_10000078_pt1 | contig 52211 bp, 33 predicted proteins | sample LauGreFaBDMM15DN_2_FD_188215 | JGI IMG/M metagenome (GOLD analysis project Ga0209444, IMG submission 188215) | Freshwater lake microbial communities from Lake Michigan, USA - Fa13.BD.MM15.DN (SPAdes) (version 2) | ecosystem: Environmental > Aquatic > Freshwater > Lake | place: Lake Michigan... | reverse complement strand
AATCCTACAATCTGCTACTACAAGCGCATTTGCTCGTACAACAGAAGGTACATTCGAAGCACCTACAAACACTAAGTTTGTTGGTACATTGAACAATGCAATGAAGATTTATGTTAACACATACAATGCATCTGATACAGCACCAGTGCTTATCGGTTACAAAGGTGCTAACGAGTCTGATGCAGCAGCATTCTATTGCCCATACATTCCATTGATGAGCAGTGGTGTTGTTCTAGACCCAACAACATTCGAACCAGTCGTATCATTCATGACACGTTATGGTTATGTTGAGTTGTCAAACACAGCGTCTTCTTTAGGTAACGCTGCTGACTACCTAGGTACAGTTACTATTGCTAACGCAGTATTCAGCTAATCAACTTACCGCAAGGTACGTTAATTATAAGGGGCTCTTCGGAGCCCTTTCTGTTGATCAGATAAATACTTTGTATGATTCACGCAGGGTGAATTTTATGCGGAAATCCAACCGCGTATGGCCTAGAACGCCATGTTTCTTAAGGAGAAAATAAAATGGGACGTCCTTTACATAAAAAATATTTTGGTAATAGAATTACACCATTCCAGGGTGGCAACACTGGTGTAGGTGGAGAAGGTGTAGCTAGCGTAACAATCGCAGCACCAATTGCAGCAGATTTAACAGGAACAATTACTGTTACGTTTTCAGCTCCTCAAATCTCAGGTGGTATTACTGCAACAGGTACTGCACAAGTTGATGGCAGCAATGACCTAACAGGTATTTTAATTACTAACGCAGGTTCTGGTTACACATCAGTTCCAACATTTACAGTTGCTGACGGCAACGAAACTGCAACTTATACTAGCGGCTCAGGCGGCGTTACAGTTGCACTAACTAGCGGTGCAAGTGCTAGAGAAAATGCTATTAGATTTGAAGCACAAATTACTGGTGGTACAGAAGTATTCACTGGCGACATTTTAAAACAAGTTGGCAATCACAGATTTAAAGTACGCACAGCTGACGGTACAGAAGTATGTAAGTTAGTTGCTACTGCAAGTATTGGTGATGGAGAAATGACCATCGGTGCTACTGACAGCGCAGGAGAAACATACTTTGTTACTAAAATTACTGGTCGTCGTGTACGCCTAACACAAAATTCAGCAGGCGTAGGTTCAGTATATGCCACAGGTGCCACAGCTCCTTGGAAATTTGCTCCAGCCGCAGGTATCTACGTTCAGATTGATAATCAATAATAGGATCAATTAGATGACATCTAAAGTCGTTAACGTTGCTAATGGTGACTACAAAGTAATTGTTCGAGATAGTGGAAGCATCACGCTTGACACAGGTGAGCAAGGTACAACTATAATTACTGGCAATCTTGAAGTTCGAGGTGATACTACTTATGTATATGTTAGTGATATGCAAGTTGAAGATAACACTATTATACTCAACGTTAACGGCGGTAGTGCTTCAGGCATTCCCACAGGTGGCATTAAAAATGGTCGTTCAGGTTTAGAAATTACTCGTGGTGGCGCAGGAGAATTTGCTGATGCTTGGTTTATGTTTGATGAAACAGTAAAACACATTTATCTAGCTGCTGAAAAGAATGGTACATTTGTTTTTAAACGTAACACAGGCGGTGATGGTGAATTAGCAGGTATCCAAACTTGTCACATTAACAGTAAAGGTCAAGATCTTTTCTTATTAGTAGATCCTGATAACCCTAGCGGTACTGGTGTTATCACAGTTAGTGGAATGAATGCATATGAGCGTAATGTATTAGATTATGCAGCATGGGATTTAATTCCACCAACTGGCCCAATTGTAGCTTCAAAACCTGATGCTATTCCTAACGTACAGGCAGTTGTAGATTTTTTAAATTCTCAATTAGCCTTTTTAGAATTACCTAAAATCAAAGAAGCCAATACTATTGTAGAAGTATTTGATGCACAAGGACCCTTAAGTCCTTATAGACCTACAGGTTATACTGCTCCAACGGATAGTACAATTGACTTTACAGTTGACGGTGTGTTAAAAGGTCAATTTACAGTTGACGGCCTTAATGTTGACAATGTTAGAATTTTAACAAACACAGTAGCAAATACTGATGCTAGTTCAGATTTAATACTTTCTGCACTTAACAGCAACATTAAAGTTGATGGATATTTAAATCTAGCTGATCAAACAACTGCTCCAACTTCAACAAGTGGAGTAAACAAGATATACTCTAAAGCTACTCTAGGTATGGGTAAGTCAGGAGTATTTTTTGTAAATACTACCACAAGCGATGAGCTGGTCAGTAGACGCAGAGCACTTGGCTTCAGCATGATATTTTAAGGAAAGAATAATGGCGATTTCAAATAAAGCAGTTACAGTATCAGGAGGCGGTAATGATGATATATTCACATGTCCTGGAACTCTAGTTACTGACATACAAGAACACGCTGTGACTTGTTTAATATTTTGTAACATAAGCACTACTGACTCAGTTGTATTAAATTTAACAGCTACGCCACAAGGTGGTGCTGCTCGGTCTTTGATTAAAAATTTAACTATTCCAGCAACAGAAACATTTACATTTGACACAGAAAAGGTAGTACTGTCTACAGGTGATACGCTAACAGCAACAGCAGACGTTGACGGCAGATTAGAAGTAACAGTTAGTTCATTTAGAGTAAGCTAATGAGATTTATAAAACAATCACAGTTGAATTTTAGAAACGTAAAAGACTACAGTGTAGTTGTAGAAACTGACGGCCGTGTAACCATGGACGGAGTTATTTCTCTACAACTACCATCTGGCACAGGTGATCCTGCAGAAACAACTGATACAGATTTAAATCAACGCCCCACAAGTGCAATTAACGGAATGATTCGTTACAACACTTATGGTACAGACGGTGGCGAGCTTGAAGCATATCAAGCAGGTCAATGGAGAGCTATTAGATTTAAAGAACCTACTAAAATTACTTTAGATTATATCGGAACTGGCGATGATATTGAAACAGTGTTTGGTCCTTTAAATCCAGATCCGTTCTTATACCCAACTATTGAAAATGGTACAACTTGGAATGCCACACAGATTGCTCTTAATCTTGTAGTGTTTGTTGAAAACGTTCAACAGATTGGAACAATTAACTTTGATGTTATACAACAACCAACTGGCTTCGGCGGAGACCTTGAAACTTATATTGATTTCGGTCTAACTCCAGTACCGTTAGGCAAGCAAGTACACGTACTACACAGATTCGATCGTTAATTGAATCAATAAATAGTGTATTGGAGCGATAAATGGCTGATACACTAGGTAGAATTTCCGGACAACTGTTAAAAGCTGATCTTTCTAGAGACGGCCAGCCGTTGAATTTTGAAAACGGTTTATTATATCTCAACACCGCAAACAGATATGTAGGTGTAAACGAAGAAAGTCCGTTTAGAAATCTATTTGTCAACGGTACTACAAATACTAGTGATTTAATTTCTACAGATGGTCTAGCTGGACTCACTAGTCTATTGATCAGTGTTAGTGGTAACAGTATTACCACCGCTGATGATCTTAATTTAACTGCTGCTAACTATGTGTTTGCTAATATTGTCACAACAGATGATCTTGAACTAGCTAACAATACAATCTCATCACTAACGGAAAATGCCAGCATTGGTCTAGACCCTAGTGGCACTGGCACGTTAGAAGTACACAGTGATGTTAATGTTCTTAATTCTAATAGTTTGTATGCACAAGGTAATATTACACTTAGTGGTAATTTAATAATTGGCAATGCTCCAACAGATACTATAACATTTTCAGCTAATGTTAATAGTGATATTATTCCTAATCTTACAGATACACATTCGTTAGGCTCTAATAACAGCATTGGCGGCAACGAATGGCAAGGAGTTTGGCCATTATTGTTAAACGGTCAAAGCATTAGCACTACAGGTATTGGTATTGGCGCAGCAAATCTTGCATTACGTCCTGGAAATATATTATATGTTGCAGCCAGCGGTAGCAACACCAATGAAGGCGATCATCAAAATGCTCCATATGCAACAATTAAACATGCACTGTTACAAGCACAATCTGGAGATGTTGTTTACATTTATCCAGGAACATACACAGAAATAACTCCACTAACTGTTCCTGTAGGAGTTCATGTTAAAGGCATGGGTATCCGTAGTGTTACTATTATACCTGACGCTACTACTAACAATAAAGATGTATTTTTATTAAACGGTGAAACTACAGTTAGTGATATATCAATTAAAGATTTTTATTATGATTCTGTTGGTAATACCGGATACGCTTTTAGATTTGCCGCAGGCATGCAAGTATCTACTCGTAGTCCTTACATACAAAATATATCAGTTATCACAAATGAAACAGCGCCTGGCGCACTAGATGCAGGACGCGGCGCACTAGTAGATGGTAGTGTTGCTAACACGTTAACTAAAGAAGCCAGTATGTTATTCCACAGTGTGACATTTATCACGCCCAACGCTAACGGCCTAACTATGACCAACGGTGTTAGAGTAGAATGGTTAAACTCATTTACTTATTTTAATAATATTGGATTATATGCACTAAATGGCACCGGCAGATACGACGCTAACACACTAACTACTCGTTATGGTGCAGAATTACGAAGCATTAGTTCAGCTAATGTCTACGGAAATATAGGCGCACAAGTAGAAGGTTCGTCATGCTTGATGTATCTTATTAATCATAACTTTGCATATATTGGCGCAGGCACTGATGTTACTAATGATCCTTCGCTAAACAATTCTACAAACGAAACATTAGAATACGGTGGAGGCAAGATTTATTATCAAAGTTTAGATAATAAAGGTAACTTCCATGTAGGTGACGCATTTAGAGTAAGTTTTGATACAGGAAATGCTACCATTGGTGGTGTTGCCACTTCCGCATCAGGTACAACTTCTATAAATTTTACATCGGCCACATCAGAAACACTGATCAATGCAGAACTAGTATCAACTGGTACAATAGCATTTAACAATAATACAATATCTAGTTATGTAGACGAAATTAATTTAGTAGCAGCTACTAATGAAATGACTTTATTCCAAGATGTATATGTAACAAGAAACATTACAGTTGTTAACGATTTTAATATTGAAGGTGCATTGATATTAGGTAATCAACCTATAGATGTCATAGAATTTGAAGCAGATGTAGACTATGATCTACGTCCCTCAACTACAAACACTTATAATTTAGGTTCACTTGCTAAAAAATGGTTATCTGCCAAAGTTATTGAGCTAGATATTGGTACTACTTTAAAAATCAGCGGGCATACTGTTGAATCGTTGACTGCTGGCATAGACTTAGAACTAATACCAAATGGCACTGGTAAAGTTACTATAAGTTCTAATACTGTTGTTGAAAATGATCTAACAGTTAGTGCAAACACTGCCCTTAAAACAACCAACATCACAGGTGTTGTAGATCTAATAGGCAATGTTAATAGAACTGGTGATATAAATCAAACTGGCAATACTGTTATAGATGGATCATCTGTAGTAGCAGGTTTTGATGTTATCACAGGATTTTGGGGACAGTCTGGAGTTCTACTAACATCTGATGATGACAGCACTAAAACAATTACTGTTGATGTTTCTCTTGCTGGCGCAATTACTGTTGTCAGCATAACATTTGGATCCCCATCGGGAATTTATAGATCGTTTGGCGGCACACGATGGATCTTTATTCAAACTGGCACTCTCGACGTTAGTAGCACAGCCGAACTAGACAACGTAAGAATTAGTACAAATACAATTAGCACTATCACTTCTGACACAGATTTAAAACTACTAGCTGCTGGTACAGGACTAGTTTACGTTCCTTCTGACAATGTGCTAGTGAGTCAGAATGTCACAGTAAACGATACAGTACACGCTGATTCTGTAACTGTACACGGAACTACAACTGCTAACAAATTTGACAACGGTGATATTACTATAGAAGATAATATTATTCAAACTACTGTTGGAAACAATGATCTAGAACTAGGTGCTGCTACTACTGGGCTAGTTAAGGCAGATTTAGATTCAGTTGAAATTACTCAAAATCTAACAGTTTTATTAGATACAAATTTAAAAAATACAGTAATAGGTATAGGCGGATTAACACCAACACTATCTACACTTGACCTTACTGGTGATTACATTCAAGTAGGTGACGTAACTCTACAAACTGGTAATAGAAATATATCTTCAACTTTAGATGTAGACAGTAATGCTTACTTTGAAGATATATCAATAGTTAACAATGTGTTAAGTACAACTACTACTGATACAGACTTATCATTACAAGCTGCTGGCTCTGGTATAATTGATATTGATGATAATGCTACGTTTAATCAAAATTTAAGAGTTAACAGTACAACTTACACTAATGGCATAACTAATTCTGGCACTATTTCGTCTGATACATTCAGCGACAACGATATAGAAATTAGCACAAATACTATTACAACTACTGTAGGCAACAATAATCTTAGATTATTAGCAGCAGGTGCTGGTATTGTATTTGTGCCTAATGATGCTGTAGAAATTGAGCAAGATTTAACTGTTAACGGTGCTACTATTTTACAAAGTACAGTAATTGGAACAGGCACTGCAATAACCCAAGTAAGTCAAAATTTGTCAGGCACATCAAGCCCAACTGGATTTTTCTTCTATGGCTGGCAAATATTAAATCCTGGACAAACTGTACCAACATTTAGTGTAATTCAACCAGGCTGGACAGTAGTTGGTCAACCCACTTGGGTAGTTTCTGTAGTAGGCGATGGCGTTAGTAATTATGATATTACCATAACAGGTGGAGTGTTTGCGTCTGGAGGCACATATTCGTTCACTGGTCCAATGCCTGCTGATGTAACCTTAACTGGCAATTATCTTCAAACTGGTAACACTCTACAGACTGGTAACAGAAGTATCTCAACAACACTTGATGTAGACAGTAGTGCGTATTTTGATGATATAGCATTTATTACCAATAGAGTAATCACAGACACTGCTGATACAGATTTATCACTTAAGGCTGCTGGTACAGGTAAAGTTGTATTCAATGACAATGTTACATTTAGTCAAGCAGCAACTATTGGTACCTTAGTAACTAACGGACTTACAAATAGCGGAACTATTACTTCTGATTTTTTTACAAATAACAATATAGAAATTAATGATAATTACATCACAACTATAGTCGGAAACGATAATCTTATTTTATCAGGCATTAGCACAGGTGGTCCAAAATTAGAAAAAGTTAAATTTAACGGTACTACTATTAGTACAGAAACTGTAAACGAAGGTATTATATTTTCAACCCCAACTAGTAATTTAGTAATATCTGGAACAAACGCATTACGGGTACCTGTAGGAACTACTGCAGATCGTACAACACTAACACAGGGCGAGTTTAGATTTAATACTACTGACTCGTTGTTTAGAGGGTTTAGTACTGCTACTGTTAGTTTTAGTGGAGTATACTCTGCAAATAAACTAACAAATGTTCTAACACATCCTACAAATAATACTTTAATTTTTACAACTAACAATGCTGCTGCAATGACCATGTCAACTAGCGGTATCACAGTCGGTAGATTAGACACTGATAACAATCTAAGCATCAGCGGTAATACTATATCAACACTTACCACAAATTCTAATATAGTACTAACACCTAACGGCACTGGTGAAGTAATAATGGATGATCTATCATTTGGTGTCAACGAACTTACTAACCTAAATGCCTCTACTCCAATTATTTTTCAAAATCTTGGAACAGGTTATGTAGAATTTGCCGGTACTGCCGGTATTACATTACCAAAAGGCGATAACGATTCACGACCAGCAACTCCACAAGTAGGTGACTTACGTTATAACACTCAATTATCAATTGCTGAAATTTTTAATGGTGTTGAATACGCTTCACTTGCAGGCACTGGAGCAGAGCTTCTAGCAGGTGAACAAGTACAAGAATTATCAAGCCTTATGAGTCTTGTGTTTGGTTAAAAACTCAAACGAACTAAATACAATTACTGTAAGAGTTGGCTAACTCCTACGATATTAAACTGTGGTAAACCCGCAATGCAAGGTGGTTAACCGTGAAACACGGGGTCTAAAGGAGCACTCATGAGCCAGCTTGGTCGAATTTCCGGTCATTTACTAAAAGAAGATTTACTCAGAAACGGCCGTGATTTAGCTTTTGAGACAGACTTACTTTATCTTAAAGTAACTAAACCTGGCGACACAGCACAACGTGTTGCTATCAATGTACCTGTATTAGACATTCCTAGCTTAACAGCAGATTTAACAGTAAACGGTACAACACAAACAACAAACATAGAAGTTAATGGTCAAGCAGATCTTGCCGATGTTAGAATTTCTGGAAATACTATTGAAAGCACTAACGTTAATGGTATTTTAAATCTAGTAAACGGCGCGGGTAATCAAGTAAACTATCAAACAAAACTAGTAGTTGATGACATTAGCATTGAGGCTAATACTATTACAACTACTACGGGCAATGTAAATTTAGAAATTCGTCCAAACAAAACAGGCGGAGATCCACTACTACACGGTTCATTAGACATCTATGCAGATACTAATATCTACGGAAATTTAACAGTATCTGGTAACATTGAAACTGACGGTAACATTATTCTAGGAGGCGGCCCCGGGCCTGATACAGTAACATTTGATGCAGAAGTTGCTAGTGATATTATTCCCGATAACGACAACATTCGTCAACTAGGCTACGGTGGCACCGCATTTACTTCACCAACTGATTTTACGCTAGGAGATATTACAGTAACTGTCAGCGGATCTGGGGCATTTGTAATGTTGTCTATTCCAGCAGCTGGCCCTGCTTGGGTTAATACACTAATTACACATACATTTGGTAAAGCATATGGATTAGTGCTAGAAGGAATCAGCACTAATTATAACGTAAACACTTCGGGCGCATGGATTGGAACTAATCCCAAGACAGTATTTACTACCAATGACGGCTTACTAGATGGAGTATATAATGTTGTTTCTATACGATTTGATCAAAAGCGTTGGAAAGACCTATGGGTACAAAATCTCTATGCTGATACTATTGTAGCAGGCGATCTCGTTGTAGATAATATTAATTTAGCATTACCTCCTGGTAACTTATATTTTGTCAGCACTAACGGCAACAATGCCAACCTCGGTGAGCATCAAAACGATCCGTTTTTAACAATTGAACACGCATTATCAGTTGCTACATCTGGTGATACTATCTTTATCTACCCAGGCACATATTTAGAAACATTTCCGCTAACTGTGCCAGTAGGCGTTGCTATTCGTGGCGAAAGTATTCGTGCAGTTATTATTGAACCAACTATTGCAACCATTGACAAAGATGCATTCTTGTTAAATGGTGAAACTACTATTGAAGATTTAACTATCAGCAACTATAGATATGACGCGGTAAATGATACAGGGTATGCTTTTAGACTAGCAACTAATTTTCAAGTAACTACACGCAGTCCTTACATTAGGAACGTTACAGTCATTAGCAGAGGTAGCGTAACTAGCAGCACCGATCCTTACGGGTTTAATAGTGATGATGCAGGTAAAGGTGCCCTAGTAGATGGTAGTGTGGCAAACGCATTAAGTAAAGAAGCTAGTATGCTGTTCCACAGCGTGACATTCTTTACGCCTAATCAAGAAACATTAACTGCAACTAACGGTGCTCGTATTGAATGGCTAAATTGTTTTACCTACTTTGCTGACAAAGGTATGCACTTGTATAGCAGTAATGATGGATTTGCTGGAGCAGGATTAACAAGATTAAAATTACCAACAGCTACACGAACAGGCACTTGGGCAGTGGGCAATACTGTTAGCTACTATGGCACAGACGGAACTACTGTACTAACTTCGGGTACTGTTGATAGTGTTGACGGCGACTGGATTAATCTAACAGGAAGAGTTCAGGGATTTTTAATCCCAGATGATCGTGCCCCTAAGACATTAACACTGAACGGTAATGCAAAGTTAAGCACAGCAGAAAAAAAGTTCGGCACAGCTAGTCTTATATTAGACGGCACTGGTGATTATATTTCACACACGTCTATCACCGATTTTGGATTTGGCACTGGAGACTTTACTATAGAGGGGTGGTTCTATAAAACAGCCTCACTTTCACAAATCTTAGTTGATACTAGAACAACCGCAACTGAAAATTCAATCATGGTGCAGTCCAACAGTGGAGGAAACTTAAGATTATTTGTAAACGGTGTGTTTGTATTAACATCTAGCAATAATCATACTCTCAATACTTGGAATCATCTTGCTATTTCTCGTGTTAGCGGCGTCACTAGATTTTTTATTAATGGTGTCGTGTCAACCAATACTTATGTTGACGCTACTGATTACGGAACTACAAAACCTTTAGTATTAGGTGCGTCATTCGTTGGTCTTACTTCCTTTAGCGGATATATTGACGATTTTAAAATTAGTAAAGGTGTAGGACGTTATACAACAACATTCACAGCACTAACTAGTCCATTCACTAGCGACCTAGCTACAGTATTACTATTACATTTTAATGGATTAAACAACAGCACAAACGTTGTTGACGATGGTGTAACTTTTGTTGACGTTCGTAGTTCGGCAGGCGGTACAACAACTGATCTAGCTGTTGCAGACTATTCGGACTTTGGTGCAGAAATTCGTTCAATCGGTTCAGCAAGTGTTTACGGAAACTACGGTGTCTATGGCGACGGTGTTGGGGTTATTGCTTATCTAATTGGACAAAACTTAGCCTACATTGGCAATGGCAAATCTACTACTAATGATCCTAATACTGTTATACAGGCAAATGAGATTGTTGAATTAAATGGCGCAAAGATCTACTATCAATCAGTTGACCACAAAGGCGATTTCCGCATTGGCGACTTATTCTACGTTAATCAAGAAACAGGCGAAGTAACATTCTCTAACTCAAATGTTACTATTGGCACAAGTTTAACATTTGATGACGGCGCGGGCAACGTAACTTACCTTGATGCTAGCAAAATTGAAACTGGCGATTTTAGAATTAGCGGCAACACTATTGAAACCTTAACACAAGATTTTAACATACAGTCTGCGCTGAATTTAATCAACTTACAAAGCAACGTAACTATCACAGGTAACTTAGATGTAACAGGCGACGTTACCATTGGCGGCAACATTCTCATTGGAGATCAATCAACTGACACAGTTAGTTTTGTCGCCGGCGTAAACAGTGATATACTACCTAACAATCCACTCGGCACGCCAGTTTACAATCTAGGTACTGTTAGCCAGCAATGGTTAAATTTATATGCGTCACAAATTAGCATTGCTGATGTACAGATTGACACTAATGTTATTCGTACAACTGCTACCGACACAGATCTAACACTGCAGGCAAATGGATCTGGAAGAATCTACATTCCTTTAAATGACGTACAAATTAGTCAAAATTTAACTGTTAACGGAACAACGACTCTAGCAGATACTGATATTGGTACTGTTGGTACCCCTGCAACTGTTACACACGTTGGTAATGTAACACAAACTGGTAACCTAACTCAAACAGGCAATATAGACCTAACTGGCACACTTACTACTGGCAGCTATGCACAGTTTGCAGACATACGCATTCAGTCTAATGAATTAAAAACCACTCTGCTAAACAATGACCTAACATTGGGTGCAGCAGGCACTGGAAAAATCTACATTCCATCAAATGATGTACAAATTGATCAGAACTTAACTGTTACAGGTTATATTGATGTCACTACCTTAGATGTAGACACTACTATATCATCAGATGTGTTTTCTACTGGTGATATTCTAATAGATAACAACACAATCTATACTACACTTAGCAATAACAATTTAGTATTACAAGCTGCAGGTACAGGTAAGATATATGTGCCAAGCAATGATGTACAGTTTGATCAAGATTTAACAGTCAATGGCTCTACTAATTTAAAAGGCACAACCATTGTTGGTACCGTAACCCATACTGGTAATGTTACACAAGTTGGTAATGTTACACAGACTGGTAGCACTGAGATAACAGGTACTTTGACCGTTGGATCTACTGCACAGTTTCAAGACATCAAAATTGACACAAACATTCTAACAACAACTGTTGGCAATAATAACTTACAATTAACTGCTGCAGGTACTGGTAGAATTTATGTTCCTACTAACAATGTTACAATTGAAAACACATTAACCGTAGTAGGCACTAGTACAACTAGTACAATTAGCAACACTGGCACAGTATCGTCAGGTACGTTTACTACTAGTAATATTTCTATAACTAGCAATAATATAACAAGTACCGTAGGTGATACTAATCTTGTTCTAGAAGCAGCAGGCGCTGGCAAAATTTCTGTACCATCAAACAATGTACAGTTTGACCAAGGCTTAACTGTTAATACTAACACTAATTTAAAAGATACAACTATTGTTGGGACTGTTACACACACTGGCGCAGTTACACAAGTCGGTGATCTAACTCAAACTGGTAGCACTGAGATAACAGGCACATTAACTGTTGGCTCAACAGCACAATTTCAAGATATTAAAGTTGATCTTAATGTTATCACTACTACTATTGGTAATAATAATCTAGTACTAGAAGCAGCAGGAACAGGTCGTGTAATTGTGCCTAATGACGATGTTGATGTTGCACAGACGTTAACAGTCACTGGCACAACCGGTACTACTACAATAAACAATACTGGCACTGTTACTTCAGGAACATTTACCACAGGCAACATTAGCATAAATGGAAATACTATTCAAACCACAGTTGGTAATAGTAATTTGCAATTGTCAGCCGCAGGCACAGGGTATATTCAACTTGAACAATTTGATGTACAAGAAAATGAAATTAGAATTAATACAGGATCTGATCTAACACTAACACCTAACGGTACAGGTATTGTCACTGTTAATTCTACACAGAGTATTAAAATTCCAGTAGGAGATAATGCTGCTCGTCCAACAGGCGCAGCTGGTATGATACGTTTTAATACAGACCTAACACGCTATGAAGGGTACAATGGTACAGCCTGGGTAAGATTAGACGGCGTTGAAGATGCCGATGGCAATACAAAGATCACAGCAGAGTTAACTCCTGGCGCAAATGACAACACTATTAGATTTTATGCAGATGGGACACAGGTCGCAGACTTAACCTCAACAAGATTAAACACCAACAATATAGATGTTGGTGCTATCAATCTTAATAATAACGTTATTTCAACAACCACTACTAATACTGACTTATTACTAAGTCCCAATGGAACAGGACAAGTAAGGATTGGTAATTTTGCATTTAGTAGCAATATTATCTCAAATACCGTAAATAACAGTATAACAGTAATAAGTCAAACGGGTGATGGTTATGTTAAAATAAACAGCACAGGAGGATTTGTAATTCCTGTGGGTCGTACAGATCAGCGTCCAAGTGTATATGACACTGGCATGATGAGATTTAATTCTACAGATCAACGAGTTGAAATTTGGAACGGAACAGCATGGGTAGGTGTAGCACAAGGCGGAGCAGGTGGCGGAGTAACGCAATCTGAAGCCACTGATATTTCAATTCTCAGTGCAATTATATTTGGATAAAGAAAATGGCATCATATTTTAGAACAAAAGTAGCAAAAGATATTGGAACTGTGGCAGTAGATATATTAGAAACAGTTAGCAATAATAGATTTACAGTCATTGGTTGTAATCTAGCTAATACAACAACGGATCCTGTGTCAGTAGACATTAAAGTAATTGATGCATTGGCTGTTGAAGCGTACTATATAAAACAGTTGATTATTCCTGCGCACACATCTGCTAAGGTCATTACCAACGGTGAAAAATTAATTCTAGCAGAAGATTGTACATTAAGAATTGTATCAGATACTCTTGCCAGCATTGATGCTGTTATCAGTTACGCAGAAATTATATAAGGATAACTTATGAGTACTAATTACTTTTTTGGAAGAGACGCAGCAGAAATGGTAGGAGGAAATCCTAGATATTTCTACGGTCTACGTAGAACTGACAACGGTGAATTATTTTTAGCTAAGGTTGACCAAACGTCACCTACAGACAGTGTACAAATCAACGCCCCAGGCAACTCTACAGGTAACTATACTAACTTTGATGTCGGACAAGATTTTTACGAAGGTAGAGATGTTTATCATAATTTAGTTTTTGAAAATTTAAACTATGAACAATACAAGTGGGATGATAGAAGTGTGTACTATTACATAAACGATGAAGGTGAACTAGTAGTTCGTATTAATCAAAAGTATACATATGACGAAACCTCGTCTTCAAACGGATTAGGACAATAAAATGGCAGATTTTAGACTAGACAGGATTAAATTTAGATGGGTTGGCGTGTGGAACGGCAGTCCTGACACAACTTACATTAAAGACGATGTTGTCATGTTCGACGGCAAGACGTATGTTTGTTTAATCGGACATACTCCAACTGGTTATTTTTATGATGATCTAACACCCGTTGTTCCTTCCTATGAAATCTCGTTGCCTAGATGGGAATTAATGTTTGACGGCCAGCGGTGGCTCGGCGAATGGTCAACTGGTACACAGTATGTTGAAGGTAATATTGTAACATACAAGGCCTACGTATATAGATGTATAATCCCACACGCTTCTCCTATTAATCCTAATCTTGGAATTCAGGCAGATATTTTAAAATGGGAAGTAATAGCCAAGGGGTCTAACTGGACAAACATTTGGGAACCAAATGTTTATTATGATCTAGGAGATGTTATAACATATAACGGATATGTCTACATCTGTAATACTCGTCATCGTTCAGCTACAAGTGTATCATTAGGACTTGAAATAGATCAGTTAAAATGGACGTTAGTTAATACTTCTCAAACTTGGCAAGGAGACTGGACTGGTGGTACTCGTTATAGATATGCTGATATTGTGCGCTACGGCGGAAAAATGTATCAATGTATTGACGGACACACTAGTGCTAGCGTATCTGTTACTCTAACAGCATTATCGTTTACAGTTAGTGCAGGAATTGCGACCCTTACCTATGCAGCACAATCTCTTGCTCCTTATGCAATTGGTTCAACAGTTACGCTAGCAGGTTTTGACCCAACAACAACAGCCAGTCCTGTTAACATAGTTAATACAACATTTACTGTGGTAACTTGTACATCTACACAAATAACATTTGAATTAACCGGAGTATATGCTAGTTTAGTATTCGGGACAGTTACCGGAACTAGTCAGTTAGGTTTAGAAGATGACAGTTTAAAATGGACAACTTATTTGTCAGGTATAGAATATAAACATGACTGGGAAATAACTGTTCGATATAAAATTAATGACATTGTAAAGTATGGACCAACATTATGGAGATGCATAAGCAGTCATACATCTGGTATACTGTTTACCTCAAATTCTGCAGCATGGGAAGTATGGCTTCCGGGGTTAACTTATGACAGAGGATGGAATGCTAATACTCCGTATAAAAAAGGAGACATTGTTTTATACGGTGGATATGCATGGACTGCGTTAACTAACACCACAGGATCAATCCCTAGCATTAACAATTTATTACAAGACACTGGCAATTGGGAACTATTAAAGCAAGGATATGTGCATCAAGGAGAATGGTTACCTTCAGCGCAATATTATCCAGGTGATGTTGTTAGGGTTCGTGGATATTTATATATTGCACTAGTAGACACTAGTCTAAATCACCCCAATGACAGTGCAGATTGGCAGTTGATAGTGCCTGGCAGTAATTGGAAGGCAGAATGGGACGAAACTTCTGATTATTTCTTAGGAGATATTGTTGTATATGCAAGTACTTCTTATTCTTGCATACAACGACATTCTGGGGCAGCACTTAATTCAAGACCTGACTTAGATATCATTAATGCATATTGGATAGTATTATTCCAAGGAGCACCTACTAATGTATTAACTAACCGTGGTGATCTTAAATATTTTGATACTGCTACTACACGTTTACCAATAGGTACCACTGGATTTACGTTACAGGTTAATGAAACAGTCAAACCTGAATGGGCAAATTTTCAATTAGTTGAAAAAGTTTATTATGTAGCAACTAGTGGTGTTGATAATGCTGATTCTGGTACTACACTTAATTCACCGTTTAGAACTGTGAGATTTGCCTGCAACTTTATTTTAGAAGATGAAGCAAATCGTGCACCAGCTACAATTTTTATTAAATCTGGAATTTATGAAGAAATTATTCCTATTAGTGTGCCTGCAAATGTTGCTCTAGTAGGCGATGAACTTAGAACATCTACTATAATGCCTGCAACTGGATATGAATTAAACAATATGTTCCTTGTTAGAAACGCTAGCGGTATTCGAAATATGACATTGCAAGGGTTAAATGGAACATTAGGAGCACCAAACGAGTTCGGAACACGTCGACCTACAGCTGGCGCATATGTTAGTCTAGACCCAGGCAATGGAAACACTGATGAAGATGTATGGATTACAACACGAAGCCCGTATGTACAGAACGTTACTACATTTGGTACTGGCTGCGTTGGTATGAAAATTGACGGATCCTTACACAATGGTGGAAATAAATCCATAGTTGCTAACGATTTTACACAGGTATTATCAGATGGTATTGGGTACTGGGCGTCGTTTAACGGGTTATCTGAGCTTGTATCAGTCTTTACGTACTTCTGTCATATTGGTTACTTATCAACTGATGGCGGAAGATTACGAGGCACTAACGGCAATAATTCATATGGACTATACGGTAGTGTTTCAGAAGGATTTAATCCTGCAGAAAATTTTATAACCGCATTAGTTGACAACCAGTCTCAAGAAGCACAAGTAGACATAGTACATACAACAGGATCAGAAATATTTGCATTTGCATACTCAAATGCAGGACTAGCATATACTACTGCAACTAATACTGTTACTGGTTCTGGATATGATATTGATGCAAGATTTGAAGAATTTAGAAACACTGCATTATACGAAATTAGATCAACTGATCTTGACGGAAATAATATTTTTGGTGGACTAAATTATCAATATTTGTTAAATTCTGCACAACTCGGTGATGATGTTTCTATTACATTGGCAGCAGCAGACACTACAGGTACAAATGCACTATATTCAGGTCAACGTATTTTTATTGCCTCTGGTGCTGGAATTGGGCAATACGGATATATTACTACATACGACGATACTACAAAAGTAGCGTTGATTAGCAAAGATATAGACGGTACTCCTGGATGGGAATCAATTTATCCTGGTACTCCTATAGTCACAGCATTAGACTCGTCAACAAGATACAGTCTTGAACCTAGAGTTATTGTAGAAGAACCTCAATTTTTAGCAAGCACTGGAACCTCTCCAGTTTCTGTCTCTGGAATGGCATACAGTAACGGTCAATTTGTGGCAATATCTACTGCAGGCAATGCTGCCCACAGCACTGATGGTGTAGCTTGGACAAGCAAAAATATTGGAGGATCAGTAACTTACGTAACTGGCGCCTCTGACAATTTTATTGCATTTACTGATAGCGCAACAAGTACAATCTATAGATATGCCGGAACTACATGGGGCTCGGTTGATATAGGGGCAACAGCTACATGGGTAGGAGCAACATACGACCGTGTAAATAATTACCTAGTGGCAATAAGTTCAGGAACTGATTCACGTATTTCAACTAATTACGGAGCATCATGGGCAGGTGGCGGAACTTTAACGCAATCAGGTTGCGTTGAAATTGCAGCGAATGGAAGAGTAATTGTTGCTATTAAAACAGGAAATACATTCACAGTTTCAACTAATCAAGGAACAACTTGGACAAATGTAACAGTTCCTATATCTCGAACATGGAACAGTATTACTTACGGTGCTGGCAGATTTGTTGTGGTTGGTAATACTACTGATACAATATATAGTTTTAACGGAACAACCTGGTATCAAGGAACTATTAATCTTTCTGCAAGAAATTGGTCAAAAGTTAGATATGCTGAAGGATTATTCTTAGCAGTAAACAGCGTTGATGGACGTATTGCAACTAGCCAATGTGGTAAAAATTGGAGGTTGACTACTAAAACAGGAACAACGAAGCAGTTTACTGTAGATCAACCATATGCAGTTCTGGCTGCAGGAACTATTAGTGGAGTGCCAACTTGGATTGCCAGTGGCAATAGTGGCACAGGGTTAGGTATTATAAAATCGGGAGCAATTGCCACAGTGCGAGCAATTGTCACATCAAGTAGAATACAAAAGTTTTTAATTTATGAGCCAGGTAGTGGCTACGTAGCTACGCCTTTAATTACTATAACTGACAACGGCAATACCGAAGATGTAACTTATATAGTAAGACTAGGCAATGGGGTACTACCACAACCTGCCTTTTATAACAACGGATTAGGATATGTTAGAGCCACTGCCACAATCAGCGGTGACGGATATGCAGATATATTTCAAAATAGCGGAACATTGTATGTTAATAATCTAAGTAGATTACCTGGACCAGGCGACAACTTAGAAATTAATACTATTAATGATGTAGTATATAAAATCACTAGTATATCAGATGTTTCAGGGACAGCTCCAAATTTTAGTGGTCGTATTATTATAACACCCACCATTGATAGAAAGAAATCCCCTGCACATGCGGTCAACGTAACTATTAGACAAAGTTATAGTCAAGTTCGATTAACTGGGCATGACTTTTTAGATATTGGCACTGGTAATGTATTGCAAACACAATACCCTGAGTTATATTTAGACGGATTTACCCAAATTAACGAACCTCAACCTTTTAACGAAGTTGTTGAAAAAGGCGGCGGCCGCGTATTCTATACAAGCACTGATCAAGATGGTAATTTCCGAGTTGGTGAATTATTTAAAGTTGAACAGTCAACGGGAGTAGTATCAGTTAATGCTAGCTATTTTAACTTATCAGGACTAACTGAATTAAGTCTTGGAGGAATTCAAGTTGGTGGCAGTGCTGTGGTTATTAGGGAGTTTTCTAAAGATCAAAACTTTGCCGCTAATTCTAACAGTATAATTCCAACCCAGCGAGCAATTATTGCATATCTAACATCTAGAATTTCTAGCGGTGGAGCTGACGCAGTTACTAACACACTAATTGCTGGACAAGTTAAGATTAATAGTAACAATATTACAACAACTTCTGGATTGCCAATAACAGTATTTCCTAAAGTTAACATTACCGGTGGTACAGATGGCAAGTATCTCAGTGCTATGTACTACGCATTTGGGTCCATGGTGGGCATTTGATAAATAGATAAAGCGAACGGAGTTCTTTAATGGCTGAGTTTAAATTAGGTAGAATACGATTTATTTGGAAGGGCGATTGGTCCGATATTACTGTTTATTACAAAGACGATATTGTAAGAAACGGTGGTAACACCTACGTGTGTGTTGCTGGACATACAAGCTCAGCAGAATTTCCTATAGATTCAATCAAATGGAATAAAATTTCTGATGGTCAAGTATGGAAAGATTCCTGGTTACCTGCTACTTATTATAATCAAAATGATATTGTTAAGAACGGCGGATATCTATACATTGCAAATACTGCCCATACAAGTGCAGCCACAGAAATATTAGGTTTAGAAGATGCACAACATGTAGCAATTACTGGCGTATCAATCGATGGGATTGCAGGACAATTTTCATGTGACGACACAGTATTAGATATTGATTCTGCAATCATTGTATCGGGCACAACATTTTCAAGCGGTAGCATTGTAGGTTACGTTAATCCTAAAACATATTATGTTATTGCAACAAATGGTGTTAATACTTTTACACTATCTGCAACTAAAGGCGGTCCAGCAGTTGTAACAACAGCATCAACTGGAGCAGTTACTGGTATTACTTTTACAACTAGTTACTGGGATATCTTTACAGAAGGATTTAATTACACAGGCGACTGGGGTATTGGACAACGATATAAAATTAACGACATTGCAAAATACGGTAGCTCAGTTTATATTTGTACAGTACAACATACTTCAGCTGCAACATTTGCACTGGGTCTTGAGAGTGAACAAAACGTAGAACTTGAAAACGTAGTTATTACATCAATTGCAGGACAATTTTCATGTGACGCTACAATTTTAGATATAGATGCTGCAATCATTGTATCGGGCACAACATTTTCAACTGGTAGTATTGTAGGATATACAAATCCTAAAACATATTATATTATTGAAACTAACGGAACTACAACATTCACGTTATCTGCAACTAAAGGCGGTCCAGCAGTTGTAACAACAGCATCAACTGGAGCAGTTACTGGTATTACATTTAAAAATAGCAAATGGAATTTGTTTGCTGACGGATTGACCTGGAATGACGTCTGGAATCCCGACACTCGCTACAAACGTAACGATGTAGTGAGATATGGCGGTACCTTATATATTTGCGTTGAAGGACATACCAGTGCAGCAACTGCTGCGTTAGGCCTTGAAGACGATCAAGCCAAGTGGGAGTATGCGCACAAAGGTATTGAGTATCTAGGGAACTGGCAAGGTTCTACACCAGGACCAGCGGTCCGTTATAAAATCAATGACGTTGTAAAATACGGTGGTGGACTTTGGATTTGTGTTACACCTCATACAAGTCAAACGTACTTAACTGATGACGAATCTAAATGGGAACAATTTGTAGAAGGTTTAGAATTTGAAGATTCTTGGTTAAACACTACTCGCTATCAACCTGGTGACTTTGTTACCTACGGTGGATATAGCTATGTTGCAAAATCTAACAACTTGAATGCAAAACCTACAGCAAGTCCTTCAGATTGGGACTTATTTACAACTGGCTTTAGATTTGTAGAAGACTGGTCAAATACAGTAGATTATCTAGTTGGCGATGTTATTAGAATTAGCGGATATACATACCTATGTATGTTAGATCATATAGGACAACGTCCACCAAACACTTTATACTGGCAAAGATTAAACTCTGGATTTGTGTGGCAAGATGCCTGGACTAATGGAGATATTTACAATATCGGTGATGCTGTTAGATATAATGACAACAGTTATCTATGTATTGCAAATCACACAGCTGATCAAGTTACATTGCAAAACAGACCAGACCAAGATGTTACTGGATTAGCATGGAATATCATATCAGGTGGCGCAGAATCTGGTAATATGACCACTCAGGGTGATCTAGTATACTATGGCGGCGCTGGACCTACACGTTTACCAATAGGAGAGCCTGGCCAAATCCTTAAAGTTAACACTTTAGGTAATGCTCCAGAGTGGCAATTCTTTGGTGCAATTAATAATGTATTTTATATTTCTGGCGATCGTGGTGTAGACTCACCAGCTCCAGGATATGGTGTAACACTTGATCGCCCTTGGGCCACAATTCGTTATGCAGCAGAGCAAGTTGAAGCAGGTGCTATTAGATATAATGCAAAAACACTGCTACAACTAAACAGAAGTTTTATCCAAGCTGAAGTTGTTAACTATGTAACGTGGAACATTGCTAATCCAACAGGCATTTGGGTAGGATTTACTAATGACGATCCTGTAAAATGTGCAAGAGACATTGGTCAAATTATAGATGCTATTGTATGGGATATATCACATGGTGGTAATGTTCGTACACGTGAAGCAGCCTTAACATATTTTAGTGGCGGCAACATTACCGCAACTGGCGCAACATACACACCAACAACTGGATTGTTAACTATAACTTCAAATGCACACGGATTGTCAGTTGGCAACACTGTGAGATTGGCTCAAGGTTCATTAACATTTACCTGTGCAAGTGACGGCAATACTGTTCCTTACAGTTATCCTAGACCATCAGATCCTGCGAACGGACAAAATTTATTAGTATCCGGAGTAACTCTAAATACATTTACAATTAATGTAGGAGTTTCAAGCGAAACATCTGCGCACACGTTTGTTAGTGCTACTGCAAACGGAATAACAAAATCTGGAACAGCTTTAATTGCAGCAATTGCAGACGAAGACGATCAACTAGTAGCATCAATTAATTATATGGTTACTGTAGCTGATGCTGTATTATCAAATCTAGCACCTGCTGTAAACTATCAAACATTAAATGCTGTTGGATCACCAATAACACAAGTTGTAGATATTTCATATACAGAAGAAACTGATGCACAAGCGTTAGTAGCATCTCTAGCAAGTATTATCTCAACCGCAGTTACTGCAGGTGTAAGTACAGGAATTCCTACAGCACGTATTGGCAACACTACTTTGTTTGTTAAAACAGGAACATTTGAAGAAGTATTACCAATTATTATTCCTGCTGAAACAGCTATTGTTGGAGACGAATTACGTTCTACAAGAATTGTAGCAGCTGGCAGTTTTGTAAATTTAACTGATGTTCCTTATAGTTTATCAGCATTAGCCAGACTAAAAGCTGTAATTGGCCTTGCTATTACTGCACCTGGTTCTATTGTTAAGACAACTGGCAATGCATTAAATCCTGTTACAACACGGCCTGTAGGTTCAGCAGGTGCTGGAACTGCTGCACAAGCATTGATCCAAAATATTGATGATTATATTGATTTTAAAATCAATGCTAATGGAAGTGCTCCTGCGATGACAGGAACAATTACACCTAACACTACAACTGAGTATACATATGCGTTAGATTCATTAGAAGCTAACAGAGCATTTTTAAAAGCAGAAATTATTGCTTATATTGCACTTACATTTAGCGGTTACACATATGATACAGCAGCATGTGCAAGAGATGTTGACAGATACATTGACGCAGTTAAACATGATTTAATCTATACTGGAAACTATCGTTCATTACTAGCAGCAAGATATTATGTTAATGCAGTAAACGGTTCAACATTGGAAGACATGTTCTATGTAAGAAATGGTACAGGTTTAAGAAACTGCACCCTTGCTGGCCTAAATGGAGTATTAGGCTCACCTAACTCCTACGGAACACGTCGACCTACAGCTGGCGCATATGTTAGCTTAGATCCAGGATGGGGACACGGCGATCAACGTGCTTGGATTACTACACGAAGCCCATATGTACAAAACGTTACTACATTCGGTACTGGATGCGTAGGTCAAAAAGTTGACGGAAGTCTACATGCAGGCGGTAACGATTCTATTGTTTCTAACGATTTTACACAAGTATTGTCAGACGGCATTGGTGCATGGGTTACTAATCTAGCTAGAGCAGAACTTGTATCAGTATTCTCATACTACGGACACATTGGTTACCTAGCTGAAAACGGCGGTAAGATTCGTGCTACCAACGGTAACAGCTCATATGGTGATTTTGGTTGTGTTGCTGAAGGAGTTGATGCTACTGAAACAGCAATTACTGCAACAGTAGATAATCGCACATTTGACGCAATTGTAGCAAATGTTTTTACCAGCGGAAGTCAAGTATATGTACTTGAATATTTAAATGCAGGTGTTGGATATACAACATCAACTACTGCAATATTAACAATCAGCAACCTAAGTTTTGCAAACGGACTTAGAACTCAAGGTACTTACCTTGGTATTACTGGAACTTCAAGCGGCCCTGGAACAGGTCAAGAATTTATTATTAATATTGATGATGCAGGGTTGCCGGCTGTAACTATTGTCAAGGGCGGGACAGGACACGTAGCTACTAATGTGATCACTATTGCCGCAGCATTAATTGGCGGCACTGGTCCAGATGTGACATTTACTATTGCCACTGTAGGCAAAGCTACACAATTCTCAGTAACTGGAGAAGGATTTGGAGCCGTAGTTAATAATGCAGTAGTGGGCAACGGATCAGTATATGAAGTTAGATTATTAAATCCAGCTGATAATTTTGGTGGATTAGATTATGTAACTGCTACAAACGTTGCAGCTGAAGGTACTAGCACACAGATTGTCATTTCAAATACAGACAATGCTCTAGATGCAGCTTATGTAGGAATGGCAATTTTTATTACATCAGGTAAGGGTGTGGGACAGTACGGATACATTAATTCTTATAACAGCGGAACAAAAACTGCACAAATCCGCAAAGTTAGCGACGATACTGCTGGATGGGATCATCTAGTGTCAGGTACTGCTATTCAAGCAACGCTTGATGAAACAACAACATATGTTATTGAACCAAGATTAACATTTAGCGTACCTCCATCAGGAACACGGGCATTTGGCCGTGCAAGAGTTGAAGATGGTAAGATTGTTCAAATTAGAATCATTGAACCGGGTACGGGCTATGTATCTGCCCCAACAATGACTGTAACGGATCCTAACAACACTGTAGAAGTACCGCACCAAGTTAGAATTGGCGATGGTGTATTACGCCAGCCAACTTGGACTAATCGCGGCACAGGATTTGTAACTTCACAAGTTGAAATCACAGGTGATGGATATGCTGATCTATATCAGCCTGGACGATATGTACAAGTTGCAGGTCTAACAGAAGTGCCACAAGCAGGTGCAAACGTTACATTTTCTGGCATTCCTGGTGACTATTATAAACTAGTTAGCGTAACACAACTGTTAGGCAATGGTCCATATAGTGCTAGATTACAAGTTAGTCCTGATATAACGATTACACATGCGCCAACACACGGAGATGCTGTTGAATTAAGAATACGTTACAGTCAAGTTCGATTAACAGGACACGACTTTTTAGATATTGGTACTGGAAATTTTGCCAATACCAACTATCCAGGTATTCCGTTAATAGCACCAGACCCGCTTGATGAAACAGTTGACGCTGGCGGTGGTCGTGTGTTCTATACATCAACTGACCAAGATGGTAACTTTAGAGTTGGTGAATTGTTCAGTATTGAACAGGCTACTGGTGTTGCAACATTAAACGCAGATGCATTTAATATTTCTGGACTACAAGAACTACAACTTGGTGCAGTTTCGCTAGGTGGAACTAGTGCAGTTATTACTGAGTTTTCAACAGACGGTACATTTACTGCTAACAGCGATAATATTGTACCAACGCAAAAAGCTATTAAAACTTATATTGCAAGCCAAATTGGCGGCGGAGCAGGCGAGTTGAACGTAAATAGCATTACGGCAGGTTATGTGTTAATTTCTACAAACGAAATAACCACAACAGATCTGCGTCAAATTAACATTTTACAGAAAGTAAATTTTGTTGCCGGTGTAGATGGCCAACCTCTAGCACTGAATTATTACTTATTATCATAAAGGGAGAATACAAATGGCATCAGGAATTTTAGGCACACCGGCCGATTTAGCAGCAGGTTCATATACAACCTTGTATACAGTACCTGCAAGTACGTTTGCAGTAGCCAGTGTGTCGATCGTAAATAGATCAAATACCGCGTTAACAATCAGATTAGCCTGTTCAACACTAGCTACTCCAACAAATGCAGAGTTTATTGAATATGACTCTACAATAGCTCCAAAAGGAATACTTGAAAGAACTGGTATAGTTTTACAAGCTGGTAAACTTTTAGTAGCGTACTCAAGTGCAGTTAACTGCAATGCTGTAGTATTCGGCATTGAGACTGCGACATAAATATAACAAGTAAAAGGAAACCGAGATGGGAAGATACATTTCAACAACAGAGACATCGTCTACTGTATTAAGAACCGTAAGTACTACATATACTGCTGTAGCTAATGATAGAATTGTCTGCACTGCAGGCGGTTTTACAATTACATTACCAGCATCACCATTAGTTAATGATACTATTCAGATCATTGATGCCGTTGGTACAATGGGTAGCAGTAATGTGACTGTGGCACGTAACGGACAAGAAATTCAAAACTTAGCAGAAGACTTAGTATTAAACATTAATAACACTGCTATTACATTAGTTTATACCGGAGTCACATACGGCTGGCTGATCATTAGATAAGGGTGTAAAATGGCAAATTTAACACAATTTTTAGGATTAACAGCAAGTACTGGAGCTTCGTCGTTGACAGTGTTCCCTGCAGATAGGGGCGACAGTGTACAGAACGGCGGCAGATGCTGTAATTATATAATAGACGGGTCCACTACACGGGTAAACGTTGAATTATGGGGAGGCGGAGGCGATGGTAATGGTGCTTGTTGTTGTCAGTGGCCATATGCAATGCCTGCACCGGGACAATATGTCTCAAAAACATTTACAGTAGTATCAGGAGACAGTCTTACTATTTGCGCAGCTGGCTCAGGTTGCTGTTCTCCTAACTGCTGCGGTACACAAGGTCTTCCTAGTTACGTTAATAAAAATGGGTCAACACAAGCATATGCTTATGGCGGTCACGGCGGATGTGCTCTTTGTTTTTATAAAAACTTTAACTGCACAGGTATATGCCACCCAGGTTGCACAAGAAGAGATAACGGAACAGGCGATTTAGTATACTGTACATACGCAGGCATGAGTGCAACGCATAGTTTTTGCGCAACAGGACACTTTGAAACTGCTGCAGGCTCTCCAAAATACTCTCAAAATATGAGAATTGGTTTAAGCAGTTGCTCAGGTTCATGGACTAATACCGGATGTTGTAGACTGTGTAATCACTTCCCAGGTGGTGGTGGTGGTGGTGGTTCTAGCTGCGGTGGACCATGCTGTTGGGGCGGCTGGGGAGCAGGCGGCATGGTTATACTGACATTCTACGGATAAAAGGAAATATTATGGGAATTAGAGAAAATACTATTATTACAAAAACATGCACTTACGATGCTCCTGATGACTATTTGTATCAAACAAATACATTAGGAAATACATGGTCATATGAGTATGAAGGACCAGATAAGTTATGGATTTTTATTAGTGAGGAAACTGGAAGACCATTAAATGGCCAGTGCTTTACAATAAAAGATGATGGTGATGAAATACCAACACCCCCAGGACAGGTAAAAATTTTAGTGGATGCTAATGTTGATACAGTAATAGCCAGCATGATTTGGAGACACAAGTATTATGATTACTTGCCAACTCAAACTGAACAACTTCCAGACGGTACATCATATACAAGACCAATAAATCAACCGCCTGATCATACGTACGAATTTATGGAATGTGTCTATAATATTGCTGCTGGAGAATGGGTTAAACCGTTGCCTTGGAAAAAGCCACACGTTACGTGGGACGATTTACGAAAAGCTAGAACTGCAATGTTAGCGGCATCAGATAAAACCTTAGCTACTACACTAATGTCGGATCAAGAACGTGCTGCGTTTGAAGTATATCGTCAAAAATTAAGAGATTTGCCAGCAGTATTTGAAGGTGTTGATCCTTGGAAAGTTATATTTCCAACAGATCCTACGACAGGAGTTAGCTGATGGCCACACTATCGTCGTTATTTCCAGTCAGTCAGTATCTTGCTGGTGCTAGCGCATCAGGATCATTTAGTCAATTGTATGTGTACAACACTAGTACAGATAGCCCTCAAAATGGCGGACGTTGTTGTCAATGGACTGTACCTGCAGGCACTACTTGGATTAGATTTGAGCTATGGGGCGGTGGCAGCGATGGCCCAGGGTCATGTTGCTGTCAACAACCTAATGCAGCCGGAGGTGCAGGGGCATATGCTAGAAAAACAGTAACTGCAGTTGCAGGTAATACTTACACGATTTGTGCTGGTGGGTCAGGATGTTGTGCTACTGCCTGCTGTGGTACACAAGGATTTACTTCTTATGTAACCGGCGGTACTAGTACCGGAGCTGTAAACATGTGTGCAGCAGGAGGTCCTCCATCATGTTCATTATGCTGGGTAGGATATAACGGTTGCGGATGTATTGGTAACACTGAAACTTGTCGTAGCGGCAGTTTCACAGGCGCAGATTTTGGATTGCCTGCAATTGGCGGCGCATCAAATCCATCTAGTTGCGGGTATACTTCTTGGCAATATGTACCTAGTGGACCGTATATTGGCTCAGGTGTTAGACACAGCTGGGACTACTGTAACAGTTCGTCAGGTTGCGCATCACTTGGCGGATATGCTTCATTTCCTGGTGGCGGTGGCGGTGGCGGCGTATCTAATGGTGGTGGCTGCTGCTGGGGTAGTCCAGGTGCAGGCGGTCTAGTAGTGGTATCATATAGATAAGGAATAGCAATGTCAAATTTAAGAACTTTATTATATACTGGCGCTGCTACTATAACAAGTGCTAGTTTATTAGAATTTGCAGTTGCAAATACAAATGAAACTCAAAATAACGGAGGCTGTTGCCTACTATGGACAGTACCTACAGGCAAATCTTATATTAAGTTTGAAATGTGGGGCGGTGGTGGCGGTGGTGGTGGCGCATGTTGTTGCATGCAAGGATGGTCAGGCGGTAGTGGATCATACGCAATAAAGACACTGTCAGGAACTCAAGTTGTTCCCGGAACACAATATACTATATGCGCAGGCGGAACTGGCAGCCAATCAAATACAAACGATGGATGTCCAGGTAATACTAGCTATGTAACAGGGCTAAATTTAAGTAATTTTTGTGCTCGTGGCGGCTGCGGCGGAGACGTTAGATGTTACGGATTTTGTTCATGCAGATATATCTGCCGCCAATCAAGTGACGTATGCTGTTCAACTGGTGGCGATGTATGTATTAGCGGAACGTGTGGCGGCTCTTATATTATGTTTTACTGTTATGCAGGTAGCCAACAATGGGCTCCTGCAGCGCCTGCAACTGTATCAGGACCAACATTTGGCCCAAGCGGATGTACCCCATATGTGGGTATGACGCAAGGCGGAATGTGTAAGCCAGTATTCCCAGGTGGCGGCGGATTAAGTGCGCAAGTACACAGCGGAGCATGTTGCTGTGGCTGGTACGGAGCAGCTGGGCTGGTTTTAGTAACATACGGATAAAATTATGACGATAATATCGAGAACTTTTACATATGATTTAGCAGATGATTATCTTGCTCAGACTAATGAATTAAGGAAGACAGCAAGCTGGACATACAATGGTCCAGATCGCATATGGGTGTTCCTTGATGTTAGAACTAACAAATTATACGGCACTAATTTTTACACGTTAGAAGAAGACGGCCCCCTTATTCCATCTCCTGAAGGATGTACAAAGTTAGAAATTGACTGTCATGCCGATTCACTATTCTGTACCCTTATAGGTGCTAGCGATAAGGTTGACGGTGATACATTGCCTAAATATAGTGAAAATTTACCCAATGGCGAAGTATATACACGCCCAATAGATCCAATGCCAGATCATACTTATGAATTCAATGAAGCAGAGTATAATCGTGAAACAGAACAGTGGTCGTATCCATGGAAAAAAACATGGGTTACATGGGATAATCTGAGAGAAGTTATTGCATCACAATTAACTGAAGTAGAATTGGAATTGCGAGCAATAACTGATATGCCAGCCAGTCTGCGGGCCAAGTTGGAAACATATAAGTCAGAATTAGAAAATTTTGAAACTACATGGGCCGGGTTTGATGCACATAAAGTTTGGATTCCAAGACACCCAATTAACAAATAATTAAATCAAGACCGCAAGGGTCTTAGATCTCTACTCCATAAATATTACACTATATTTTAGGAGACACAATGAGATCTAAGGCCTTTTTTATTAACGGTGGTGCCGGCCGCGTTATTTGTTCAATTCCGGCTCTTGAAAAATACAGAGAAGAATCCGGCGACAAAGATTTTATCATCGTATGCGAAGGTGGCACAGATTTTTTCAAAGGACATCCTACACTATATCCTAAGGTCTACGACAACTGGCACAAAAATCTTTTTGAAGAAAAACTAATCAATATGACATTGATTACTCCTGAGCCGTATAGAGTTTGGGAATACTACAATCAAAAATGTAACTTGTCACAGGCATTTGATATCGAAATTAATAACAAAGGTCTTAGAGAATTGCCTCGTCCAACACTTAAACTTTCAGTTGATGAATCATTAACTGGTAAAAATATCATTAAAGAAGTAAAAGAAAAAACAGGCAAAGATACTGTTGTTGTGTTTCAACCATTTGGCCGCGGCACCCGAGTAGAAAATAATACTATCTCAGATCCTTCGGGCAGAAGTTTTGAAGCAACTCATGCTATAAACATTATTAAGAAATTGCAGGAAAAACATGCAGTTATTGCAATGTCAGAGTTTGGGATTGATTATTCAAAACACGGATGTACTAGTCCTGTAGCTGCTCCGCAAAATGCAACACTCCGTCATTGGGCAGGTATTATTAACGAAGCTGACTGTTTCTTAGGATGCGACAGCGTTGGACAGCATATTGCTTATGCCTTGCACAAGCCAGCTACTGTAATTGTCGGAAGTACATTTATGGAAAATATTTCTTACCCAACTGCTGACAAGTTTGATGTGCATGACATGGGCGGCGACCGTCGTAGATACAGTCCTATCAGAATTACTATAGATGAAGTTGCTGATCGCACTAACGAAGGTATTATGATTATGAACGAACAGATCGAAGAATACATTGCAAATTCAGTTAACTCATTAGTTGAAAAATACAGTATACCTGCAGTTATTTCATCAGAGCCGTTAATTGAAGTTACATCAAGTAACGCATGTTGTGACGCAGGAAAATAATGAAAAGATTATTTGTTTTTGGATGTAGTTACACAGCATACTCGTGGCCAACTTGGGCAGACTTACTGAGTATTCATTTTGATCGTTTTGAAAATTGGGGACTTGCAGGAATAGGAAATAGAGGTATTTCCGAACGCATTGCCGAATGTAATGTAAAATATAAATTTGGTCCAGAAGATACCGTAATAGTTCAATGGTCTACACATTTGCGAAATGATTTTTTCCACCAAGAAGGAGAATTAAAAGATCGACTGCCAGGGTGGAAAACAGCAGGAAGTATCTTTAATTACTTAAATTCTCCTATATATGATCGAAAATGGTATAAAACATTCTTCGATGAGGAAGCATATTTTATGCATAGCCTTAATAGCATTACTATGACACAGCAATTACTAGAACATACTGGTGCTAAATGGTTAATGACAGGTGTCGGTGACGTAAGAGAGTTAGGAACAGACCTTGAATATAAATCTGAATACGGAGAATCGTCAATATTTGCAGAATTAAAAACAAAATTGCTTGGGCCTTCAAAACCATTTGGATATAAAATCAGTCCTGCATTAGAAGTATACGACAACCCAATATGGGGGATCCACAAAGATAAATGGCTGCCACCAATTTTTCCGTATCTTACTGCTAAAAAGTTTAAAGATGCATTTTTTATATTTCCGGACGGGCACGGAAAACAGTTTGAAGATCAACATTTTAAAACAGGCCAGCAATCAATATGGTTAACAGAGGTGTTACTTCCAAAGTTAGCACTATTACCAGAAGCTGATCGCTACAATACTATAGCAGAAAGGGTGGATGAAATTTTTAACAACATACCTCTAGAGAGAAGATTTAAAACAGAATTTGAAAAAGAATTATTTCGAGAAAAATTTAGATTACCTAGATGGCCTAATATGATAAAAGGTTTCTATTATTTTAAGGATGAATTTCAAGAATGAAAAAAGATATTTGGATTGCAGCTATTGCTAGAGGACATAACTCCGGAGTTTGTTTATTAAAAAACGGAGAAATTATTTTTAGCCTTGAAGAAGAGCGATTATCAAGGACCAAATATGACGGCGGACCATATGCTGCTATGATTAAAATTTTAGAGTATACAGATAAGCTAGACTACCTAGTTGTTGCGCACACTCAAAGCCTAAAAGAAACAGCAGGTAAAGTAGACTTTAGCGGAGACGACGTTTATACAGGCCTAGCAAGAAAGTTAGGATTAATCAGCCGCAAGGGAAATATGATCGAACACGACCAAGTAGTTGACCTTAGTCATTTACATCATAAATTACATGCTGCTTGCGCATTTTATCGATCAGGATTTGAGACTGCTACTGCTGTAGTAGTAGATGGGGCAGGTACGTTTTTAACTTTAAACAGCGAACGAGAAAACTTTACAGCTTGGGAAACTGAGACTACATTTGAGTGTAGTTACCCTGCAAATTTTACTACAAAGTATAAGCATATTGGATGTAGAGGCCCATTTCCAGAAATAATAATGGAAAACAGCCCTAGTGGATTCTACGGTGAATTTAATGAAGACGGCTCTGAAAAGACTCACACTGCAGTAATAACAGAAAAAGCAGGAATTACCAAGGTATACGAAGCAGTTACAGATTATTGTGGATTTAGCAGTATTGAAGCTGGCAAAACTATGGGATTATTTCCTTATGGTAAGGCTAATGATAAATTTCCTAAACTGTTTACTACAGATACTGCTTTTCCACAGTCAAACAGAAATCTAATTATTCCTACATATCCCAACGGTGCAAAAGTCAATAGCCAAATGTATGACGAATTATCAAGTCACGAAAGTTCTGATCTAACTAAGTTACAGAATAGACGCGATCTTGCATATGCTTGTCAAACAGAAACACAAGAGCAAGTATTAAACTTTATTTTAAAATCTGTTAAACTTACTGGAAATAAAAACGTAGTACTTAGTGGCGGATACGGTTTAAACTGTGTGGCTAATTACTATTATCTTGAAACTTTAAATCAGCATGGTATTAAACTGTATGTTGAGCCTATATCTAATGATGCAGGAACAGCTATTGGTGCAGCATTGTTGTTTTACAAAGGACTTAAAGTTGACGATGTTAAATTTTCAAGACAAGATTCTTTATATTTAGGACCTAGTTATACATATACTACAGACGAGATTAATAGTCTAGCTATAAAATATAGCGGAGTTGTTCAACCCGCAACACATGATACTTTAGTTGATTTAATTACAAGTAAAAACATTGTTGCACTATTTCAGGGCCGTAGTGAAAATGGCCCGAGAGCATTAGGTAACAGAAGTTTAGTATTTGATCCTACGTTTGAAGATGGCAAAGATTTTGTCAATATGATCAAACATCGTGAGTATTTCCGTCCGTTTGCTGGCAGTATTCTTGAAGAAGATGTGCATGAATGGTTTGATCTACGAGGCATGGATAGCAGTCCCACTATGATGTATGCTGTACATTGCAAGCCAGGAGTTGAAGCTAAGATCCCTAGTATTATTCACGTTGATGGATCTTGCAGAATTCAAACAGTAACTCGTGAGCAAAATCCACACTATTACGATATTATTAAAACATTTAAAGCTCGTAAAGGTGTTCCTATGGTGTTCAACACCAGCTTTAACTTAGGTGGTGAACCATTAGTTGAAACACTAGAAGATGCGTTATGGACCTTACAGCAGAGTGAATTAGAGTATTTGTATTTGCCTGAATATGGTGTTATGATAACCATTAAAAACAAATAAATACTTTAATGTTTAATATAACTAAGTTTTTTAGCGTAGCAGCCAACGGCGCATTATTATCTAAAAATAATGGGGCCGTTGCTCATAACGGCCCATGGAAACAAGCATATCCTAATACTGTATTAGATAGATGGCATGTGGGTGATTTTTCAACAGCTGAATACACTATTTCTGTAGACTACAACATGGGTAACAGAGAAATTGTAAAATGTACAATTGTTGCAAATGTACAAACAGCCAGCGTAGTAATCTACGCTAGAAACAACTTAGGAAACGACTTAATTACTATATCTGCAGACGTTAATAACAGCTATGTTGATATAGTTGTTAATCCTGTACAAGTTATATCAATTGTAGATGATGAAGAAGTAGTTACCTTTGATAGCGCAGGCGCTAGAGTCATTTACACTGTTCAATATTTCTATAATCAATTGCCCTTGTCTGTCTAACCTTTTAAAGCATAAATATGTTAGTTGGAGGGGTACATGTCTACTATTATAAGTTCGCCGCTTAAATCCACATACGGATTTTTAAGCCCTGGGTTTTCTGTTGATTCATTAGGCAATGTAATTGCAAGGTCCGTTATTCAAAGTGAAGGCGAAACTAACACTGCTCCGGTAGACTTTGAAGTAACAGATCTAGGTGCAAATTTTTACATTGCACCGTCTGGCACTATAAACCCACCTATTGAAGTTTTTAGATCTAGTACATACATTTTTAATTTAGCTTTAGATACTCAAGTTTTTAATATATACTTAGAAAATCAAAGTACTCCATACTACACAGGATTAAAACACGCAGACGGCTCTGTAGGTGTAGATGCATTAGCTAAACAAACTGGCAAACTTTCGTGGGCAATCCCTATATCTGCACCTGATATACTATATTACGGGAATCAGTCAACTGGTGCGTTTGGACTGATTACTGTAGGAGATGCTCTTGGACAATTTAGTACAGTAAACATCACCGGAGACATAGATTCTACGTCATCGACTACTGGGGCAATAACAGTATTAGGCGGTGTAGGAATTACTACAAATTTATTTGTAGGACAAAAAATAACATCTAATGAATTATCAAGCCCTAAATTAGGCTCGGCATCTACGTTAGAATTGTCAGGTGTCTCTGGACTTACTATAAAAGTTAATAACATAATAACTGGTACAATTGGCATATTAGGTTCAACTATACCAGTAACTGGTACAACTATTAACAGCACAATCATTGGCAATCTAACACCTAGCACTGCTACATTTTTATCAGCATCGGTTACAGAATTACCTACAATAAATACAAACATAACAAACAAAGGGTATGTTGACAGCACTGCCACAGCATTGGCAATAGCATTTGGATTATAAAAATGGCAAAAAGACAGATTAAGAATTACGTGTTTACCCCGGGCATCGGCGCCCTAGATTATGTATACCCAGATGCATATAATTTATTACTTGCAAATAGAGATTTTTTACTATCTGAAAGTGTAGCATATATCAATCAAGAAATCATAGATGCTGTTAAGTGCCGTCGAGATGTTGGATATTTTATCGACGGCGTTGCATGGGATGTTGCATTAGGCACAAATTACAATGCAATTTTTCTTGGACTCACTGAAGTTAATTCTTTAGATTTATCAAATACTGTTTATAGAACTATTGCTAGAACAAAGTCTGCAGTAGCAGCAGTAACGCAGGTTTCGATAAATGCCACAGCATTATCTAGATCAAACGCTGCTTTTGATGAAATAGTAGATATTGCACAGAATGGCCGAGTTGCTGCTGATGCACATACATATACAAATCCTTCAGATGCAACCAATAGCAGAATTGCTGCCAAAGATAAAATTTTAGCTAATTTAAATTTTCTTGCTGCTGAAGTAAACGCATGGGTAGATGTGACATATCCAGATCATGATCACGACGAAGCTAAGTGTACTCGAGATACAAAATATGCATTGTATGCAGCCGCATATGATATATTATATGGTGGCAATAGTGCAAGTTATGATAGTGCTAAATTTTTCTATTACTTTGCTGAAAGTGGTCTAAGCGGAATCTCATTAGCGCACAAGGCGCAAACAGTAGCAGCATATAGACACTTACAAAGTATTATATCTAATGTTGTTAGAGGCATTAGCATCGTAGCTAGTGTTGGCAATGCAGAATTACAAGTTACAACTGGTGTGAATGCTGACCTTAGTGACGGGTCAGCCGTGGCAAATCTTATAGATATTGTAGCAGATGTAGTTGAAAGCGGTGCGGGTGCCCTTCCGGGTATTAGAACAGTCCCAACTATTACATGGGCGGCAGCAGGAATTCAATCAGCAAAAAATGCAATCGATGCAGCTAAACCTGCAATCATAGATGCAGTTACATGGGATCCTACTTATACATATAATCAAAGTAAATGTGAACGAGACTTAGGATATGTCCTTGATGCGTATTTGCATGATTTAAGATACGGCGGTAATGCAAAAATAAAAAAAGTTATCAAGTACTATTGGGAAGGCACTACTGCACAAATTGACGGCACACGAATTCCAGAAATTGACACCCACGCATTTATTGGTGACTTGATTACTGATTATGTTCTTGCAAACGTTGCATATAATACTCAGGGGTTAGAATCTCAAGTAATTGATCTTACTAAAACTGCTGAAGATTACCAATTTACTCCTACCGCAGCAACCTATATTCCAACTACTGGTTTAATGACCCTAACCATAGGCACACACAATCTTTCAATTGGTGCTCCTATACGGATTGCTGAAGAAAGTTTAACATTTACCTGTGCATTAGATAATAATGCCACGCTGCATCCATATCCTAGAGCTACTGGCGTACCTAATGCATCTGGACAAGATCCGTATTACAACAAACCTGTATATATTACAGCAATTACTAATACTACAATTACAGTAAACATAGGTATTTCATCAGATACATCAAAACACACATTTGTAAGTGCTGATACCGATGCTATTACTGCCAGTGCAGCAGCCGCAATTGATGCATTAGTATCAAATGTTGTAGATGTTATTACCGGTGGATTAACAGCAATGCCTGCATCAGTTACAGAAGGTGTAGGATCTGTAAAATTTCAAGGAAACTATAGTTCAAACGAATTGTTGTTGATAACAAACACAACTCGTAATGAAATTATCTACAATTTTTCCACAGCAGTAACAGGCGGATATGTTGAAATACAAACTTATGGTGTTGATGATGACTTTGTAAAATATCTACAAACCACTGATGGTATTACTACTGTAACATTAAATTATAATACTAGTCTTCATGCATCAACTGACGACATACAGATATTTGTAGAAGAAGCTGAAGTTAGAACTAGACCATACGACTTTGGTACTGATGCTATTGAACGTCATCGCGTGGCAATGCCACAGTCTATGCTAGACGCTGACTTTGAATACGGATTACAGCCAACTAAATGGAGTGCAATTAGTACACTGCGAGGATATCCGTCAGTATACGAATTACCAGGAACAGATACTGATGTACTATCTGTTGTTACTGATGCCAGCGCAGGAACAAGCGGAGTTGGTCAATCACAGATAACAGTAACTACAGTTGCACCTCATGGATTTGAGCCAGGCACACCTATTTCTATTAAAGCGTTAAAAGATTCTATTACCGGAGCAGCTAGAGCTGAAGGCAATTTTGTTATCACTACTGTCCCAACAACAACTACATTTACATTTTTTGCCAAAGCTAAAGTTGGAACAATTAACGGGCAAGTTTTATCAACAACTTATACGCAGCTAAGAAAATCTGGATTTTATACTGGTGCAAGCATTGGCCGTCCTACATTCTCTATTTCAAGCAACGGATCAAGCGGCTCCGTAACTACAGTTTTAGATACACCTGCAGGAAGTGCAATTTTTGCATTTTCAGGATCACCGCCCGAACTTGGTGCTCCATTAGTTAATGCTAGTATACCATTAGGATCTCAAGTTACTTCAATTAATGGTGCAGGTGGTACAGTTGCAACTAAAACTGTAGCCTTTAATGCCAACCCAGGCGACTCTAGCATTCAGTTAGATAATGCAGCTGGCATCACTCCTAATTTAGCAGTCAATCGTGGTGACGGCACTGCTATGTTTATTTCCAGTATAGTGGGTAATACTTTAAATTTTACTGACGAGTTTACTGCTCCAATTATTGCTAATTCAGCAGACTACACAAGTATTCCAGGAAACAATGAAGCATCTAATGGTGTAGGAGCTACATTTGATGTAACTGTTGTTCCAGGTGAAGGATTAGCATCAGTGGCTGTTGGTACTCCTGGTAGTGACTATTCACAAGGACTTACTGCTACTGTTAGTGCTCCTAACAGCGCCGGCGGCGTCCAAGCAACTGTATCTGTATCAGTATCGCAAGCTGGTGGCACAATTACAGGATACGCAGTTGTAGAGTTTGGCTCTGGATATACTGCTGCTCCTACAGTGACCTTAGTTAAACCCACAACTGTTACCCGTGCAGGTACAGGTGTTATTTTAGGAACAACAATTACTCTAGCAAGCACCACTGGAATTTTTGTAGGCATGCAAGTGACTGGTTCTATTGGATTAGGCGCTGGCAATGCTGCTAATTCAGTTATAATACAGCAAATTAACAGCCTTACAGAAATAACAGTAGCAACACCACACGATGGGGCAGTATCTGGAACACTAACATTTACAGATATTGGATCAGGTGGCGTTCCAGGAACCCGCTCGTTAACTACTACTGGCGGCTCGTATGATATAGTTGTAGCCACAGCAGGAACTGGATTTAGCGTAGGCGATAGAATTTTAATTAATGGTAATACTCTAGGTGGCCGAACAATTATTAACGATGCGTTAATAGTTATTAGTACAGTTGACGGCTCTGGCGGAATAACAGCACTAACTCAGACGGGAATTCCATACACAGGTATAGCAACACTAACAGGTATTACAGGTGTAAATGCAGGAGGCATTGGCACATTGGGAAGTTTTGATGTTGCCTGGGAAGATAATATTTTTACAAATGTTACAGTTAACTCAGGTGGCGGTGGATCTGGATACATACCAGGAGATAGAATTAAGATTTTAGGTAGTTTGTTGTATCCAGTTGCCGGCGCTGATGGTACTAACGATTTATTCTTAACTGTTGACACTGTAGACGGTTCAGGACAAATTCTAACAGTTACTTGGTTAGGAACTGCGCCTAACGTTATTAAGAATTTTAGTACAGTTGCATATACTACTAGTGGTTTAGGAATAGATGCAATTGTAAATGTGAATATTACGGGTTCTTCATACGGAGTTACAATTAGCCCACGTGGTACTGACTTCCAAGATGGCGACACAATCACAGTACTAGGTGCAAACGTGGGCGGAGCAACCCCTGCTAATAACCTTGTTATTACTGTAAACGGAGTTGATCCATTAACTGGTGAAATTTTAAGTTTTGCCTGGGCAGGTACTCCAAAAAATGCAGCAGTTATATTAGCTGCTGCCGGAGACCCGCTATTAGGTAGCGGTGCAGTATTTACTGTGGGATTAAATGCAGGTACTTACAGTGTAACGGTTACAAGCGGTGGCATAGATTACGCACCTAATCAACAAATTGTTATTTTAGGTACAAGTTTAATTGGAGCAAGCCCTGCTAACGATCTAACAGTTACTATCACTACAACTGACACATTTAGAACGGGCGTTATTACTGCTGTTACCCGAGTAGGATCTGCCGTTACCGGCGGTGGTCCGTATTTAGATGCATTTGGCAACAATGAACAAAACACTGGCCTCAATGCAAGATTTAATCTTACTAGATCAAGTAGTACATACTCCGGAATACAAATTGCTACAATAGGAACAGGATATAACATTGGAAATAGAATTACAATACCAGGCATATTGCTAGACGGTACTAGTCCTACTAATGATGTATTAATAACCGTATCAAATGTCAACGGTGCAGGTGGAATTACTGCTATAAGCGTTAGTCCAAGTCCGGCATCTGCTGGAACTACGTTTTCTATTATTTCTACAATTAATATGACTGAGGCAACATCTGCGCTAATGTTGAATGGGGCCTCAGTAACATTTAGCGCACTTGCAACAATAGAAATCAATTTTGCAAATCCACATGGCCTTGTACCAGGTGACACGTTTATTGTTACTGTAACTAGTAACAGTGGATCAAACAATCATTTACTAGCATCTGGTTCATATTTTGCTACTATTATACCTAGTATTACTAGTTTAAGATATCAAGCTAGAGCACCTGGTGCGATCGATGCATCAACAAATCTTATTTTAGGAACAGTTTACCCAAGACCTGATAGCTTCTTTACTCATAGACCGTTTGACGGTGGTGTACAATTAGGTACAGGTGGCCCACAGCATGGTGCGCAGGCAATTCGTCAAAGTAAAAAATATATTCGTTATCAATCTGGTAAAGGTATTATGTATACTACTGGTGCACTATTTGCACCAAGTTATGATTTAAGATCAGTAACTGCAGATGGAATTGAAGTTAATGCACTAATTACAGTAATAACAGATGACAACGATCACGGTCTTCAAGTTGGCGGTGTTATTCGATTGTTAGGCATTGAAACGGCTGGATATAACAGTGGTAACGAAACGGCAAGCCCCCCTATATTTGACTACACAGTAGTTGACGTTGTAGATGAAAGAACATTTAAAGTTAGAGCACAACGTAGATTAGGATCTACTACTGCTGATTTAGGCTTTGGCGCACAGATGAGTGTAGTAAGTTGGCACGGTGCAACAGTACGTTCAGGAATTTTTGACGACCAAAACGGAATTTATTGGGAATATGATGGCACCAATATCAGTGTCAACCAACGTACTGGTACTAGACAGCTTGCAGGTACTGGTGCAATAAATGTAGATGAAAATATAATTACAGGAACTAATAGCAAATACCGTGACCAAGTTAAAGCAGGTGATCGTATTATTATTAAAGGTATGACCCACGTGGTTAGTCACGTAATAAGTCAAACCAGCATGTCTGTTGCACCAGATTTTCGAGGAGTAGTAAACATATCTGGTGCTAAACTAATGTTAGTAGTAGATAAGAAAGTTAAACAAGAAGACTTTAATCTAGATAGATTAGATGGAACTGGTCCAAGCGGATACAATATTGACATTGCTAAAATGCAGATGATTGGAATTCAATACAGTTGGTATGGTGCTGGCTTTATTGACTTTATGTTGCGTGGATCAAACGGCAATTTTGTATTTGCTCACAGAATGCGTAACAGTAACGTAAACACAGAAGCGTTTATGCGTTCAGGAAACTTGCCAGTTCGTTATGAAGTTACTAACGAAGGCCCTCCTGGCAAACTAGCAGCAGCAATGACCGATATGCAAACATATATTGATCTAGAAGATGGTAGCTTCTTTCCAACTGAAGGAACTGTCTACATTGATAATGAAATCATTACATTTAATGGAAGGACTGGAAATAGACTAACTGGCTGTACTAGAGCAACTCCATTTACCACTTTCCAAGCTGGTGCAGATCGCTCGTATACAGCAGGGATTGCAGTGTCGCACCTTGATAAAACTGGAGTTATACTAATTTCAAATACTATTACTCCGCTGATTAGCCATTGGGGTAGTGCATTCCTAACAGATGGCATGTTTGACGAAGATCGTGGTTATATTTTCTCATATGCAGAAAAGAACATTAGCATATCAACTACTAGACAAACAGCATTCATGATTCGACTAGCACCTAGTGTTAGCAATGCGATTGTTGGAGACTTGGGTGAGCGCGAACTGTTAAACCGTGCGCAGTTATTGTTACAAGGCCTTGAAATTACTACTGATAACCCAACTACTGCACAAGCAGGTGGTATTGTTATTGAAGGTATTTTGAATCCAAATAACTATCCGTTAAATCCAAGCGACGTTGGTTGGACTAAACTAAGCGGACTAGCACAAGGTGGTCAACCTAGCTTCTCACAGGTTGCTGCTGGAGGTTCTGTAGTTTGGTCTTCTGGTGCAAGTGCTACTCTTGCAACGGCTACTGCGTCTGCAGTGGTATCTACACAACTAAATTCTGGGGTATCTAATCCAGGTAATAATCAGGGTTATGTTTTTGTTAGTGGTATTGATTATCGTAATACATTTGGTTCTGCTGACCTAACTCCTGTAGTTGGAAGATCAATTACCGGAACTGGCATACGTGCAGGAACTACTATTACTGGTGGATTTATTTCAACTGGCAGCAGTGATAACTATGGATATTTTCTTATCTCTCAGACTACCAATTCTAATATTAATCCTAATACTCCTGATGCATTTACTGTAACTGCAACTGGCAATTTAGTAAACAGAAATATTGTATGGCTTAATAAAGCTAGTTTTGAAGCAACTGCTGCTAAAGTGGGTACATCAGTGACTACTGGCAGTTCAATAACTGTTCCAGCTAATACTACAGTTAACGCAATTACCTTAAGAACATTTGCAGGAGTACAGTACTATGAAGTTCAGCTGTCTAGTACGTACACGGGAACTTTTACAGCGGGAACAAGTACAATAACATTTAGCTTTGTACAACCTCCATTTGCACAACCTGGCGAAACTGTGTTCTCGTTTATTGCAGCGCCTGGCGAGCGTGCAACATTAGATCTTGCTCAGTTGAAAGAATTGACTAATACGCCCTTAGGTGGACGTGGTACATTCCCTAACGGTCCAGACGTATTGGCTATCAACGTCTACAAGGTTAGTGGAGACGCTGTAGTATCAAATGTTATTTTACGTTGGGGTGAAGCGCAGGCTTAAAGACTATCGATTATATCGATTACTGTTTGGATCTTAGTTTGTATAATGCGATTACGCAGACTAAGGTCCAATCCCTTATGTACGGGCTTAGGAAGATTGTCTAGATCAAACCATCCCCATGCAATATGTTCATCACTTAGTGTAGGAAGAAACTCATCTTCAACAATACAAAAGTATGTATGAAATTTAAAAAGACTGTCTTTGCTGACAAATCGTTCTAAAGGAACAGTCTTTTTAATATCAGGCTGTGCGCCTAACTCTTCTTCAATTTCTCTAGTAAGGCCTTGCCATGCTGATTCGCCTGTGTGATTAGTACCTCCTACTAATCCCCAGCAGCCTGCATGTTTACCTGTTGCTTTTTGTAATAATAAAAAACGGTGTGTTGACCTGGCACAGATTAATGCACCACTACAGTCAATTTCTGTTACAGTGCTATTCTCCATTCGCCTCTCTTATATTCGCCTTCAAATGACTTAGTCCACTCTACTCCGTTCCATTTATACTGTGTTCTAGTATAAAAATTCATCTGATACACAATGGTGTCTGTAACATCCTGCGATGAAAATATCACAATCCATTTAGTACCATTCCACTCAATAATGTCATTAGCCACTGCAACTAGATCGCTAGAGTCAGTGCCTTTCCATCCGTCTGCGCCATCAACGTTTATCACATCGCCCATATCTTCTACAATAAGATATCTTGTGCCTGCAACAATAGGTTGATCCGTAGTTTCTTTATTAGGACGTTTAGGATTAAATGTTGTAGGATCTATGATTGCATCAAAATATCCCTGATCTGAAATTAAACGACTTGGTCCGGGTATTTGAGTATTTGACGGAAATGTATCAGTATCCCATACTGCTGACATTACAGTTGAATCTAAAGGATTGATAGTTAGATCTCCAACTACTGTAGTGCCGTCAGGCTGTGTTAAAAATATTTTACTTAGGCCAGCAGTGTATTTTCCTGGAAATTGTGCTATAGCCATCTCCCATGATAACCATGTACCTGGACTAGCTTCATTGCTGGTAATTCTAATATTAGTTTCTTCTACAAAAATATCAAAGTTACCAATGGTAATCTTAGTTGCAAATATAAAATCAGACGGATCTACTTGACCAGATGAATAATCTGTGCCTAAGCCATTAATGTAATCTAACACTGGATCGCTCTTGTTCTGATAAATGTTAGCAACAATATTAGTAATAATACCCAACTTCTTAACCTTAGCCGGCGGACTCAACCATATAGGAGTTGTTAGCGTAAGACTAGCAATGTCAATAGCAGTGCTGGTACCTATAGGAACAGTGCGTGAACTGAATACAACATCACCTAATTCAACAACACTTAAACTAGTCCAGTCAATGTAGTTGTCAGTAGTTTGTATTTCTAAACTAGGGTTGAACAAGGTTAAAATTTGTTCAAGTATTTGTAATTTTTGATCTGTACTAGTGGACCAAATGTCAACTTTAAGACTTAGATTAAACGGCGTGGGCATCAGGCGTTCAACTGTGAACTGATTACCTTGTGCTCCAGTATAAAATGGATTGTCAGGATCAGTACGGTCTATTTCTCGTTCTCTGATGTGCAATTTACCTACGTATGTAGAGTCGCCTAGTCTATCTCTAGCTAGATCTAAATCACTGATATAAACAGCAATACGAGGAGCACTGGCAATGGTATTTTCACTGTTCTGATTAATAATACTTGCTGCCTGCTTGTCTGCATCTCCGTACATTACTGGTACACGTACTAGAGTACCGTCACCGTACTTAACTACAAAGTTGCTGAGTAGTCTTACAGCTTGTGCAATATATCGTCTGATTTGGCCGTCATAAAAATGCTGCATTAGAAATCTGCCTTAGGTTTAAGTGCTTTAGAAACTGCTTGACGTTCAACAACTGTTTCTTCACCAATAACAGTGCTGGTTGTATTATTGATAAATCCTGTCCTATGAGTCTTCCTAGTGTCAGTGTTAGAAAGGGTGTGTCTAACAGCATCTTCTATTTTAACCCAACGCTTGCCGTCATAGCGGAATAGTCTATTAGGCAACATGTCTGTGCGTAGATAGTAATCATTAGGTATAGCACTTCCTGGAAAAGCAATGCCTGAACCAAATGCTGCGCCATTTGCAGGAATGCCATCACCGAGTAAATATCCAGAGTAACCTGAACGTTTTGGCGGTTGATTATTATTACCAGTAAGTGTTGCTGTAGAACTGGCATCAGGCGGCGAAGTAGAGTCATCAACTGTTAGCAGTGCCGGCCTGCCATTTTCATCTACTGCCAATGTAAAGAACTGTTGTGTTTCATATCCGCTCTTAGGAGCATCTGCTTCTGCTTGAGCAATAATAGCATCGTTAATTTCTAAATTTTTAGCATTAGTGCTTAGAATATTTTGCAGAGTGTTACCAGAATACACTGTCCATGCAGTAGTATTGGGCGGTGTCAGTACAGTACCGTTGGGTTCATTGAACCCTGATTTCACTTGGTACAGCACACCAGCTAATCTCACAATTTGACCAGTGAAATATTCGTCAGCATCGACATGGTCACCTACAAAGTTAGCATTTGTATCAATAGGTTTGGTTAGTATATCTGCATACTGCTGACTGTCAACAATCTTTTTAAGTTTTAATCTATATAAGTGCGGATACCATGTCTTACTAAATCCTTCAGCAGCACGGCCCACTTCATCAATGACAAAATAACGAGGCATTGCTACATCAAAATCATTTAAGGCAAATTCATCTTTTAAATGCGGAAGTTCTACGACATCACCTGCTAGGGGTTTACGTCCAATAGTACTGATAAAATCGTTAATATGCACAGTCATAAACACTGTGTCTTGATCAATAAACAGGCCAAATTGACTTAGGTTAAAATCAATATCTAATACATTGTACACGCAACGTAAGGTGTAAACTGATGCATCGTATTTTCTATCACGATTTTCAAGGAACAACAGGTCTTGTATGTTAGTTTCTTTAATAACATCATACTGCGGCTGATCAGCAGTGGCACTGGCATCATCAGGATTTTTTGGTCCAAGATACTTGTGCAAATATAAGTCTGTCCCGCCTACTTGAAACATCTCAGATATTTGACGATCTAAGTATTTGTAGTCGTTGCCTTTTTCGGGCTTGTAAAGTGATAAACGTGGCATAGTCTAGTATTTAGCGCATAAATACTACGGGAGATACAAATGTCAGACAATCCACAAGCTATTAAACAGGGCGTTTTTGATTATTGCCGCACCATGCTAGGTGACGGAATGATTGATGTTGAACTTGACCCTATACATTACGAAACTGCTTTAGACAAAGCTCTGACACGTTTTAGACAGCGTAGTCCTAATGCCGTAGAAGAAAGCTACATGTTTCTAGAACTAATCAAGGACCAAAACGATTACATATTACCTAGAGAAGTTATCAATGTACAGTCGTGCTTTAGACGAACATTAGGATCAAGAACTGGTGGAGGAACTGGTACAAACTTTGAACCCTTCAATCTTGCCTACACTAACACCTACTTGTTAAACTCAACTATGCTAGGCGGAATTGCAACCTACTATATGTTTGCCGGCTATCAAGAAATGATAGGTAAGATGTTTGGTAGCTATATTGAGTTCCAATGGATTCCCACTAGTCGTACATTTAGGGTTTTGCAACGACCATTTAGCGAAGGTGAAACCCTATTATTACGCTGTCAGAACTTTAGACCAGATTACACAATCATAGACGACATCTATGCTAAACAATGGATACGTGATTATTCATTAGCTAACTGTAAAATGATGTTAGGTGAAGCTCGCAGTAAATTTGCATCAATAGCCGGGCCGCAAGGCGGTAGTGCGTTAAACGGTAATGACTTAAAGTCTGCTGGTAAAGAAGAACTGGCTGCATTGGACAAAGAATTAGAAACCTTAGTCAGTGGTGGCACAGGTTATACTTTTATTATAGGGTAATTATGAAAGTACTTGAAATATTATCAGAAACAGTTGATCAACAGTTTGATATTATTGAAGAAATGGTTGAACAACTGGCATTAGAACATGGCGTAGATGCTGAAGTCATATGGGAAGACTTTGAAAGTGTAGATGATGATCTATTGTTAGAAACGGCTGCATGGAGACGTTCAGCTGGCAAGAGTAAGAAAGGCGGCTTAAACGCCAAAGGTGTTGCTAGTTATCGTCGTGAGAATCCAGGTAGCAAACTGCAAATGGCAGTGACCACTAAGCCTAGCAAACTAAAGCCAGGCAGTAAAGCAGCAAAACGTCGTAAGAGTTTCTGTGCAAGGATGGGTGGTGTTAAAGGTCCTATGAAGAAACCCAACGGCAAACCTACTCGTAAAGCTCTAGCACTACGTAAATGGAATTGTTAAATGAAAGTCTACGACATTATTACAGAAGTAGCTCAACCCAAGCCTACTAAGAGGCAAAGTCAATCTAGTAAGGGCATGAATATCTACGGTGATAAAGAAAGGGCTGACAGCACCTATGTAGCATTTAAACTTGGACAAGCAATGGCCAGTACTGACGGCAAAACTAAGCCAGAAATTGATGCTAAAAGTTGGTACGGTAAAAAGAAAACAGTACATCCATACACTAAAGAAGAGCAGGAGATGTTTGTTCAAGCTGCCAAAGCAGTCGGCGCTGACGTAGAAGATTTAAATCACGGGGACATGCGCAGTTTAGAATTGGATACAACTAACAAAGTAAGTCCAGTTGCCAAGATTAAAACGAACAAATACGGGGTCTAATCACTCTTGACAAGCTGACAAAAATCCTGTAATATATATTATCACTGGAGATAATATGATCATAGGCTTCGTTGGATTTATTGGTTCAGGCAAAGACACTGCCGCAGACTACTTGGTTAACTTTCACGGATTTCGCCGTGACTCATTTGCAAACACATTGAAAGACGCGGTAGCAGCCGTATTTGGTTGGGACCGCGTTCTGTTGGAAGGGCGTACAAAAGAAGCTCGCGAATGGCGAGAGCAACGTGACGAGTGGTGGAGCGATCGTCTAGGTAAAGACATTACCCCACGACATATTCTACAGTACTGGGGAACTGAAGTCTGTCGCCAAGGATATCACGATGACATCTGGATTGCTAGTTTAGAAAATAAAATGCGTAAAACAGGCGATAACATCGTTATCAGTGATGTACGTTTTCCTAATGAAATCAAAGCTATTAAATCTGCAGGCGGCCAAGTAGTACGTGTTATTCGCGGCGCTGACCCAGAATGGTATCAAGATGCATGGAATGTAAATCAAGGTCCTACTAACATGACCTGGGCTGTGAGCAAAATGCGTATGGAACAACGAGGCATTCATGCTAGCGAAACAGCATGGATTGGCAAGGGAATTGACCTTGAAATAGATAATAACGGATCAATTGACCAGTTATTTGCACAGATTAAAAATCTGGTGTCAGAGCCCCTTGACGCCACTGAAAACCTTCCTTATGAAGAGTCCTCTGACAGTTTGCACACACTGTCTTGAGATTAGTAGGGCGGGAGTTGTTTAGATTTCCGTCTACATGGAACACATTAAACTGTTCCTTGTGTTTGCTCTTATAGCCGCATTTATCGCACAGTGACTTCATGCGATATCCATCCTGATGCCACTTAGGCATACCTTTACCTATACCCCCATATCGTGTACAGGTTTCGCATTTAGAGCGATAATACACTCTACCTTCCTTACGATAGTTAATAGCAGCAGGTCTAAGCCCGCATCCGCACAGTGGTCTTGTCATCGTGTATTTAGTTGCCCTTTTTGACCCCTTTTTGGTGTGTTATAACTAGCCATTTTTAGATTTTATCAATAAATACTAGTAGAACAAAAACCTTAGGAGATTCCAAAGATGGCATTAAGTTCACCAGGCGTAGAAGTCAAAGTAATTGACGAATCATTTTATACACCAGCGGCACCGGGTACAGTACCTTTAATTATTGTAGCTACTGCTGAAAATAAAGCAAACAGCGGAGCTTCCGGAACCGCCCCGGGTACACTTAAAGCTAACGCTGGAGAAGTTTATCTTCTAACAAGTCAGAGAGATCTTGGTGACACATTTGGTGATCCAATCTTCAAGACAGACGCAAGCAATAATCCAGTTCATGCTGGTGAGCAAAACGAATACGGTCTACAGGCTGCGTACAGTTTACTAGGTGTTAGCAATCGTGCATTTGTTGTACGTGCTGATCTAGACCTAGCGCAATTAGATGCCAGTGCTACAGAACCAGATGCAAATCCTGCAAATGGTACACACTGGTTAGATACTGTTAATTCAAAGTTTGGTATTTTTGAATGGAATGGTGCTTCTATTGCAACCACAGGCGGCCAGAAATTTACAAATAAAATTCCTCGCGTTATCACTGACCCAACTAAAGTTGACGGTTCAGGCGCACCTTTAGCATCAGTTGGTGCAATCGGAGACTATGCCATTGTTATGGTTGAGGACGCAGCCGCTGATAATCCAGCACTGACAACACTACACCCTGGTACAATTTGGTACAGAAGTCGTGGTATTGCTATTGGCCAAACTGCCGGACAATGGGTAGAAGTAGGTACTGATGAGTGGTTTAAATCATGGCCAGCAATTACTAGTAAAGTAGTTACAGTTCAACCTACGGATGGTGATACATTTACTATTAATGCAACTACAGTTACAGCAGGCACAACACTAACTAGTGTTAGAGACAATATTAACCTAGTAATGGATGGCACTGGTATTAGTGCAGCCGTAGTTAATGGAAAACTAGAAATTTACAGTGACGGCCAATTAGATGGCGCTGCCGCTGACACTGATATTAGTAATGCTATTGTTATTGCTAATGGAAGTGGTACATTAATTGGTGCTAGTGGTGTGTTAGGCATCACTGCAGGCACATACTATGCTCCAAGATTACAGATCAAGCCGCATACTCAAGTACCGCAGTACAAGAGTTCAGCTGGCAAGGCTCGCCCAACAGGGTCAGTTTGGATCAAGACTACTGAACCTAATCTAGGTGCTCAACTAAGTGTCAAGCGTTGGAATGAAACTACAACAGCTTGGGAAGCAGTTACTGCTCCAGTATACGCTGCTGGGCACGAGGCAATTTACGGATTAGATGCCGCAGGCGGTGGCGCAAATCTAGCATCAGGTCAAGTGTATGCTCAGGCAAATATGACAGAGCAAGATGGCAGTGATGGCACACCTCGTATTGCAGACGTTAAGTTATGGATTCGTGGAGCAACCGGTGCAACAGTTATTCAATCAGCTAAGATTGGCGCAACTGGTATTTCAGGTGCTACTTTACGCACATTCACACTAGCAGAAAGTCTAGTAGGAGAAACTACGCTAGCCGCAGCCAAGACAATTTCATGGACTCCTGCTCAAACAGCAGCAGACGCAGATTTGTTAGCTACTGCTATTAACTCAGCAGGATTTACTAACATTGAAGCAGAAGTTGATACACAAAATCGTGTGTTGATCAAACACAGACTAGGCGGAGAGTTCCGCATGGCAGAAGGTACAGGCACTCCATTAGTAGATTACGGCTTTGCAGCTAGAAACTACGAACCAAGTTCTGGTACATTTGGCCAAGGCACTGCATTCTTAACATTAGCACCATCAGGTGATGCACTATATGATTTTATTGCCAGCAACTGGGTACCGCTAGTTTATGTAGCTAGTGCAGACGCTCCTAGCAGAATTCCTGCAGATGGTACACTATGGTATAGCTCAGTAATTGATGAAGTTGACATTATGGCTCACAATGGAACTACATGGGTAGGTTATCAAACTTTATTCCCAACTACTGACCCAGAAGGTCCACAAGTTGCTGCTACTGCTCCAGAAACACAAAGCGATGGTACAGTATTAGTTACAGGTGATTTATGGATTAGCACAGCTGACATGGAGAACTTCCCACAAATTTACAAATATAATGCAGATTTGGAAGAAATTTATCCTGTAACAAAATGCTGGGTACTAGTTGATAAAACTGACCAAAGCTCAGAAGATGGCGTATTGTTTGCTGATGCACGTTATAATACCAGCGGTGTAAACAGTTACGAAGCTGGAACAATTACAGCACTATTAACTAGTAATTATTTAGATCCAGATGCTCCAGATCCAGCACTATATCCTGAAGGTATGTTGTTATGGAACCTACGTCGCAGCGGTTACAATGTAAAAGCATTTGCACGTGACTCTATTGATCTTGCTGGTACAAATCCAAGAGCTAATGATGCATCAATGGCATTATACTACGAACACCGTTGGGTTACTGTTTCAAATAACCAAGCAGACGGTTCAGGTAGTTTTGGACGCAAAGCACAACGTGCAGTAGTCGTTAAAGCTCTACAAGCAACTGTTAACAGCAACCAAGGCATTAGAGATGAAGATTCAAGAATCTTTAACTTACTTGCTTGCCCAGGTTATCCTGAGTTAACTGGTGAATTAATCAGCTTGAACTACGATCGTGGCTTAACAGCGTTTGTTGTAGCAGATACACCAGCACGTTTAACACCAGATGCAACAAGTTTGTTAGCATGGGGTAACAACGAAAATGGTGCGTTAGAAGATAACGACATTGGCGCAGCCAGCTTTGATGAATACATGGGTATGTTCTATCCATGGGGCTTCTCAAGTGACAACTTTGGTAACAATGTTGCTGTTCCTCCAAGCCACATGATCTTAAGAACTATTGCTCTAAATGACCAAGTTGCTTATCCATGGTTTGCACCAGCTGGTGTACGTCGTGGTGGTATTACTAATGCAACAGCAGTTGGTTATATTACTAGCGAAGGTGAGTTTAAATCAGTTGCACTAAACAACGGCCAACGTGATACACTATACGAAACAAAAGTTAATCCTATTACGTTCTTCACAGGAACAGGATTGGTTAACTACGGTCAAAAGACACGTGCTCGTGCAGCCAGTGCATTAGATCGTATTAACGTGGCTCGTTTAGTAATTTACTTACGTAGACAACTAAGCATACTAGCTAAACCATATATCTTTGAACCTAATGACAAGATCACTAGAGACGAAGTAAAAGGTGCAGTAGAAGCGTTACTATTAGAACTAGTAGGACAACGTGCTCTATATGACTATTTGGTAGTGTGTGACGAAAGTAACAATACTCCAAGCAGAATCGATAGAAACGAGCTATGGATTGATATTGCTATTGAACCAGTTAAAGCAGTTGAGTTTATTTACATTCCACTACGCTTGAAAAACACTGGCGAGATCGCAGGTCTATAATTTAAAGGAAGAATAACATGGCAATCGCAACATTAACAAGATTTACAGTACCCCTAGCTAGCGATCAAAGTGCTAGCTCACAGGGCATGTTAATGCCAAAACTAAGATATCGCTTTAGAGTGATGTTTGAAAATTTTGGCGTTTCAACACCAACTACAGAACTTACCAAGCAAGTCATGACTGCTGCTAAGCCAAACGTAGCATTTGCACCGCAAAAAATTGAGATCTACAACAGTACAATCAACTATGCAGGCAAGCACACTTGGCAACCAATGGCAATCAGCTTGCGTGATGACGTTACTGGTAACGTCAGCAAGTTAGTTGGCGAGCAGATGCAAAAGCAGTTTGACTTCTTTGAGCAAGCAAGTGCAGCTTCGGCTATTGACTATAAATTCAATCTACGTATTGAAGTTCTAGACGGTGGCAATGGTGCAAGCACTCCTAATGTTCTTGAGACATGGGAATGTTATGGATGCTATATTGTATCCGCTAACTATCAGTCTATGAGCTATGCAGAACAGACTCCTATGCAGATTGACCTGTCAATTCAGCCAGACAACTGCCTACAGATTCCAGACGGTGCTGGTATTGGTGCTCCTGTTACACGTACAACAGGTACAGCAGCTACAGGCCCAGGCGGCGGTATCTAAAACTAAGAAAAAGCAGCTCCGGCTGCTTTTTTTATAACTTATCATTATCTACCCAGTTTATCTGTATAGATAAATATTGTATGACTAGTAAATCCAGCGGACAATTTAATAACATAGGTGGCAAAGGCCTTGGCGACTATAAGCATGCCGCCAGGGTATTTGT